>JAABUV010001858.1_pt1 | contig 29909 bp, 28 predicted proteins | sample 5559971 | NCBI WGS metagenome assembly JAABUV01 (sample SAMN10711881, study PRJNA513362) | rock metagenome | isolation source: Antarctica rocks | place: Antarctica: Victoria Land, Knobhead nord | collected 2015-12-19
CTCGTTCTTCCGCTACCTCGGCGACCGCCTGCACGTGCCTGGCATCGTCAGCATCCCGCCGCTCCCCGACCTCGTCCGCCAAGCCGCAACCACGGCCTGATTGCCCGGGAATCTGCCCCGGTTACCGACGCTGACGGTGACGGATGCGATACAAAACACCGTCATCCTCAAGCTGCAGCAGCAGTATTTGGACGACCAGCGGCGATTGGCGGAATGGACCGTCAGGTACGGCGCCAATCATGTCGCGACCATTGGCGTGCGAGATGAGATCGTTGGTTTGCAGAAAGCGATACGAGGAGAAGTTGCCCGTATCTATGAGTCTTATCGAAACGACTATAACGTTGCCAAAAACAACGAGGTGGCTATCGAAGGGCAGATCAACCAACTCGTTCAGCAGTCCGGCGAGAAGAACAGCGAGCACGTGGCGCTTCGGTCCTTGCAGAGCCTGGCCGACACGTACCGGAATTTGTACGGAACTTTTTTGCAGAGATATAGTCAAGCCGTGCAGGGCCAGACCTTCCCGATCGCCGAGGCGCGTGTCGTCACGCCAGCGGTGGCGCCCCTGCACAAAAGCTGGCCGGCGGCGCTGATCGTTCTGGCCGGGTCGGTCGTGATCGGGATGGTGGTCGGCTTCGGCGCGGCCCTAGCGCGCGAAATCCTGGATCAGCGGCTGCGGACGCCGGCTCAGGTGCGGGAAGCGACCGGTCTCGACACCCTGGCGCAACTGCCGCAACTGCATCGCAAGGACTACGCGGCACGGCGTGGCTTCACCGAGGACCCGGCGGATGTCCGGCAACGGTCGCTGACCCTTTCGGTGCGGGCCTCGATCCTGCGGGTAGCGACCGACAGCCCGTTCTCACCGTTCGCCGAAGCGCTGCGCGGCGTTCGGGTGCGCATCGCCCAACGCCACGCCCGATCGCAGGAATTCCGGGTGATTGCGGTCGTTTCGGTCGGCGCCGACGAGGGCAAGAGCACGGTCGCGGCCAATCTTGCACATATGCTTGCCGCATCGGGCAGCCGGACCATTCTGCTGGATTGGGACTTGCGCAAGACCACGCTGACCAACGCGCTGGCGTTTCGCAATGAGGGAGGGTTCAGCGATCTCGCAAGCGGGATTGGGCCGTTGACCGCGGCGATCTGGCACGATCCGAACGACGGGATGGCGTTCCTTCCGGCGATTTCGGGGCATGTTCCTACCAAGGCCGTCGAAGTGCTTGGGTCCGAGCGAACTAAGACCACTCTCGATTTGTTGCGTAAATCATACGAGTATGTTGTCGTGGACTTGCCGGCTTTGAGCGCTGTCATGGACGCCCAGGCTGTTGCGTACCTTGTCGACGGCTTCATCGTCGTCGTTGAATGGGGCGAGGCCCGGCAAGACTCGCTGGTGGACTGCCTGTCGCAAGCCGGTTTTGAGGATGGCCAGATGCTCGGCGTGGTCCTCAACAAGGTCGATCCCCCCCACGCGAAACGCTTCACCCGCGTCAACACGGCCAGCTACCGGCCGCTAGTCCGGACCGATCCCGCGGTGGTCTGACGAGGCCTGGGCCAGGAGACGCCTTGATGGCGGCCTCGTTGGGACAGTTGCCGCTCGAACGTGCAACATGTGCCCGAACGCATCGAACACTTTTTCCATGTGGGGCTGTTTATACGGGAATATTTCGGCTGAATCCATCGAGTGTATGATTGCTGCGGTATCGGCTTCAAACACAAGCAGCCGGCCATCGGGCATCTCGCCGCAGTCGATAGAGTAATAATCAAACGGTAGCCGCTTTTGCAGTATATCGAAGGCGCTGCGGTGCCGGATGGCAAATGTCGTGTCGAAATGAGCCATCGCATCGGCTTCCTCGGCACGTTTATCGATGCTGTCGGCCATGCCCGCGTTCATGTAGTGGACCATCCAGTCCTGAGAGACAGCCATGTGGCAAAGATGAGGCTGTTGATCTATGAAGGCGATTCTATATTTCCGGTATAGCCCATCCTGAGAGCGATAGTCTGCGAAAGCTGTTAGAAAGTAAGATTTAGCAAACGAGAACAATAGGTAGGAGGCCAGATCGGCCGGACTATCAAGCTTTTTAAGGCCGGCGCCAGCGTGGGAGCCGGTTGGGCGAAGAAGGACCGGGTAGGAGCAGCCTGGAAGGAGGTCATCCATGCCGTCAGAGCCAGAGGACAGCCGCTCGAGTTTGGCACGGCTGACTTCGAGCGTTGCCGGGCTGCAGATACCGGGTGCGCCGGCCAGTAGCCTGGCCAGCTTGTCGCGTGCCAGGGCAGGCAGGAAATCAGGATTGTTCAGCACCGGCCGCGGCCACACCTTGAACAGCCGGCGCATGCGTGCCAGTGCGGCGGGGTCGGCCTCGCTGACGGCCATGAACATCACGTCATGATCGGGGACAACCGCTGGAAGTATTTGGCCAGGCACCAAAAATAAAAGATCGAGTTGAACATCTAGTTGTTTGGTGATGAAATCCAACGGCGTGTTGACCATGAGATCGCCAGGCGCCACGACTGCAAGCAGTTTGATGTCTGCGTATTTATGGCTCTTTTGCCGAACTCGATAAAGCGGGGACGCCGCCAAAGCGTCGTCTTGCACACCCAACGCCTCCGCTCGACGGAAAGCAAGTTGGTAAGCAATGGAAGTGTCGTACAGCTGAGCAGCAGGGTCGGCATCCAGCTCGTTGATCATCTTGGCAAGAGCAGCAGGATCCGCGCCGTGCACCGCCGCAGTCGTTAACTCGGCAGTGCCGAGGACTGAAGGAGGTTCACATTCACTGCTAATGCATGGAATCAAGTCAATCGAGAAAGAATTCATTAACAGGCCCGCTTTGTTACAGCTTGTAATTATAGGAGTACTCTTAAAAAAAAGTAAAATTTTACTCAGGTTCTCCTAGCTGGAGATTTAGAGGAAATTAGATAATTGTCAGTTCCGGTTCGTATATGAATCATGTTAGCGGACTCAGGGCAGCGACCGGTAGGACGAAGACGTCTATCAGCTTTAATCAGGGTTTGTATCATTTGGGGAGGAACGCCGGTGATACAGGGCAGGGGAGAGGCGCAGGGTTGAAACGAGAGATGACCGATCGAGCGCGTCGGCCGGCCGGGGCCACGATCCCGCCGCAGACGTCAGGACTACCAGGGCCGTCGCTGGCTGGGCGTCTCGATAGTGACGGACCATGGCTGACCTCACTCCCCACCGAGCCGAGAGCCCGCTCTCGGCCTTCGTCCCTGCCGAGGCCGACGCCCTCCGCCGCTGCCCTGACGCGTCCCAAAGTCGGTGCCGGTGCTCAGCGACGACGCCGAGGGGCGGACACGGACGAAGATCGGGTGTCCAAGTTTCAGCATCCGGCTGAGGACGTGTGTGGCGTCGTCCACCTCGGTTGCCCGACGCTGGTCCAGGCCCATGGAAAGCCGCCGGAAGGGCTGGCATGATGACTGTACGCCACCGCGCTTGCTCTCCCCGCGGGTCAAAAGGAGCGTCACGACTTTGTGGAACCGAACACCTCGTGAAGTGGATCTAGCTTGGAGCGCTGCGGCTCGGCTGTCGAGGATTTGCCGAAGTTCAACCCAGGGCAAGCCGCGCAATCAGTGCCGCTGATAAAAGACATAGGGGAGAGTAGAATCAAGTGTCGCGATAGGCAAAAATGCTTCTGCGCACACGCTTAAAAAGCCGACGTAGCGTAAGTCGCCGATCCCACGAGCGGCGAAGATCAGGGCCAACAGGCCACTTGCACCCTGCAGTACACCAACGGGTAGCAAGGGCGGCAGGAAACCGGCCGCCGAACCGATAGTTGCCGCCATCCCGAACAACGCGACGCCGACCAGGGTGGTCGAAACACGGCCGGGTGACAGGATTGGCAGCCCCTTCTTAGAGGGGTTGCGCCTGCCTTCTGCGGAGCCGCTCAAAGCCCAATACGGATGGACGGCGCCGATGATGATGACCGACATCTTCGGGCGGACAGCGTCTGGTGGCGTCAATCAGAGTCGGGTAGGCAAGGCCGGGTATCGCGTCGGTGATGCGCCCGACCTTGACCGTGTGCTCCCAGCCGTCGCCGAAACCATAGAGATACTTGAGCGTTTTGATGCCGGCATCCTCGAGCACGTCGACGAGGCGAGCTTTCTTGACGTCGAGCGGGCCCTCGCCGAAGTCAGGGTCCGGCAGGCCCCAGCCGAGAGGTTACAGCGTTCCAGCTCCCAAGCCCAATTCCACGGCAGCAGCTCGTGCAGCCGTGACGTGGGACGGTCGGCAATCCAGATTCCAATCTCAGGGTCGCCCGTTCGAGCCTCGTCGCCCGCTCCACGCGATCCCGGTCCCCGCAGAACGGCCCACCCTGCCTTGGGCGCGGGCAACAACGGCCGGCCGCGTCCGGGGGGCTTGCATCCGTGCGGCGGAACGGGTCGCATGTCCTCGCCGATAGATCAGAGGAAAGGTCCACAACGATGAGCGGAACCGCTCTCTCCCAGCCGCGCCGCCGCGGCCTGCAATCGCTTGCCCCGCTGTTCGTCGGTTTGTTCGAGCGCTACATGCCCGACCCGTTCGTGCTGGCGATCGGGCTCACCGCCCTCACCGCCGTGCTGGCGCTGGGGATCGCGCCCAAGGGGTCGCCGGCGATGGTCGTCACCTCGTGGTACACCGGCATCTTCGCCATCCTGGGCTTTGCGTTCCAGATGATCCTGATCCTGGCGACCGGGCACGCGCTCGCCCACGCCCCCGTGGTCGCGCGCCTGCTGCGGCGGCTGGTGGGGCTCGCCCGCACGCCCAACCAGGCCGTGGCGCTGACCTTCCTGGTGGCCGCGGCTGCCTCCCTGCTGAACTGGGGTTTCGGCCTGGTCGTCGGCGCCATCCTGGCCCGCGAGGTGGCGCGCCAGGTGCGGGTGGATTTCGGCTGGCTGGTGGCCGCCGCCTACTCCGGCTTCGTGGTCTGGGCCAGCGGCATCTCCAGCTCGATCGCGCTGACGCAGGCGACCCACGGCAGCCCCTTGAACATCGTCGAGAAGCTGACGGGCCAGATGCTGCCGCTGGCCGACACGGTGTTCGCGACGTTCAACTGGCTGCCCACCGTGGTGATCGTGGTGGTGATGCCGCTGGTGTTCATCGCCATCCGCCCGGCCGACGCCGACGTGGCCGCCTTCGTGCCCGAGGCCGAGCCGCCGCCGTCCGCGCCCGACTTGTCCCACTCGCCCGCCCGCCGGATGGACCGGTCCCGCGTCGGCAGCCTGTTCCTGCTGGCGGCGGGGCTGGCCGTGATGCTCGTGCTCTGGCGGCAAGGGACGTTCAGCTTCGACGTCAACATGGTCATCCTCATCTTCTTGATCGGCGGCATCGCGCTGCACGGCACGCCGGTCGCCTACGGGGCGGCGATGCGCAACGCGGCCAAGCAGACCGGCGGCATGATGCTGCAGTATCCGTTCTACGGCGGCATCATGGGCATCATGTCGGGCACCGGCCTGGCCGACGTGATCTCCAAGGCGTTCGTCGTGGTGTCGTCCGCCCACACCCTGCCGTTCTGGAGCTACATCTGCTCGTTGATCATCACCTTCTTCGTGCCCAGCGGCGGCGGGCACTGGGCGGTGCAGGGACCGTTCGTGGTGCCCGCCGCCGTCACCCTGCACGCCTCCATGGCCGGGTCGACGATGGCGGTGGCGATGGGCGAGCAGGTCGCCAACATGCTGCAGCCGTTCTGGGCGCTGCCGGTGGTGGCGATGGCCGGCATCGGCATCCAGCGCGTGATGGGCTACACCGTCGTCACCTTCGTCGTCACCGGCCTGATCTACGCGTTGGCCTTGCTCGTGCTGATCTGAAGGGGCCTGCTGCCATGCGGGACGACGACATCCACGGCGACGAGCCGGCGCAGGGGCATGGCCTGCGCCACGACCCGTTCAACGCGATCGTGGGGCTCCGGCCGATCGGCTGGATTTCGTCGCACGACCGCGAGGGGCGCCTGAATCTCGCGCCGTACAGCTTCTTCAACGCGTTCAACTACAAGCCGCCGATCCCAGCCGGCATGTCAAGGTGCCCCGCGTCGCCGAAAGCCGGGTGACGGTGGAGTGCAAGCTGACGTAGATCGTGCAACTCCGCGACGCTGCTGGACGATGGCGTGTACGACACCGCGGCCAGGATTTAGTGCCGCCGCCGTACCACCCGCGCCGGCTTGTCAGCCCGCGTGCCGCCTGGCTAGTCTGTCCGTACGCGGTACGATGGTGTGGCGAACATGCCGGGATGACCGCCGAGGGAAACGGAATGCGCATTCGCACAGCAGGCAAATGGCGCCACTTTGCCGGGGCGTTGGCCTTGGCCGGGCTCGGTTGGGCCGGAACAGCCCACGCGAACCCGGAGGCGCGCACCCAGAACGGTCCGGTGACCGGCCTCGTCGCCGATGGCATGCGCGAGTTCCTCGGCATCCGCTACGCCGCCCCGCCGACCGGGCCGTTGCGCTGGCAGCCGCCGCAGCCGGTCCCGGCCGACATGGCGACCACGGCGGCGACCGGCTTCGGTCCGCACTGCCCCCAACTGGCCTCTCCATACGGCATCGCCAGCACGTCGGAGGATTGCCTGTACCTCAACGTGTACGCGCCCCAGGAACGGCGGGACGCCGGTGAGCGGCGGGAGGGCCGTGAGCGGCGCCTGCCGGTGATGGTGTGGATTCACGGCGGGGCGTTGGCGGTCGGCGAAAGCGACGACTACAACCCGGCGCAGCTCGTGACGGCCGGCGACGTGATCGTGGTCACGATCAACTACCGCCTCGGCTATCTCGGCTACCTCGCCGGGTCAGGCCTGGATGCGGAGGGGCACGTCGCCGCCAATTACGGGCTGCAGGACCAGCAATTCGCGCTCGACTGGGTGCGGCGGAACATCGCCGGATTTGGCGGGGACTCCGACCGCATCACCATCTTCGGCGAGTCCGCCGGCGGCCTGAGCGTGCTGTCGAACCTGGTGTCGCCGACGGGGCACGGGCTGTTCGACCGGGCGATCGTCGAGAGCGGGGCCTACGCGCTGACCTTGCCCACCTTGGTCCAGGCCGAGGCCGCGGGCGACGCACTGGCGGGCGCCTTGGGCTGTGCCGCGTCCGACACCGCCTGCCTCCGCGCCCTCGGCGTGCCGCAAATCCTGGCGCAGCAGGCGTCCCCGACGCTGAGCGTCACCACGATCGTGGATGGCACGACGCTGCCGCTGTCGATCGACACCGCGTTGAAGGCCGGCCGGTTCAACCGCGTGCCGATCGTGAACGGCTCCAACCACGACGAATACCGGCTGTTCCTGTCCGCTCGGGCAGGGCTGACGGCGGACCAGTACCCGGCCGTGCTCGCGACCACCTACGGCGCGACGCTGGGTGCGGCCGTCGCGGCCGAGTATCCGGTGGCGGATTACACGCAGCCGGTGCTGGCGCTTGCGGCCGCGGTCACCGATCGGGTGTTCGCCTGCACGGCGCGGCAGGTGGACCGCTGGGCGTCCCCGTTCGTCCCCGTGTACGCCTACGAGTTCAACGACGCGAACGCGCCGGAAGCTTTCCTGCCGCCCACCAGCTACGATTTCGGGGCAGCCCACGCGAGCGAAATCCAGTTCCTGTTCGACATCCGCAAGCGTCCGGGCACACCGCCCCTGACGGACAGCGAGACGCTGCTGTCACAGGCGATGGTAAGGTACTGGACCAATTTCGCGCGCCGTGCCTCGCCCGACGCCAGGAACGTGTGGACCTGGCCGCCCTACACGAACGGCACGGACGTGTTCCAGTCCCTCGTGCCGCCGATCCCGACGCCGGAGACGAATTTCTCGACCGATCACCATTGCGCGTTCTGGGAGCCGGTCATCGATCCATCCTAGGCGGGACGCTCGTTACGGATAACGTACGGCAATCACGGCCGGGCTGCCGGAGACGCGCATCCGGACCGTGTCCGGCAGGGCGGGGCCATTCGGGTCGCAGGTCCCGGCCCGGCGCACCGCTCGCGGCGGATCGATGCAGGCGTGCGCCGGAAGGGAGGCATCGACCACGGCGCTGTCGCCCGACCACCCGACCAGCTTGCGGACGGTGCGACCGGTTCCGAAAGCCACGACGAAGACGTTCCGGTCCGGCGTCTCGACCCGGCCCAGAAGGGTGAGCCCGTTCAACTGCTCAACCAGTCGGCCGAGCGCCAGGCCTGCCGGCTTCACCCCGCCGGAGTGGTCGACGACGCCGAAATTGGCTTCCTTGTCGTCCGGGTCGGTCCCGTCGTTCTGCCAGTCGTAAACGATGCTGAGCGGCACGCCGGCGAGCAGGTTCGACAGGTAGGCGCGGGTGACGTAGTCGGCCTGCCGTTCGGCCGTCGCCGCGCCGCCGGTTACGGAGTAGCCCCACTCGCTGCTGACGAGGGCGGGGCAGGACGGCCGGCCAGCGCAATCGGCCGCGTCGAACAGCGAGGCCCAATCCTGGAGCGCGCTTTCCGGCGGCCCGTCGCGATACGGGTGGACGCTGATGGCGTCGAAACAGCCTGCGCGGTCGGCGGCGACGAACTGCCGGAGCAACGGCCAGGCGAAGCTGGACGCGGCCGGCCCGATCACGCTCGCGTCAGGCGTCGCGCGGCGTAGTTGCTGGCAAGCCGCCATCGCGAGGCCGACATAGCCGTCCGTATCGACGGGCTGGCCGAAATTGAGGTCCGGCTCGTTCCAAATCTCCCAGACGACGTCCCGGCCGTAGCGCGCCGCCGCAGCGCCGATGAACCGCAGGAATCCGGCACGCGGCTCCCCGGCGGTCAGGGCGGCGTACGCGGGCGAGGGCTTGCTCGACGAGGCGTCCAATCCGGGGACGTAGATCGGGTTGGCGTAGTCGAGGATGAGGAGGGGGATGAGGTTCGCCGCTCCCAGGTCGCTCACGAGGGCGTCGTAGTGCGACCAGTCGTATGTCCCGCGCTCGCGCTCGACCAGTTCCCACAGCAGGTCCATGCGTACGACCCGGAACCCCATCGCGTGGATCCGCTGCAGGTCCGCCCGGTGGCCGTCGGTGAAATGGATGTTCATGCCCAAGCCGCCCGGGACCGCGCCGCCGGCGAACACACGGGCCAGCCGGACGCCGCGCTCGGGCGTTTGGGCGTCGGCGGCGCTGCTCAACCCCACGATGAGGAGCAGCCACGCGAAGCGGCGCACGAGGGCCTTGGACACGAGGGGTCTGGTCGCCGGCATGACCGATGTGCATTACCATGCCCCCGGCCTGTGTCCACCGAGTCTTGAGCCGGCAGGGCAGCCGCGGCATGGTCGCAGCCTGATGCCCTTCCTCCAAACCGCCAAAACCGCCCCGGCATCGCCGCTCTGACGCAGGCGCCCGGCACCGTCATCATCACCGGCGGCTCCTCCGGCCTCGGCCGGTGCACCGGCGTCGTCTTCGCACGGCACGGCTGGCGCGTCGGGCTGATCGCGCGGGGGGACGCCGGGCTGGCCGCCGCCGCCGCCGAGCTGAGGGGAATGGGTGCGCAAGCTGCGACCGCCGTCGCCGACGTGACCGCCAGCCGTGCCTTGCGAGAGGCCGCCGACGCCATCGTGGCCGAGCTTGGGCCGCCCGATGTCTGGATCAACTGCGCGGGCAACGGCGTTTACGGCCGGTTCGCCGTCGTGCCCGAAGCGCAGTTCGATCACGTCACCGCGGTCACCTACGGCGGCACGGTGAACGGCTGCCGCATCGCCCTCGCGCTGATGGGTCCGCAGGGGCCGGGCACGATCGTGAACGTGTGCTCCGCCGTCGCCTTCCATGGCATGCCGATGATGACCTCGTATGCCGGAGCCAAGGCCGCGGTGCGCGGGTTCGCGCAGGCGCTGCAGGCGGAGCTCCGGATGGAGCGCAGCCGCGTGCGCGTCTGCACGGTGTTCCCGCCAGCGTTGAACACGCCGTTCTTCTCCCACGCGGTGTCCCACATGGGCTGGCCCGCGCGCCCGGCGCCGCCGGTCTATCAGCCGGAGGTGGCGGCGTCGGCCATCCACCTGGCCGCGGTCCGTGGCCGGCCGGAGGTGGTGGTGAGCGGGACAGCCGCGGTCTTCTCGCTTGCCACCCGCATCTCGCCGCGGCTGGTCGCCTTCGCGATGACCCGGCTGGGCTTCGACGGCCAGCTCACCTCGGACCCAGAGGCCGCGCGGCTGGAGCAGCCGACCCTGTTCGCCCCTTCGGCCAAGGCGTCTCCGGTGCATGGGCCATTCGCCCGGCGCGCCCGGCGACGCAGCTTGCAGGTGTGGCTGAGCCGGCACCGGCGGAGATGCCTGCTGGGCGCGCTGGCCGGGGTGGCGATCGCCTGGGCTACGGCCCGGCTAATGCTTCCGTAGCGGCCCAGACCCGCTCGGCCAGCGCCGGGTCGAGCGCCCGGGGGTTTGGCCGCGCCGCTCGCCGCCTTTTCACGTACACGCCCGTAACCGTCGCGAATTCCGGCGACAGCGCCACGTGCAGCGGCGTATCGGCGCCTTGCTCCTCCGTCAGTTGGAAGCGCGCCAGGCCCCGCCACGCCAACCCGATCGCGCCCGGCGCCCGCACCAGGCCGGTCGCCACCGCGCCGGGATGCACGACGTTGGCCACGATGCCGTCGCCTTGCAAACGCCGCGCCCAGCCGAAGGTCGCCATCATCAGCGCCAGCTTGGACTGGCTGTAGGATCGCACCATCCCCCAGCGGCGCCGGCCTTCCAAATCCGCCGGATCGATCCTCGCCCGATCGGACGTCGAGGAGCCGATGTTGACGATCCGCGCGCCCGGGCTGCCCAGGCTGCCCAGACTGGCAGCGTGCAGGGCAGGCAGCAGCGCGCGGGTCAGCACGAACGGAGCAAGGTGGTTGACGGCGATGACGCGCTCGTGCCCCTCCGGGGTTTCCTCCCGGCGGACGCAGAAAACGCCGGCGTTGTTCACCAGCACGTCGATCGCCGGGTGGCGCGATTGGATCTGCAGGCCGGCTTGCCGTGTGGCGGCCAGCGAGGAGAGGTCGGCGATCACCAGCTCGACCCGGGCCGACGGCGCCCGCGCGCCGATCCACGCCAGCGCGTCGCCGCCGCGTGAACGGTCGCGGCCCACGACGACGACGGCATGCCCGGCGCGCGCCAGGCCGAGCGCGATCCACCGGCCGATCCCGCCAGTGGCGCCGGTCACGACGCTGACCGACAACCGAGCGTCTCCCATGGCATCAAACGTCTTTTTTCACGTTCCAGAACAGCGGCAAGCCCTTCAGCACGCCGGACAGCTCCTTGCGCGTGGCGGTTGGCTGGAAGTATTCGCCGAGCGGCAGGTAGGGCACGTCCTGGAAGGCCTGAAGCTGGATTTGCTCGGCGATGGCCTGCTGGCTCGCCGGGTCGGACGCCCGCAGCCACTGGTCGCGCAGGGCTTCGACCTTGGGCATGTCGGCCCAGCCGAACCAGCCGGCCCGGCCGTTGCCGCGCAATCCCAGGTGCACCGCGGGCGTGAACTGGTCCAGGCCGAAGAAGCTGGTGAAGAACACGCTCCAGCCGCCCTTGTCGATCGGCTCCCGGCTCGCCCGGCGCTGGATCACGGTGCCCCAATCCATCGACTGCACGTCGACGTTCAGCCCCGCGCGCTTGAGCATGTCCGACCCCACCAGCCCCAGCGCGGCCAGCGCCGGCAGGTCGGTCGCCACCATCACCACCACCCGCTCGCCGTCGTAGCCGGCGGCGGCAAGGTCTTGCTTGACCTTGGCCATGTCGCGCTTGCCGTCGAGCACGCCCATGCCGGCCTGCGTCGCCATCGGGGAACTCGGCGGAAAGAATCCGATACCGGCCTTCCACAAATCGTCCTCCGCTCCGGCGACTGCCTGCATGTACTCGGCCTGGTCGACGGCGCCGAGCAGCGCGTGGCGGATCGCCGGCTTGTCGAACGGCGGCTGCAGGTGATTGAACCGCAGCATCGCGGGCAGGCCCGTCGGGTCCAGGTCGATGACCCGGACATTCGGGTCCCGCCGCAGGACGGGCACCAGGTCCAGCGCCGGTTCCTGCCACCAGTCGACCTGGCCGGTGCTGAGGGCGGAGGCGGCGGTGGAGGAGTCGGGGATGACGATCCACTCGACCCGGTCGACATGGGCGACCTTGGGCCCGGCGGTCCAGTCGGGCGTGCCGCCGGGGCGGGGCACGTAGCCGTCGAAGCGCTCGTACACGGTGCGCGCGCCGGGCACCCGCTCGCTGGCGACGTAGCGGAACGGGCCGCTGCCCACCGCCTCCGTCAGGACGGCGAACGCGTCCGTGCTGGCCAGGCGTTCGGGCATCATCGGGCACATGCTGCTGGCGACCTTGCCGAGGGCCGCGGGCAGCAGCGGGAACGGGCGTTTGAGGCGGAACACGATGGTGCGGTCGTCCGGCGCCGAAACCTCATCGGTGGCGGCCATCAGCGCCTGGCCGAACGCGTCGCGCTTGCCCCAGCGCCGGATGCTGGCCACGCAGTCACGCGCGAGCACGGGCGTGTTGTCGTGGAACATCAGTCCGGGGCGGAGCACGAGCCGCCACGCCAGGCCGTCGGCCTCCGTCACGGCGCCGTCCACCATCTGCGGCTGCGGCGCGAAGCTGCTGTCCTGGCCGAACAGCGTGTCGAACACGGCGAAGCCGTGGTTGCGCGTGATGTAGGCGCTGGTCGCCACCGGGTCGAGCAGCGGCAGGTCGACCTGGGGGATGAACCGCAGCACCCGGTGCGCCTGCGACCGCGCGACCCGAGGTGCCGCGAGCCCGAGCGCCGCCGTGGCCGTCAGGAAGGCTCGTCGGTTCATGCGGATGCTTTCGTCACGAGTTCATGCCGCGGCATCGGTGAAGATGGCCTTCTTGATGATCGCGTGCACGCCCCAATTGCCGTCCACCACTTGCGTGATGCCGAAATCCACCGCCACCGACATCAGCGAGATCGCCTCGTCCTCGGTCAGATGCTTCGTGCTCATCAGGAACCGCCGCATCTTGCGGAACGCGTCGCGCATCGCGAGGTCGATCGAGGACTTGCCGAAGATGTCGCTCTGCGCGTTCGGCCCGAGGTCGGCCAGGTAGTTCGGGTAGCTGAAGCCCTGCAGCACCCAGTCGTCCTGGGTCTCGATCATGGGGAAGTCCAGCGCCTCCAGCGCCGTGCCCGCGAGGTCGGCCTGCTTGTGCAGCACGAACTGGAACGTGCCGGTCAGCGAGCACTCGATCGCGGTGCCGCACAGCTCCGAATCGCCCTGCGAGGCGTGCGGGTCGCCGGCCGAGAACAGCGCCCCGTCCACCGCGACCGGATAGTACATCGTGGCGCCCTTGCCAATGCGCCAGTTGTCGATGTTGCCGCCGGTGTAGCTGGGCGGGATGGAATTGACGAGGTCGGCCTCTTTCGGCGCCACGCCCATGGTGCCGAAATGCGGGCGGACCGGAACGCGGACGCCTTTCAGCACGCCCCAGTTCCGCTGCGTCTGGCTGTGATCGACCGGCAACCCCGGATAGTCGATGATTTTATGCACCACGCCGGCCGGGTCGGTGACGATGGGCCAGCGGAAGTTGTAGAGCGCGCGCGCCCAGTTGCGCTCCCCGGTGGCGTCGATCTCGTAGATCGTCACCACCTCACGCGGGCGGTCGCCGGTGATCAGGTCCTTGTACTGGAAGCCCCAGTTGGCGGCGGCGTTGCTGCCGAAGGCGAGGCCCTTGAACTGCGGGTTGGCGCAGGGACGCGGCTTCACGTCCAGGATGCGCACCTCCAGCACGTCCCCAGGCGCTGCGCCCCGAATGGCGACCGGCCCGGTGCAGATGTGCACGCCAAGCCCGCCCCCGGCGCCGACGGGGGCATCGAGGGCGCCGGCCCCGCGGCGGGTCACGCCCCTCTGGTCCTTGGTCCAGAGATACACGCTCTCGGCCCCGGGATCGTCCTGGATCATCCGTTCGCTGTCGTCGCTGGCCTGGTGGGTGAGCGTTTCGATGGTGACGTAGTCGCCCGAGTCGATCTCGACCTGCGGCTTGAGCAGCTTGCTGAAGTAGCCCCAGTGCACGGTGCCAGCGTTGGCGGGCAGGAAGTGGAAATGGGCCTGCTGCGGCTGTTTGGCTGCGGCGGCCTGGGCCAGCGCCGGGGACACGAGGGAGAGCCCGCCAGCTGCTAGCACTGCTGCTCCGCCGGTGGCGGCGAAGCTGCTCCTTAGGAATGCACGGCGCTCCGTCGCCATGGCGGCGTGGAAGTCTTGCCGGTGCCGCTCGAACTCGGCGCAGCTTGGATCGTCACCTTGGCACATCCGGCATTCCTCCTGACACGGAGAAAACTAACGCAAAAACAATGCCAGGGTCGGACATCGAACGGGAGCGGAACGGGCGCCTACCCGCGCGGCAGCATGCGGCTGAGCACGCCGTCGTTCCAAAGATAACGATGCGCCAGTGCGGCCGCGGCGTGCAGTCCGGCAAGGGCCAGGATCAACCATCCGATCGTGCCGTGGATACCTTGCACTTGTTCCCCCAGGCCGGGGTTGCCGGGGTCGTAGGCCGGGATGCTGAACAGGTTGAAGATGCTGTCGCCTTGGGCCCACACGACCGCCATGCCGACCAGCACCATCGCCACCAGCAACGCGTAGAGGCCCCAATGCGTGGCTTTGGCCACAACGTTCAGCGCTCCCTGGTCGGCCAGCGGCAATCGCCTGCCCCGGGTCAAGCGCCAAACGACGCGCGCGGCCAGCAGTGCTGTCAGCAGCAGGCCGAACATGATGTGCACGGATCGCGCATCCACCCGCAACGCCCCTTTCGGGAACCAGTCGATGGTTTGGGCCCCGAGCCATTGCATGACGACCAGGATGGCCGTGACCCAGTGAAAGCCGATGGTGCTGGCGTCGTAGCGCCGCGCTTCGGTACTGACTGGCTGCATAGGACCCTTCAAGGCGTTGCCGAACAAGCCGCAGACCACGATACCGACGCCGCCCATCATGGCCCGAGCCGCAAGGGGGAACGGTGGAGCGTCCACACACTTCCGCTGTCTCCAGACGATCGTCAACAGGGGTTCAGCCAGTTTCGACGTTGGCCCGACATCCATCGCCATGCCGTAGGCGCGGCGTGCGGCAGGGTCTGTGGGTTCGTTCCCGGCTATGGGCACGACCTTGGCTCCGCGGGCGGGGCTTCAAAGCCGTTCGAGGCGCGTCCATGCTTCGGCGATGGCGCGCCTGCCGCTGGGATGAGGTGCGATGCGGTTCACACTCTCGCCGTGAACTGCGTCAGGCCCGGCGCGCGATCGCCGCGGCAACGGTGTTCTCCAGCAGACATGCGATGGTCATCGGACCGACTCCACCGGGAACGGGCGTGATCGCGCCGGCCACCGCCGCGCAGGCTGCGGTGTCCACGTCCCCCACCAGGCGGCCATCGGCGACGCGGTTGATGCCGACGTCGATCACCACCGCGCCGGGCGCCACCCAGTCGCCGCGCACCATTTCGGGCCGCCCGATCGCCGCCACCAGCACCTCGGCCCGGCGGCATTCGGCAGCGAGGTCGCGGGTGCGCGAGTGCGCCATCGTCACCGTGGCGTCCGCCGCCAGCAGCATCGCCGCGATCGGACGGCCGACCAGAGCCGAGCGGCCAAGCACCAGCGCCCGCACGCCGGACAAGGCGATCCCGGTTTCGCCCAGCAGCTTCATCGCCCCGCGCGGCGTGCAGGGCGCCAGCGCCGTCCCATCTGGGGCATCGAGCGACAAGACGGGATGGCCGGCGGCCAGGCGCCCGGCATTGAGGGCGGTCAGCCCGTCGACATCCTTGGCCGGGTCGAGCGTCGCGATGACGACGCCGGGATCGATGTGCGCGGGAAGCGGGAGCTGGACCAGGATGCCGTCCACCGCCGGGTCGGCATTCAGCCGGGCCACGACGGCGCACAGCGCAGGCTGCGTCGTATCGGCCGCAAGCCGGATGGTTTGCACGGCCAGCCCGGCCTCGGTGGCCGCGCGGTCCTTGTTGCGGACATACACGGCGCTGGCCGGGTGGTCGCCGACCAGCACGACGGCAAGCCCGGGCTGGAACGCCAAGGCCGCGACCCGCTCCGCCACCCGGCGCCGAAGTGCCGCCGCGACGGTCCGCCCGTCGATCAGGCGCGCGCTCGCGGCGAGCATCAGTAGAACAGGGGCTGCAGGCCGCCGATGACGATGGCCGTGTAGATGCGCGTCAGCAGCGATTGCGCCACGTAGATCAGCAGCAGCAGCACGATCGGGCTCAGGTCGATGCTGCCGAAGCTGGGCAGCACCCGGCGGATGCGCCGCAGGGCCGGCTCGGTGATCCGGTACAGGAAGTCGCAGATGCTCCAGACCAGCCGGTTGCGGGTGTCCAGGATGCCGAACGCGGTGAGGTTGCTGAGCACGGCGGCGAGGATGACCGCCCACCAGTACAGGTTCAGCAACTGTTCCAGAACCTGGTAGACAATGGTGAGCAAGGGGCGGTCCTCCGTGACGGCGCGGAACCTAGCGGGGGGTCCGCGGCCGCGCAACCGGAGGCCGGGGCGGCTTGACTTCGGCAGGGCGGTCTGAGCAATGTCCGCCGCCGCAAGGCGGGGTTGTAGCTCAGTTGGTAGAGCGCCTCGTTCGCAATGAGGAGGTCAGGGGTTCGATTCCCCTCAACTCCACCACCGCCCTGCTTCCATCCAAGTTCAGTCGGCTGCCAGCGCCATCTGCTTGCGCGCTTGAATCTTGCCTACGTGGTCCTCCAGCGCCGCGGCGACTTGGTCGGCGTGGCTGGCGAACACGTGGTCGGCCCCGGCGAAGATGCGGTAGTCCACGGTCACGTTCTTCTGGGTGTTCAGCTTGTCCACCAGCTTGCGGACCGACGGCTCCGGCACGAGCTCGTCCACGTCGCCGTGCAGTAGCAGGCCGCCGCAGGGGCAGGGGGCGAGGAAGCCGAAATCGTAGTGGCTGGCCGGGGGCGCGACGCTGACCCAGCCCGATATCTCGGGCCGACGCATCAGCAGCTGCATGCCGACGAAGGCGCCGAACGAGTAGCCGGCGATCCACAGCCCGCCCGAGTTCGGGTTGACCATCTGCATCCAATCCAGCGCCGCCGCCGCGTCGCTGATCTCGCCGAAGCCGCCGTCGTAACGGCCCTGGCTCCGGCCGACGCCGCGGAAGTTGAACCGCATCACCGAGAAGCCGAGCTTCTGGAACGACTGATACATCGTGTAGCTGATACGGTTGTTCATCGTCCCGCCATGCATCGGATGCGGATGCAGCACGAGCGCGAGTGGGGCCCCCTGTTCCTTCGAGTGGTGGTAGCGTCCCTCGAGCCGGCCATCTGGACCGGCGAACATCACCTCTGGCATGAGTCCGATTACTTCCCTAGCTCCGGGCCGGGCACGGCCGTCGGATAATACACAACGCTCACGGCCTGCGCTTGGCGATGCCCCGCCGCGACAAACCGCACGAATGAAATAGAAGCCAGCCTCCGCACGCAGCTGGCGCATTGACCCAGCGTCACTGCGAAGCCTAGCTTGTTCGCGAGGCACACGGGGATCACAAACCCGAACCCGCCCAAATTGAACGTCCCAGTCTGTCCTTCTTGCAACCCCAGCCAAGACGCTACCCCAAGCGGGCCTTTTACCAAGGGCAACGGCCTATATATAGGCGGGTAGGCCACGGTTTCATAACGGAATTGACGCATGGCGTTCATGTTTATACGCGAAGTCGTCGCCATCTACCGTCGCCGCGACCCGGCAGCGCGCTCCAATCTTGAAGTCTTGCTCTGCTACCCGGGCCTGCACGCCGTGCTGTGGCACAAGCTCGCCCACGGCCTTTGGCGTCGCCAGCTCTATCTGCCCGGCCGGATGGTGTCCTATCTCAGCCGCTGGTTGACCGGCATCGAAATCCACCCCGGCGCGCGGATCGGCCGCCGGCTCATCATCGACCACGGCATGGGGGTCGTGATCGGCGAGACCGCCATCGTCGGCGACGACGTCTATCTATACCATCAAGTCACCCTGGGAGGCACCAGCTCCGAGCGCGGCAAGCGGCATCCGACTGTCGGCAGCAACGTCATCATCGGCGCTGGCGCCAAGGTGCTGGGCGACATCATGATCGGCAACGGCGCGCGTGTGGGCGCCAACGCAGTCGTCGTGCAGGACGTGCAGCCGGACGTGACCGTCGTCGGCATCCCGGCGCGCCCCGTCGAGCGTGACCGCGACCGTCCCGCCCCGCCGCCGCGCTTCGTCGCCTACGGCACGCCCTGCGACGGCGCGCCCGACCCGCTGGTGTGCATGATCGAGGTGCTGCGGGCCGAGCTGATGCTCCTGGAGGCGCGCGTGTCCGACATGTCGCGCGCCCGCGCCGCCGAGTAGCCTTGGCCTACCTCGACGCCAACGCGACCGAGCCGCTTCGTCCGGCGGCCCGCACGGCGGTGCTTGCGGCGCTCGATCTGCCGGGCAATCCGTCGTCGGTTCACTCCGCCGGACGCGCGGCGCGGCGGATGCTCGAGGACGCGCGCGAAGCCGTCGCCGCCCGGTTCGGCCTGGCTTCGCCGGACGTGGTGTTCACCTCGGGCGGGACCGAGGCGAACGCGCTCGCCGTGCACGCCCTGGGCGCCGGGCGGCGTGTCCTGGCCGGCGCCACCGAGCACGACTCGGTCCGGGCCGCGGCGCCGGACGCGCGGGTCGTTCCTGTCGACGGCGACGGCGTGGTCGACCTTGCGGCGTTGGCAGCCCTGCTGGACGGGCCGCCGGCGCTGGTTTGCCTGATGCACGCCAACAACGAGACCGGCACGCTGCACCCGATCGATCGGGTTGCAGCCTTATGCCGGGCGGCCGGCGCCCTGCTCCACGTGGATGCGGTGCAGTCCGCTGGCCGGATGGCGTTGGGCTTCCGGGCCGACAGCATCGCCTTGTCGTCGCACAAGATGGGCGGCCCGAAAGGCGCCGGGGCGTTGCTGCTGGCGCCCGGACTGGCGGTCGCGCCGTTGATCCCCGGTGGCGGGCAGGAGCGCGGACGCCGGGGCGGCACCCCGGCGCTGCCCGCGATCGCCGGGTTCGCCGCCGCCGCCCAGGTTCCGCCACCCGACCTCGCGGCCTTGCGCGACCGTGCGGAAGCGGCCGCCGTGTCGGCCGGGGCCGTCGTGCTCGGCGCAACCTGGCGGCTCGGCAACACCACCTGCCTGGCGCTCGCCGGTGTGCGGGCCGAGACCCAGGTGATCGCGCTCGACCTCGCCGGAGTGCAAGTGTCGGCGGGGGCTGCGTGCAGTTCCGGCAAGGTGGCGCGCAGCCACGTGCTGGCGGCGATGGGCAGCGGCGCGCTGGCCGGCGAGGCGATCCGGGTGTCGTTGCCGTGGAACGCGTCGGCGGCCGATGTCGATGCGTTCGCGGCCGCCTACGCCGCGATGGCCGCCCGCCTGGCGCCGCACCTGGCACGGCGCGCAGCCTAGCCCCACATCGCCGCCATGCGCCCGAACCGCCCGGTCTATCTCGACAACCAGTCCACCACGCCGTGCGACCCGCGCGTGGTCGCCGCCATGCTGCCGTTCTTCACCGAGCGGTTTGGCAACCCGCACAGCGCCGAGCACGCGATGGGCCAGGATGCCGCCGACGCCGTGGAAGCCGCCCGGGCGCACGTCGCCGCGCTGATCGGCGCCGATCCGCGGGAGATCGTGCTGATGTCGGGCGCCACCGAGGCCAACAACCTGGCCATCAAGGGCGCGGCCCGGCACGCCATGCAGGTCGGCGACCCGCGCCGCCGCGTCGTCACGGTGGCGACCGAGCACAAATGCGTGCTGGAAAGCGTCGCGGACTTGGCGGCCGAAGGGTTCGAGCCGGTGGTGCTGCCGGTGGGGGTCGACGGGCTGCTCGACCCGGCCGCGTTGCAGGCGGCATTGGCGACGCCGACGCTGCTGGTCAGCGTGATGGCGGCCAACAACGAGACCGGCGTCGTGCAGGACGTGCCCGGCCTCGCGGCGCTGGCGCACGCGGCGGGCGCGCTGTTCCACTGCGACGCGGCGCAGGCGGTCGGCAAGATCGCGTTCGACGTGGGCTGCGGCGTCGACCTCGCCTCGATCAGCGGACATAAGCTGTATGGCCCCAAAGGCGTCGGAGCTTTGTACGTACGCCGTCGCCCCCGGGTCCGCCTGGCGCCCTTGTTCTCCGGCGGCGGGCAGGAGCGGGGCTTGCGCTCGGGCACCCTGCCGACGCCGCTGGTGGCCGGTTTCGGCGAGGCCTGCCGGATCGCCGCGGCGGAGATGGCGGCCGAGGCCGGGCGCCTGGGCGAACTGCGCGCCCGATTGCTGGATGGGCTGGATCGCGCCGTCCCCGGACTGCGCGTCAACGGCGCGTGGGAGCGTCGCCTTCCCGGCAGCCTGAACCTCACCTTTCCCCGCGCGAACGCCCTCGGCCTGATGCGTGCCTGCCCCGATCTTTGCGTCTCGACCGGGTCGGCGTGCAGCTCGGCCGAGGTGGTGCCCAGCACTGTCCTGACCGCCATGGGGATCGCGCCCGCCGCCGCGGCCCGAACCTTGCGCATCGGGCTGGGACGCTTTACCTCCGCCGCCGATGTGGACTTCGCGATCCGGGCGTTGTCCGCCGCTCACACCGCCATCGCCGGGATGGCACCAACCGAGGCCTGAACCGCCATGCCGAACATGACCTTCGTCGAGCGCGACGGCACCCGTCGCGAGGTCAGCGCCCCGCTCGGCCTGTCGGTGCTCGAGATCGCCCATAAGTACGACGTCGATATCGAGGGCGCCTGCGAGGGCTCACTCGCCTGCTCGACCTGCCACGTGGTCGTCGATCCCGAGTGGTTCGCCAAGCTCACGCCCCCGACCGAGGACGAGGAGGACATGCTCGACCTCGCCTTTGGGCTGGAGAAGACGTCGCGCCTCGGCTGCCAATTGGTGATGACGGAGGCGCTGGACGGCCTGGTCGTCAAGCTGCCCGCCGCCACGCGAAACGCCCAGGGGTAAGCGTGCGCATCGTCGTCGCCATGTCCGGCGGCGTGGACAGCAGCGTGGTCGCCGGCCTGCTGCACGAGGCGGGGCACGACGTCATCGGCGTGACGTTGCAGTTGTACGACCACGGGGCCGCGGCGGGCCGCAAGGGCGCGTGCTGCGCCGGGTCGGACATCCACGATGCGCGGCGGGTCGCCGACCGGTTGGGCATCCCGCACTACGTGATCGATGCCGAGGCCCGGTTCCGCTCGGCCGTGATCGACGACTTCGCCGCCAGCTACGCCGCCGGGCGCACCCCGGTGCCGTGCGTGCGCTGCAACCAGTCCGTCAAGTTCACCGATTTGCTGGCGCTGTCGGCCGACCTCGGCGCCGAGTTCATGGCGACCGGCCACTACGTGCGCCGGGTCGAGGGGCCGGACGGGCCGGAGCTGCACCGCGCCGCCGACCTCGCGCGCGACCAGAGCTGGTTCCTGTTCGCCACCACGCGCGACCAGTTGGCCCGCACCTTGTTCCCGCTCGGCGGCATGCCCGACAAGGCCGCGGTCCGGGCCGCGGCGGCGCGCATGGGGCTGGAGGTCGCGGCCAAGCCGGACAGCCAGGACATCTGCTTCGTGCCCTCCGGCCGCTACGACGGCGTGCTGGCCTCGCTGCGCCCGGACGCGATGCTGCCGGGCGAGATCGTCAGCAATGACGGCCGAGTGCTCGGCGCGCATGATGGCATCGGCCGCTACACGGTGGGCCAGGCTCGCCGGCTCGGCGTCGCCACGGACGACCGCGGCGTGCGGCAGGTGGTGGTGGCGCTGGACGCGGCGGCGCGCCGGGTCATCGTCGGCCCGCGCGGGAGCGGCGGCACGCACGTGGCGTTGGCGGAGGTGAACTGGCTGACGGAGCCGCTGGAGCGGGGCCGCTGCGCCGTCAAGCTGCGGGCGCGCGATGAGTTGCGCCCGGCCACCGTATCGGCCACCCAGGACGGCGCCACCATCGCGCTGGACCACCCGGCGCTGCCGGCGCCCGGCCAGGCCTGCGTCTTCTATGCCGGCGAGCGCGTGCTGGGCGGCGGCTTCATCCGCGGCTGAATTTGGCGGTCGGTTGACTTGGCGGATGACAGCGGGGTATTTCGCGGCCCGGCATGGCGGTGTAGCTCAGCGGTAGAGCAGGAGAATCATAATCTCTTGGTCGGCGGTTCAAATCCGTCCACCGCTACCATTCCTCGGAGGCTTAGATCGTGAATCAGTTCCTCGGCCGGTCGGTGCGTAGGCTCGGCCGGGTCGCGCGGATAGTGTCCGGAGCCGTGCTGCGCCGCCTCACGCCGATGGACAAGGCGTCCGACGTGCTGGCGACCATGCGCGCGTTTCCGGTCGCGGAGATCGATGAGCTGACCGGCCGTGGCCCGCTGCTCGTCATCACTCCCCATCCCGACGATGAAAGCCTCGGCTGCGGTGGCGTCATCGCCGAGGCGCGGACCCGGGGGCACACGGTGCGCCTCGTGCTGGTGACGGATGGCGCCGCCAGCCACCCCGGGTCGAGAAGCCATCCGCCGCCCATCCTGCAGCGTGTGCGGGAAGGTGAACTGCTTGCAGCTGCGGCGGTGCTGGGCGTGCCGGCCGAGTGCGTCGACATGCTGCGGCTGCCGGACGGGCAAGCGCCGTGGCGCGGCCGCGTGTTCGAGGACGTGGCGTCACGCCTTTCCGAGCTGGTCCGGACGCACGCGGTCGCCACCATCTGCACCACTTGGCCGCGCGATCCCCATACCGACCACGTCGCCGCGTTCCGGCTGGGGCGTGCCGCCGCGCGGGCGACCGGGGCGAAGCTGTTCCTGTATCCGGTGTGGGGCTGGACGCTCTCGGCGCGGCTCTGGTTGCCGCGCGCGCCGATCGATGGCTTCCGGATCGACGTGTCGAAGCAGCTTGCCGTCAAGCGCGCGGCCATCGATTGCCACCGGTCGCAGACGGGCCGCTTGATCGACGACGACCCGAGCGGGTTCGTCCTGACCCCAGAGTTCCGGGCGTTGTTCGAGCAGCGCTACGAGACGTTCTTGCGGACAGTTTAGGCACCATTCGCGCCCGTTCGCGAACGGCTGCGCCCGCGGAGGGCGTTTTTACAAATCCTTCATGAAACTGTGAGAGATTGCCAAGTTAATATACCTTTGTGTATGAGCGGCTCAGGCTTAATAAACTCGTTCTGAATTCCGGAACAGAAACATTGCATAAAATGATGCCGAAAGAACTAACATTTGATGTGCCTTGTGTGGGGCAAGCAGATGCTTTAACGTTTGAGGTCAGCATTGTTGTCGCAGCCTACAACGTTTCGGAACACGTTGACCGCGCACTTCACAGCGCGATCGTGCAGACCATGCCGGATATTGAAATACTTGTTGTGGACGACGCTTCTTCCGACGACACGGCGGATCGTGTCGCCAGCATGGCTGCATTCGATCCGCGTATCCGCCTCATTCGACAGGAGCGGAATGGCGGCCCGGCCTGCGCCCGAAATCGCGCCCTGCAATTGGCCCGTGGGCGTTGGATTGCGGTCCTGGATGCCGACGACACCTGGGCGCCGACCCGGCTACGCCGATTGCTGGACGCCTCTCCCGGACGCGACATGGTCTTCGACAATCTCATGGGGTTCGATCTGCACGCCGGGTGCGTCACCGGCCCGATCTTCCCGCACCTTCCGGTGGATGGACTGACGATCGAGGATCTGCTGGCGCCCGCGGCGCCGGGCACGGCCTATGATTTCGGCTACCTTCAACCGCTGATGCGGACCGCTTTCCTGCGCGACCACGATATCGGCTATGACCCGGAACTCCGGGTCAACGAGGACCTCGTCCTGTCCGTCATGGCTTTGATGGCTGGCGCGCGCACAGCCACGATCCCCGATCCACTCTATATCTACACCACTCCCGTGGGAACGCAGAGCGGGCGCCCCTCCTCGGCCAGCAAGACGGTTCCGAGCGTCAGCCCGGTGTCCCGGGTCCTCGCTCGGCTGTTAGACCAGAATGCCGAATCATTGACAGCATCGCAACGAACGGCGTTTCAACGGCGGATGGACCACATCGTGGCGGTCGGAGCGCTCGACCTGTTCCGGCATGCCCACCTCCGAGGCGATTACGTCCGCATGGCACGGATGCTGGCGACAGAACCGGAATTGCGCCGTCATCTCTGGCGGCGCATCTGCGCTAAGCAGGCTTTCTAAGCGTCAAGAGCCTGTGGAACTGCGCCGGACGGCAATGAGCGATTTCGTGAACGGACCGACGCGTTCCCGTTCGATCTGCGCGTCAGGGAACAAAGCCTGCATCGAAGCTGCGTCAAGCAGGAGCGCATCGGTCAGAATATCGTTGGCTTCCATCACGGTGCGGGCTTTGGGATAAAATCCACACGCCCGCGCCATGACGATACGTCGCTGCCAGGGCTGCGGCAGCCACTGGATGCATGGCATGCGCAAGTGAGGCTCGTAGGGAAACCAATAGTTCGGTGTCTGGACGAAATACGATGGCGCGAGGCGGCGGACCTCATCGGCCATTCGTCGCATGTCGGGCCACCTTCCAACGTGCTCGATGACGGAATTGGAGTGCACTACGTCGAAACTGTTGTTCGAGTACTGTTTAAGGTCTCGAGCGTCACCGGCGTGATAGTTGTAACGGCCTTCCGAATCATTCCTCTCCTCGACGTTGACGAGGGTGATACTTAAATTCCTCGTGTGCCAAACATCCTCGAGCCCCATCCAGTATGCCTTTTCTCCGCCAAGGTCCAAGATGCGGCAGACCGGTTGGTGGAGGAGGACCTCGTCGGCCAGAGCGAGGAACATCCCCATGCGCTTGGCGCGGAAGGAGTTCCCGTACACGGCGCCGGCTGTGGTTCCAAATGGAGGCCGGTGCTTGATCGCGACCGGAGCGCGGGCAGTCAGGGTTATGCTCATATGGCGTTCCTCATTCCAGGTTATAGTTCGATGCACCAGTAGAAGTTTAGCAGTGGCGCATTGTAATCCAGATGAACGCCGCGGCTCAGTACTTACTGACGAATTAATAATATATGAGAGGAACTTTTAAGTTATTGAAAAGCTTATTCCCTTTTGAATGTTGTTACTTAGCCCTCTACCAGTGAGTTCGGAAACAGGCGCAACCGACCGCTCTGTGCCCGCTCCACCATTCGCTCCACCAGCTTTCTCCGCAGCCGGTGCCGTGCGGCGCCGGCAAGCAACGGTACGTAGGCTTCACGAGGGAACCGCGCGAGCTTGCGCCGCATCTCGCTGCGAGGGTCGAGCACGCTGCGAAGCGTCACGGTCAACCTCAACGTTGACGCGATGTAGCGCCGCTCATCGAGCACCGGGTGAAAAAAGGCGTTGCCAGTCGCCGGCGGCAGGTCGTCCTCCAGGATCGGAGGGGACCAATCGTAGCCGCTGACGTCGCCGAACTCATTGAGCGAGCGGTGACTGAACCCGGCGCGTCCAACCTCGGTCGGAATGAACACTTCGCTGCTCGGCCAGTAGCGCGTCCGGTCGCCGACCGCCATCTCGCGCCTCCGCCGGCCGAGCATCGCCAGCGCGCGCTTCGAGAACACCGAAACGCAGTTCAGCGTCCCCTGCAGTTCTGCGAGCGGGTAGGTTTGGCGATGGAAGATCGTCCAGAACCAATCCTGTTTCGGTGTGGTGATCGGCAGCGCGACCAGGTCGGCGTCCAATGCCGCTGCGCGTGCGACCAGCGGTTCGATGCCGCCTTGAACGACGGCGTCATACTCGACGAACACGTAGTAGTCGTAGTCGGGGTGCTGGTCGTGGAACTGGTAGTGAACGTAATCGGGGTTCCACCACAGCAGCGAACCCTTCTCGAACCGATTGGGCAGACCCGAGGCGATCAGCTCGGCATTGGTGGTGCGGATGACGCGATCATACGGAATCAGACCGACGGAGCCGTTGGTCTCATCCACCGAAACGAAGAAGTCGCCTGCCCCTGCCGCAGCCGCGCACCGCGCCGCCTGACGGTGGACAAAGCTGTCCCACGCATAGGTCTTGAACACCACGGCGTAGCGCATGGCAGGAATTTCCCCACTCGATTGCGGCCCATCATCGCTTGGCACACCGACCGTCATCGTGCGCTCCCCAGGACCGGCCAGCGCACGCCGCCAAGCAGCGAGCCGTTCTGGTGGGCAAGCCGCTTGCCCAATCGGGCGCACGGCTCGGCCACCCACTCGTGGAAACCCCACCCGACGAGCAGGGAGGCGAGCGGCACGGCGATCAAGATCGCCGCCATGGGCACAATGCCGTGCAACAGGATGGTTGCGGTCAGCAGCAGCGGCACATGGACCAGGTAGAGGCTGTACGAAATTCGGCCGATCCACCGCAACCATCGGTGCGACAGGGCGGTATGGATTGAGCCCTGCGGAAGCGCTGCCATGATGATCAACGCCGCACCGATCGCAACCATGAACTCCTGCACCGCATGCAGGTGCGACCAGTGCCCCTGGATCGTCAGCAGCCCGGCCGCCAGCAGCACCCAGGCGATCCGTCCCAGGCGACGCAGCGTTCCGAGGTGGTTCGCGAGGACGCTGCCCAGGACGAAGAAGTAGCCGTAATAGGCGGTCCACTGCAGTTCCAACGCAAACCTGCCGACCCCGCCCACCACCGACCCCGGCTGCACGAGGTCCAGCGCCGGAGCGCTCCCCCCGTAGGCGAGCTGGATGCCGCCGATCAGGACGGTAAGGGCTACGGCGACGCCAAGTGCGCCCCACCTGCGCCAGCGCACGATGGGAACGATCAGCACCGGGAACAGCAGCGACACGCGCAGTTCCCAAATCAGCGAATGGACGACGCCGTTGACCGAGTTGTAGTGGCCGATCATCAACGCGTGGTCGAGCAGCACGTGAGGATAGACCGGATGCGTCCAGGTCATCGTGTTGACCCAGGCGCTTAGCCCTGGAACAGCGGCGTAAGACACCAACAGGGTGTTCAACACGGCAGCGGCGGCGACGGCTGCGCAGTAGGGCAAGTAAATCCGGCAGATGCGCTTGATGCCGTACGAGAAATAGTTCGGCGAACGCCCTTCGATCCAGGGCAGCGCCAATACCAGGCCGCTGAGCACGTAGAACAGCGTGACCGCCTCATAGCCATCCCACACGATGCGCAATGGGGTGTGGAACATGACCCATTCGAGGGTCGACCCCGCTTCGGTACGCCAATTCGAGAAGAAGAAGTCGCTGAAGGCAGGCTGCGTCAGCAGGCAGTGATGGACGACGACGACGAGCGCGGCAATTCCCCGGATGCAGTCGAGCACGACGAGCCGGCTTGGCTCGCCGTGTCCAGTGCCGCCGCGCTCGATCAGGATGTCCCGCGCGGGGGTTGGCGCCCCGCGCATCGCGTTCACGTGACGATCCCTTGGATCGGCTCCTGCACGATGCTCTGAGCCAACATGCCAGCAGGCCGCGCGATCGCGGCCGCGCGACGCGAAGTGCGCCGGGGGATCGTCGGCCCGAGCAGCCGCGTCAACTCGCGCTGGACCGCGCTGACCACTTCGGACAGGTCGCGCCGGGTCATGGTGTCGAACAGCGGCAAGCTGATGATGCGACTGCCGACGTCGTCGGTCACCGGCAGGCCGTCGCAGACGCCGTGCTCGATGAAGTAATCCTGCTGCATCAGATGCGGGCTGAAGTAGGTCGCGTTGCCGATGCCCTGGGCGGTCAAGGCAGCCGCGATGTCCGCCCGGCGCGACGCCAGCTCGCGCGGCAGCAGGGCAGAAGCGAACTGGTGCGCCTGCCGCCCCTGCCGCTCCGGCTGGAACGTGAGTTCGGGCAGCGCCTGCCGGTAGCGCCGAACCAGGTCCGCCCGGCGCTCCATGACCTTGTCGTAGTTTCCCAGACGGAGTTGCCCGAGCAACGCGCCCACTTCGCTGAGCTTGCCGTTGAGGCCGGGCATGGTCGCGGTGCGTGGGCGGCCGAAGCCGAAATTGCACATCTGACGCAGCTCGGCAATCGCGTCGGCATCGGCGCTGTACACGAGGCCGGCCTCGCCGGTCGCGAACGACTTGGTGCAGTGCATCGAGAACACGATCGAGCCGCCGAACCCTGCGCCGAACCCGCGGCCGCCGGCCGACACCGTGCCGAGCGAGGCCGCCGCATCCACCACGACCGGAACCCCGTAGCGCCCCTGGAGCCGGCTGTAATGCGCCAGGTCGATATCGTAGCCGAACGTGGCGTACGGCATGATGACGGCGATGTCGTCGTCGTACCGCTCAAGCAACGCTTCTTCCGCAGCTGCGCTGGCCGACCAGTCCTGCGGGTCGATGTCGCAGAACAGCGGCGTGAGGCCGCACCACATGGCGGCGTGGCCGGCGGCGGCGAACGTGAAGGACGGCATCAGCGCATACCGCTTGCGGGTCGGACGCGTCCGGATCGCCTGCTGCACGGCGAGCATAAGTCCGATCGTGGCGTTGCACACCGTCATGCAGGCGCCTTCGCCGGCGAACATCTGCGCCAGCATATCCTGTTCCAGCCTGGTGTTGACCGGGCCGAAATTGCTGAAGACGCCACGGTCCTCGATCGTGCGCAGCATCATGCTGGCTTCGCTCAGCCGGGGCGGGTTCGGCCGCGTGAGGGGGACGGCCATGCTCAGGCTCCCTCGGCTACGATCGAGAAATGCGCCGGCGTGTTGACGTTCGCGGGATCCCAGCGCGGCAACGCATCGTCCTTCGCGGCGACCTGCGGGCCGGAGATCGCGTTGACGATCAGCGAGCCGACATCGTGCTGCCACAGCCAGAGCCCGTTGGCCTGGCCACGGAAACTCGCCTCTCCGCCCAATGCGCCGCGTGGCACGAACCCGGCCGCCAGTCCAATCCCGAACAAGCCGGGGATCGGCACGCCGTCGGCATCGAGGATTCGGCACTGGCCATCGACCATGGCCGTCTGCGGCCCGGTCTGCGCGAGCAACGTAATCGGCGCTCCGTCGCGCTCGAACACTGGCAGGGCGCGCGGGCGGTAGCCCATGGCGGCGATCACCAGGTCGGCCTCGTCGATGATGCGAGCCGCTTCCACATCGTCGGGACACACAGGGTGCAGACGCAGGCGCGGTTCGGGCGCGCGTCCGCCGATGCCACGGGCCTGCATCACCAATTCACGCGAGTCGAGACGGAACCCGGCGAAGCGAAACACCCGGCCGCTGATGGGGCAAACATCGTCCTCGGTCCATTCGGCGTAGCCTTCGGCCAGTGCCGACGCCCGGTCGGGGTAGTAGATGCGAAGCTCACGCCGGTGCAGCAGGGCAACTCCCGCATGGCCGAACTTCACTTGCGGCAAGCGGTGCAGCAGGGCGTGCGCGACGGCGGCGGCGCTGGTCGAGCCGCCGATGATGGCCACCCGTGGCGTCGCCTTGCCAGCCAGCAGCTCGGCCACCCGCTCCAGCCCGCCGGTGGCGAGCACCTCCCCAGACTGCAGCAGGCGGTCGGCGCAACGGTCCACGAGCTTGCGGCCGCCAACCTCTTCCGCCGCGAGCCGGTCCGGCGGCTGGTGGGCGCCGGTGGCGATCACGACGTTGCGCGACGCCAGCGTGCGCTCCTCGCCGGTCGTGAGGTCGCGCACCTGAACGCGCCAGCCACCCTGGACCCGGGAGGTCGCGAGGGCGCGGTGGTTGGTCAGCACTGCACTGGCGGGATGCTCCAGCACCATGCGGCAGATCGCATCGCCCACCAAGCCGAGGAAACGCCCGGCATCGCGCAACGAGACCGCGCCATCGCCCGCGGCGGCGAGCTCCCGGGTGAGGGAGTGCTGCTCCAGGCGGGTCAGCTCGGTTTCATCGTCTCCAAGCAAGCAATCGACGAAGGTCCGGCCGCTGCTGTCGGAGTTGATGGCGTAGCCGCCGATCGAGCCGGACCCTAGGCGGTCGGACTGCTCCACCAACGCGACCCCACTGGCGAGAAGAGCGTCGAGCTGCCCCATGCGGTGAGCCGCAAGAAGGGGAGCGACGCCTGCGGGCCCGCCACCAACGATGACAAGCCCGAACAACCGCGTGGCGTGATTCATCTCAGGTATCCCCTCATTTTTTTATCAACGAATTCAATAAGTTAAAATTGAGTAGCTGGCCAATCTTGCCCCGTTCGCTCAGGCAGCTCGAACCAGTT
>JAABUV010001859.1_pt1 | contig 29907 bp, 46 predicted proteins | sample 5559971 | NCBI WGS metagenome assembly JAABUV01 (sample SAMN10711881, study PRJNA513362) | rock metagenome | isolation source: Antarctica rocks | place: Antarctica: Victoria Land, Knobhead nord | collected 2015-12-19
CCATGCCTGTTTGGATTTGCATTCATCGGTCCAGCGCAATTGCAGATGCGCATGGCGAAGCTGGCAACATGTCCCGGCACACCCTAGGCGGGTTCTCGTTCTCCGCAGGCATGCAGGCGCGTGGTCGTACCCGCGGCTAGCAACGGGTTTGCATGCGCTGCCTCGTCTGTGAAACACCCTTTTCAGCTCGAGGAGCCTGCGCTTGATACGAACGGCGCACAGAATAGGTGGGGTCGCATGCGTCAGCGCAGGCCAGGCCCGGCGCAGCGGCGCGCGGATGCACAGCCATCCTGTGCATCCCCATGGGGCCGCGGTGAGCGCGCCCACACCGCGCGCGCAGGCGTGGTGTTTGGCGCGGCGCTGGCCATCGCGCTGGCGGCCGTGTGCCTGGCCGGCCTGCAGCGCACGTGCTGCCCGCGCCGCGGCCGGCGGCTGGCGCCCGACGCGGCGGGCAAGGGCGCGCCCGACGTGGAGATGGGCGCGCTGGGCAAGGAGGCCGACATCGTGGCCACGCCGGCGCCCACGCCGCTGCGGCCCTGGCCGGGCGGCGGCGCAGCCGGCGGCGCGGCCGGCGGCGCGCCCGCCCTCGGCAAGCTGTTGCGGTCGAGCTCGCTGCAGGTGGGCAGTGTTCCTCGGCAGCCCTCCTCCAATTGCACCGACCACGCGTGCCATGACTTAGAGCGCCCATGCCCTACATGCTGCTTTTCTTTCTCATGTGTACATGCATGCCATGCCCACGCCGCCGTGCCCCTCCCCAGCGCAGCCGGGTCGAGGAGAGGATGCACCAGGGGCCGTGTCGCTGCGGCAGGGTTCAAGGCCGCTGTCGCGCACGTGCTCATTCTCGGGCCGCGTGCGCGCCTGGCGGCGCATGGAGGCCATCGGCCCGGCGGGCGGCCTGGAGGTGAGCGGGCTGCGCGAGGGCACGCCCGTCGTCCTGTACGACGGCCCGCTCGGCAAGGTGCGCGGCCGCCTGCTGCGCGGCGGCGCCAGTTGGCGGGTCACCGGAGGGCGAGGCGCGTCTGCCTGTCTGCGCCTGGCTCTAGATCCGCCCAGCGAAGCTGCGCCAGCCGCTCATTGCGTACAGTAGTATTTGTGGGACTGTGGCAACAACAAGCTCAAACAGCAGAGTAGCAAGAGCGCCACCACAGCATACGATGCCGTGCGGCTTCCTGGAGGTGCGCGGGCGCAAGAGCGTCACTACCGTGCGGTCATGCATTTGTGCCATGCGGTGCGCGCAGGCGTACGAGGGCGTGACCGCGGGCGGCGTGCCGGTCGCTGTGCGCGCTGTGCGCATCGCGCCCCGCCGCGTCGCCGCGCGTAAAGCTCTGGTGCGTCACGTTGGCAAATGGCGGCCGCGTAGGAAGTCATAAATGGACAGCACGTCTGTAGTTAGAGTCATGAGCGGGTTGATAAGGAGTCTGCATGTAGAACACAGCAGTTGCAGGGTGCATGTAAGATCCGCTCATGGCCTGTAGGACTCAAGGTGCACACAGCTCTGTCGTGGTGCCTCTCTGCTGTGCTTGCCGCCTTGATTGCGGCAAGCACCCATGCCGACCTCTGTACTCAAAGTGAAATCCTCGGGCAAACGAGGAGCCGCCCTGTATAAAACCACACCCCCCTCTTTCCGCCCTCCACGCGGAGAACCATTGCCCCGTTGACCGAACGCTGCGGCCGCGGCCGCGCAGCTGGAGGAGGGCGACCGGCTGGCGGCGTTGCCGGACTGCTCCGTGGTGGCCGGCTTCGCGGGGCTGGCGCTGGAGGGCGACCTGTGCTGGCTGCTCGCGGAGCGCGTGCCGGGCGTGCCGCTGCGCGACGCGCTCGCCGCCGGCCAGGAGCTGCCCTGGAGCGACGGGCGCGCCCCTGCCTGCCTGGCCGCAGAGGCTACACAATTTCATGGTTGGGTGATGAGGGAGTGCCTGGTCAGTGGCAGAGGCTGACAGGTTGAAAGCCGTGCACCGAACGGCAGCCGTGTGCCATGGGTGTGCCGCCGGCGTGTCCGCCGCCAGCTCCGCATGTGTGTTCCCGCATGCGACAAGCTGCTCCTGCAGCAACAGAAGCGTGTGCACTAAGCATCTCGCGCGCGCGCGTGCGCGGGTCGCGCCCCGCCCTGCGCAAGTCCTGGGCGCCACCAGGGTCTGCGCGCTGCGCAGGGGCGGCTGGGTGGCGCTGTCGCTCGCGCGCGCGCTGCACTTCCTGCACCGCCACGGCATCGCGCACCTGGGCATGTCGCCCGCGTGCGTGCTGCTCGCGCCCGACGGCGCCGCGCGCCTGGGCGACCTGGGCGCGGCGCGCCTGCTGGGGCCCCACACGCGCCCGGCCGACCCGGCGCGCCCCCGCCGCGGCACTCGCCTGCGAAGACGCTGCTGTCTTCCTTCCTGGGCACTTCCCTGTTGTCACGGCACAGCAAGATGCTGCGCTTGCCAGGCAGGTGCTAGGTTGGGCGTGTGGGGCGCTCGCGCGCATGCGCGTGCAGCGCGCGCCCGCCCTTCGCACGCTTGCATCCCAAGCTGCGCTCGTGCTGCATGAGGCGCTTGGTGACCGGCCATGCCTGCACATGCACTACCACGCTAGAATAGATTCAGAGTGTGACACCTGGGCGGGGCGGGCGGCCGGGCGTGAAGGGCGCGCAGTGGATGGCGCCGGAGGTGCTGCCTCGGTGTGCATGACGTGCAAATCTGTGAAAAGCATGTAAAACCCTAAGCAGGGTATGGATGGGCGCAGGCGGCGGGCGTGCAGGGCGCGGAGTGGATGGCGCCGGAGGTGCTGCCGTCGGCGTGCGTGACGGAGCGCGCCGACGTGTGGAGCTTCGGGGTGCTGGTCTGGCACCTGTGCACCGGCGAGGCGCCCGCGCCCAACGCGCCGTGCGACTTGCAGTGCGCCCCGCCCAGCCCCGCCGCGCACACCTGTCCGTGCGCCTGCTGCGGTGCAGCTGACAGTGCTGCAGGACTTGGCAACCCATGGCTTCATGAGACAGGGAGGTGTTCTGACTTAGTCATTCAGATCTGAAGGACTGGGAGCAACGCTTGCAGCCGTGGGGCGCCCGCGCCCCGTCGCGCGTGGCGGGTGGGGTCGAGGAGCGTGCACGCGCGGGCGCAGGGTCGCGGACGACTGCCCGCTGGCCGTCGCGGAGCTGCTGCAGGCCTGCCTGGACCCCAGCCCGGCCGCGCGCCCGACGTCTGCGGAGCTCGTGCGCGTCATCGCCGAGGCCCTGCAGGCGCGGATCTGACTTGTCCGGCAGCATAGGGTAGGGTGGTGTGGGGTTGTACTCTACCCTATCCTAGTGCTTCAGCCGACAAAGCGGGACTGCGTGGAGTCAGGTCGGCCCCGGGCTGTCCAACGGTCGCTCACGCCCGCTGCCATGCGCGCAGATGCCGCTGATGGCGGAGGACCGCGTTGAGCCGCGCCGCTTCCGCGTGGCCACGCTCAGCGCCGCGGCCGCCGCCGACGGCCGGGCCGGGCAGCCCGCGGGCGAGCAGCCCTCGGCGGCGCTGCTGCCGGAGCGCCCGGCGCCGCCCGCGCACTCGTCCGTGCGGCAGGGCGCGATCCGGGTGGTGCCCAAGCGCGCGGGCGCGCGCGTGCCGCCGCCCACGGCGCAGTGGCACGCGCTCGTCGCGGCGGCCTCGCCCGCGGGCGCCGCCCTGGGCGCGGGGTCGGGGTCGGGGCACGAGGTCGCGTCGCAGGGCGAGCTGGCGCCAGGGACGCCGGCGACGCTGCCGCCGCCGTACCTGCAGCGTGGCGGCTCGGATCCGCCGCTGCGCCTCCTGTATGGCACGCCCAAAGCGTCCGCTGCGCCCGATGGTGGGCCCCCCCGCCGCGCCCCGTGGCGCCCTGCATCTGTCACACCGCGGCCGTGTGCTTGTAGACTCGCGTAGCCTCCCTCGGACGCCGCAGCAGGCGGCATCGCGACAGGCGCAGCCGCCACACACTGCGCCTGTCGCGATGCCACCTGCTGCGGCGTCCGACTGCACGCCCTTGCGCTCCTCACCCCTTGCTCTCTGGCGTGGGAGTGTGACATGCGGCGCCGCTGACGCCGCTGCATGCAGCCGGCTTGGAACATGCATCCATGCGCCACGCCTGTGGGCGCGCAGGCATAGACATGGCGGTGCGCGCCCCGGCGACGCCCTCGCCCGGCCGGAAACCGAAGCACCGCGCGCGCCTGCCGCCGCACCGGCGGCGCTCCGCCGAGCCGGCGGCCGCGGCGCGGCTGGTGCTGCCGCCGCGGCCCACCGACGTGCGCGGCCTCGCGCCGGGACCGCTCGCGCCCGCGCTGCCGGCGCCGGGGCGGCCGCCCGCCGCCGCCGCGCCGCCCGGCCAGGGCTGGCCGCCTGCGCAGGCTCCCGGCCCTGTCCTGGCCTCCGCGGCGGCGCCCGCGCCCAGGCGCTCGTCGTTCGAGGAGCTCGCCTCGCCGTGGGCGGCCGCGCTGGACGCCGGGCGCGGGGTGGGCGCGGGGGCGGCGCGCGCGCGCGCCGCGCCGCCGCCGGGGCCCCGCGCAGCGGGGCGGCACGAGGCGGGGCCGCAGCCGCCGCGCTCCGCGTTCGCGAGCGCGGCGCCGCTCGGCGCCGCCCGCGGGGCGCGCCCGCTGCCGCCGGCGTCCGTGTTCGCCAGCGCGGCGCTGGACAGCTTCGACAGCTCTGACTCCTCGGACGCCCGCCCCATCAGCGCCCGCCGCGCCGCCGGGCCGGCGCCACGCGCCGAGGCGGGGCCCGCGGTCGCACGGCCGGGCGCGGGCGCAGCGCCACCGCGGCCGGCGGCGACAGGGCCGGCGCGGGCCGGGCCGGCGGGCGAGCTCAAAGCGCGCCTGACGCCTCCCGAGCCGAAAAAGTCGACCAGCATGTGCGCCCCAGCTCGCCGGGCCCGCCTGCTGCCAGGGGTGGAGGGTAGGCTTGCGGAGCCGCCTAGCCCAGCCTGCCTGCCGGCTGCCTTGCTGTGTGGGCGGCAGGCATGCAGGCCGCCTGCAGCCGGCGGAGGAACGGCGCCGGGCGGGCGTGCGCATGTCCCGCGTGCCCTCCCCGGCAGCTGCACGCACTGTGCTCTGACAGTGCGGTCGCCACGCTCCGAGGCGGGCCTCGGGCGAGCGTTCTAACTGCATGTCAGCCTCGCAACCAGCCTTTACAGAGGCGGCACCCGCGCGCAGGTACTTTGACCCCGAGTTCGACCCGACCAGCGAGGGCTAGGGCGCCGGGGCGCACAGCCGCCCCCAGCCAGGCCGCAGCGCCCCGCTCGGATGGCCCGCATTGCTGAAGACTCGAGGTCTGAGCCCGTCTCGCTGGAAGCAGTGGGCAGCATCGAGCAGGCGCTGCCCGCAGGGCATGCCAGGCAGGGTCTGGGATACATACGGCCCGTGACACACCAGGCGGCGCGATCACAGCGCCGCCGCCTCGCCAACACACGCTTGCTTGCCCCCTGTTTGCGAGAACTGCAAGCCCTCAGAGCACCAGGCCACCTGGAACCAATGTGGCATCAGGCCACATGCGGCCGGGCACCATCGCCGCCTTTTGACAGCGCCGGCATGCATCCGCGTCTGATTTGCGCTCCCGACTGGCCTGCTTGCATGGCCCGTGATATGCTGTGGTGCCCTGCCAGGCGGAGTGCGCCACGGAGAACCAAGGGCTAGAGTGGGCTTACGTGCCTTACACAGGGGAGTGCTTTTGTTCTTCCCCTCATATCCAGCTAGCTGCCTGGCAGTGCATGTATTCTGCGCGCAGGCTAGTTCCCAGATTATATTGCTTGTATGCCACACGCGTTCTTGCTTACGTCTATGGGCGTGGATTATTCATGCACCCGCCACTTTTCTCGCAAGGCTGTCTTTAATTTGAGGAACTGCTTTGTGCTTTTGCTGTTGAACAGTTGGCGCAGAAGCATGCGTGGGCTGTCAAGAGGGACTTTTTTTCCGCAGGGACTGCCTGCAAGTCTGGGTGCGCCACGGTGCCAACATGGTGATGTGCTTTGCTTGACAGAGTACACCGAGTCCAGTGCGTGTTTGACAACGGCGGCCTATATCAGCCAACGTGTGGCTGCTAAAGGCATCCAGCTCCCAATTGGAAGCTCTTCATGTATCGTTTGAGCTCCAGCATGGGCCACGCCACGTGTAAGCAGCGGGCACCTCCGCAACAACCCCAGTGCTCCGAACAGTCCCGGCATGGCGCTGTACCTATGGAAGCAAGTGAGCAGACACGGCTCAAGCAGTACCTGACGGGGACAGTCCAGTGACACGCTGCGCTTGTTGCCTTGGACACGTATCACAATAACACAGTCTCGCATGCCGCATACGCTGAGCAATTTGTATTTGATACCTGCCACCCTACCAGAATTCGAATTGATCGAGAACTTCGCGAGCAGGGGCGGGGGCGGGGCCTTGAGCGCAGATCAATGCCACAACTCGACAAGCTAACCTGCTACTCCTGTTGCTTCTCCGAACAAGGCCACTGTGCTCAAGACAGCGCGCAACCCGCTTTTTTAAGGCCCAGCAGCGTGGCACAAGGACTTCGCACATCTGCCTGTGGCCTACTCCTGAGACATCCTGCTCTGGCAGCGCTCCCCTGACCTGGGGCAAGGCCCTTGCCTGGCCGCGCCGGGCAGGCGCGGGCCGCAGATGCACTGGCAGTGCGCAGGCGCAGTAGTGCGCGCTGGCGGTCGCGCGAGAGGCGCGGTGCGGCGCGGAGCAGGGGGGCGCCGCGGCTGAGCCTGCAGAGGCATGCTCGCCGCGCGCGGGGCGGCCGCAACATGGGCGGCGCTCCTGCTGGCGGCGCTCACGGCGGCGCCGGCTGGCGGGGAGTGGGTGGTGGCGGACGGGGACGGCCGCGCGTGCGCTGACATGTCGCTCTGCACGCCCAGCAACCTGACCTGGGAGGTGCCGGTCACATACGACGCAGCGGCCGGCTGCGCGCTGCTGGCGCGCAAGGGCCTGCGCGACATCCACCTCCGCGGAGACAGCTTCCAGCGCCACCTCTACGTCGGCCTCGTGCTGACGCTGTCTGGTGCGAGCCCTGTATCCCAAGCCTGCCCAGGTGCACACACGCCTGCAGGTCTTGTCTGGTACCAGGCGTGGATCGCCACCTGCCTTCGAGGCGCCCCGGCCACGGGCCGCCCATGTTCAGCGCCTACCAAGCGTCCCTGCCTGCAGCGCCGCGGCGCTCGGCCAGCAGGTGCCGCCTGCAACGCCACACCGGGTACAAGCAAGTAGAGGCGCTCACCCCTTGTGAGGGCAGCGCGCGTGAGCGCCTGTCGCGCGCCGGCGCTCGCCGCGCGGCCGCGGCGCTGACCCGCGGCCGCGCGCGCAGGCAACTACGCGAGCGGCGCGCTGCTGCCGGGCACCGATGACTGCGACGCAAATAAGCAGTTCGACGAGAAGCGCTGCCGCCTGCAGCTTGACTTCCGCGTGCGCGTGTGCGGCGGCGCGGTTGCGCTGCGCTACAGGTACGAGGACCCGCTCGTCGACGACGTGTGCGCCGGCCTGCCGGGCAACCTGACGCTGTGGTCGATCGGCAACCACGAGATCGGCGGCGACTTTGCCAACATCACGCACTTCTCCAAGAACAACGTGGCGCGCCACGTGGCGTACCTGCGCGAGGGGCCGCTCTGCCCGCACGCGGCGCAGCACGCGGCGGCCTGCCGCCTGTGGTGGGTCTCCACGCACCAGCGGCTCAACCACCGCCCGCACATCCGCTTCAACGTGGAGGACCACTCCACCATCCGCCGGTGCCGCCCGTGCTGCGACGACTTTGCCAGCTTGAGTCGCTCAGGACATGGTTTCAAGCTCTCTTTGTCTCGCAGAGGCCGCGGCCGGCGGCCATGTTCTCTTTAACGTGTCATATTGTCACGCCGCTGCTTCAGGCCAGGCTGGACTTGAGCCACTGTCGTGCAGCCTCCAAGCTGCGTGCGCTTTGACAGGTAGCCGTCGCACAGAGCCGATCGCAGAGCTTGAGGCAGCGTGACCGGCGGCGGCGCCCGGCGCAGGTTCAACCTGGGCATGCGCGCATTCTTCGAGGCGGGCCACTGCGGGCCGGGGCACGTCGTGGACGTGTTCAACATGACGCACGCGCTGGTGACGGAGCTGGGCCGCGAGGCGGTGCCGCTTACGTACGACAGCGTGCACTGGGCGGGCGTCGTGAACCTGATCAAGGCGCAGATCGTGCTCAACGACATCGCGTCAGAGCTGCCGGATGCCGACGCGCAGCCTCCGCCGCTGCGGCGCATGTGACGCGCTTGGGATGGTGCGACGGTGTGCGCTTGCCCGCCGCCGCTGTCCGCGCGCAGGCTGGACCGTGGGCGCAGTGGTGCCGGCGCTCTGGCGCGTGTGTCTGAGCGCACAAGCGGCCGCGTCGCAAGGTGTTGCAAGCTGTTGTATGCGGTCTGAAGCGTTGCCGATGCGATTTAATGAGCTATGTCAAAAGGTGCACCGTCTGCATTGGCTGTTTGGTCTGCAGGACGGGCTGTTTGATACGTTTCGTGTTGCTATGTGGAGTGGTGATGACTGCCTGTGCCAGACTTGAATCCGAAGGGCAGCATGTGGCTGGCACCAAGACTTAATCATCAATCTTGCGTGCCTGCCCTGTGAAGACACAATTAGCTATGTGTCGCCAGCCGGCGCGGGAGTTGCTTGATAACAGCAGAGCGGCTTTTCAGTGGGCTTACGCTAGCAGTGGGTTGGGCTGGGCTTCAAATGAAACGCCAGGGTGTTGGGGATGAGTTTGGTAGCAGAGACAGAAGGCCTTTTGCTGCATCAAGTTTTGGTAAGCACACCATGCCTAGTTGTCTCAGCAGCTTCAGCCGATAGGCCTAGCTTCGAAGCTGGTTCAGATAAAGTGCTTGTAACCCATCACACCAATGGCTTGCAAGCCTTCTCCCTTGAGCTCATGCTGCTGCTCACAACAAGACGTTTTGGCATGCAGGCACCATGGCCTACATGCGTGCATGCGCAACAAGCCCCTCGGGACGTGGCTCCTCGGAGTGGCATGCGACCCCAGGACAGCTCAGTAGGAACAGGAGAGCACATGCAAACGAGCGTGCAGGTTTGCCACAGGAGTCGTGACGGAGCCGGGCCTGCTCCAGGACAAGTGTCACCCTGAATGCTGCTTGCTGCACTGCGAGCACGCGTGCCCCGTGCAGTCATGGCTGGTGCGCAGAAGCGGGGAAGGCAGGCAGTTCTCGCCGCAACGCAGACAGCTGCTGAGAGCGAGCCCCGGCGGCGAAAACGGAGCAGCACGCGCGCAGCGGCCGTGCCGAGCGAATCTGCAGGCGCAGCCGGTAAAGCGGTCGCGTCCAGCGAAGACGCAGGCGCAGCGTTGAAGCCGGCACCCAAAGGCAAGGCACGCGCGAAGCAGAGGGCTGGCGCCGTGCCAGCCGCAGCAGAGGCAGGCGCGAGCGAGGCGCCAGGCGCTGAGGAGGCTGCCAAGCCAGTGAAGCGGCGGAGGAAAAAGGCGCCTGCACAGGACGGGGATGCGAAAGATGCAGCTGCTCCTCAGCCACAGCCTGTTGTGCTTGCTGCGCCGGGCATCCTCGCCAGGAAGTGGGTGCGGCACGTGCTCTGCCGCGGATACACTGGGTTCACTCTCGAGAGCTCGCCCGCCTGAACACCGGGCGTCACGCAGGTCGGCGCCCACGTCTCTGCCGCAGGCGGTGAGGACAAAGTGCACCCCGTTCGTTTGCAGTATCAAGCGTTAGTCTGCTTGTGCGCACAAGCAACACTTCTGTCGCGCTTGCAGGGATTGAGCGCGCGGTCGTTAATGCGGCAGCAATAGGTGGGAGCTGACCCAAGCTAAGCCCTGCACGGCGCCCTGCCTCTGAGACTCAACGCACAGCTGTGCAGCAGGGGCGCGAGCCTTTGCGCTGGACACGCGCTCCAAGCGGCGGTGGGAGACGCCGCCGCTGGACCCGGCGCGGGCCACGGCATTCCGGGCGGCCTGCGCCGCGTTCAACTTCACGCCCTCGCAGGCGCGCCCGCGCAGCAGCCGCGCCGGCGTGCCTGTCTGGCCTGAGCGGCGCGCTCTGTTGCGTTGGCGCAGCGGGTCTCTGTGTGTTTTTGTGCAGTGCGCTTTAAGCTTGGCATTTGCGGTGGAGCCGGCCATGGGGTGCAGTGCAGGCCTGATCACGCCGACTGTGCGCCGCAGATCCTGCCGCACGGCTCATACCTGGTCAACCTGGGGAGCCAGGACGACGTGGTGCAGGGCAAGTCCTACACCGCGTTTGTGTCGGAGCTGCGGCGGTGCGAGGTGCGCGGGGTGCAGGCCTGCGCTGTGGGTTCGAGTGTGGAGACAGGGCAGGCTGAGGGGAGTCGCCACAGACTGTGAGCTGCCTTGTAGAGCTGTGTGTTGCTTCTTGATCACGGCTATTATTTGTGCGGACGGAAACTGCATGCCTTCAGGTGGGGACTTGCATGTTGCTCCATGTGGCATCTGAGGTGACAATAGTTGATTCGTTGCTGCAAGCTGGAGCCCAGATCAACATCCACTTATGTCACGAATGCTGGGACGGACTCGGAAACGCCCGCGCCCGCAGGCGCTCGGAATCGATCGCTTCAACATACACCCGGGCACGACGGGCGGCATGTGCACGCCGGAGGTCTGCATGGCCAAGATCGCGGAGGGCGTGAACCGCGCGCTGGCTGAGACGAGCGGCGTCTGCGTGGTCCTGGAGAATGTGGCCGGGCAGGCGCGCCGCTTTACATGGCGGGGCCAGAGCCGAAGAGCGAACTCGGGGCACTGGAGCAGCGAGCTGTGCGCAGCTGTTGCCTGGCAGGGCGGGCTCGCGCTCTCCGGGGCCGCAAGGGTCGGATGCAGGGTTGCGTGAGCCGCATGCTGCGGCTGCATCTGGTCTCGTCGTCCGCTGCGACTGCACAGCCAGCTTGCGGGATGCTGTCTTGCAGGCATAGCTTGCACCTTGGCTGAGATTACGGGAGCCACGTGATGTCCTGCAATGCTCGGGCGGTGTCCTTGTGGTCATGCGGGTCGGCCCCCGGCGCGCAGGGAAACTCGGTCGGGCACAGTTTTGAGCAGTTGCGGTACATCATGGACCGGGTGCAGGACAAGTCGCGCATCGGCGTGTGCCTGGACACCTGCCACCTGTTCGCCGCCGGCGCGCCCCGCCGGCGCACGGACTGCGTGCTGTGTCTGTGAGTCTTGAAGAGGTGCTGGTTGTCTGGCGCTGTGGCCAGGGTTGGATTCCTGCCAGGAGGCTGACGGGGTGTGCTCCGGCAGGGTACGACGTGTCCACGCAGGAGACCTACGAGGCGACCATGGCCAGCTTTGACGCAATTGTCGGGCTCAAGTACCTGAAGGGCATGCACATCAACGACTCCAAGTGCGGCCGGCCCCCCGCGTGTCCGCGCTCGTGCTAGCGGCTCTGCGGACACGGCTGCGGCGCTGACTGCGGCGCGCGTGCAGGCGCCCGCTAGGCAGCAGGAAGGACCGCCACGAGAGCATTGGCAAGGGCCTGATCGGCCTAGAGTGCTTCAAGCACCTGATGAACGACGCGCGCCTGGACGGCATACCGCTCATCGTGGAGGCGCGCCGCACCCCGTTTGCGTCAGCCGCGTGCTCAGTGCGCACGTCAGTGCTGCTGCATGTTCCTGTGAGCTCGTTTTACATGGTGCCAGCGCCAGAGGAGGAGCGGCGCTGACATGTCGTGGCGCACTTGGGCCCCACCTGGTGTCATCCTGCAGTGCGTCTGCAGGCTCACGGGCGGCATGAGCGCGCAGACGCCGGTGACATGCAAGGGCCCGGCCGTGGACTACAAGCGCTCGCTGGCAGCCGCGGCGCCCGTCTTCAAGCAGGCGCGCAGCCCCGCATCGCCTGAGGAACGGCCTGGCCACTGTACATCTCACCAGGGAGGGCGGTGCAAAGGTGCTGTCAATTCACTGCTACAAAAAAGCCTGCCTACAAGTCATTGCAGCAAACCAGCCTGCCACAAGTGTGCGCTGTGTGCCGCCGCAGGTGGAGAGCGACATTGGAATGTCCTCGCACAAGCATGATGTCAGCTTGCTGTACAGCCTGGTCCGGGCGTAGCCAGGAGGACGCTGTGTGTGACCGCAGGACGAGGCGGATGCCGGGGTGTCCTCGGATAAGCTGAACGTCGGCTTGCTGTACAGTTTGGTCCGGGCCTAGTCAGGAGGATGCGGGCGGCATGACTTGAGGCATGGGTTGCATGTTTCTGTGTGTCACTGCATAAGTTCATGGGAGGCTGACGTTATGAGCCAGTGGTTGCACCATTCAATATGCTTTCTGTGTGTTTCTTGGACCTCTTGCTTCCAATATCAGGCCACATAGCAGCGTCTATTGCTTGTCAAATGTACTAGGCAGGCCTATATCAGGCAGGTGTCAATGTCTCTGAACCAAGCATGAGGCATGAAGGGTGGGACCGTGAGGGTTTCAATTTGAGCGCCGTATCTACAGCACAAGCAACAAAGGCATGCATACATCTATTTGCGGTGCATGCATGTGACAATTTGACAATGCATGCAGAAGCCCAAGTGTGATACCATTGCGGGAAGTCTGTTCATGTGTGTCAAGGAGTGTTGGATGTTCGCCAGATATCTATATTTACATGTTGAAAGATGGGGCACGGCGATCAATGAGTACGCTTTGGAGCCCAGCACAACGTCATGACCCTCCTTGTAACCTGACAGCCCGAGCAATAAGGACGGAGCGCACAGGATATAAAGCGCACAAAGTGCAACCCTGTTCCTTGAAGTCAAGCCTGAGGAGTACACAAACAAAGTCTCTGCCTTCGGACTGGTCAGATAGTACTATGCACACTTCGGACACATACAGCAGCGGCTGGCAGAGGCTGCTGATCACCAACCATCGATCAGACCTGAGGGAAGAAGTCGCGGTAGATGCTGTCGCGCCATGCGATGAGGTCTGGGAAGGAGTCCAGGATGCCTGAGATGGTCATGGCCCCGCCAAGGGATTTGCCCAAGCTGCAGACGGAGATATCAAGTGTTCACACAGAGTGTGGTGCTTGCCTGCCTGCATGGATGCTAAAGCAAGGTTGCATATGGACTTCACGCGGAGTCACCCACAACTTGATAAACACAAACAACGACACAACACAGGCACTGCTCATGTCACACCTGTCGTATGAAGGCCCGACGGGGTTCAGCAGCTTGAGCGGGACCGCCATGGCAATGTCCGCATACGTCAGAGCGCCGCCGACCAGGTGGCGCCCGCCGCCCGCCTTGACCGCCGCGCTGAGCTCCTCCAGGACAGCCACGGCCTGGCGCATGCGGCGCGCGCGTCGGGCCATGCAGCAGATGCGCATCCACGCACTCAAGCTGCATGGCGGTGATATCGCTTGAGTGGCAGGCATGCATGCTAGGCTCGCAGCCAGCCGGCCTGCCAATATGAGACACCTTGTCTCAAGCAACAGGCGCTGTCGGGTGCCCATCACGCTGTGGGGGCGGGTGCCGCAGATGGGCGCATACGACGCGCGCGTGGGAGGCGCATGCGCCGTGACGCCAGCTGGCGCGCACCTTCTCCTTGGAGCCGCTTGTGTCCTTGTATTTGTCCTGGATCACAGAGATCATCTGCCTGCAGATGAAGGTTGTCACGGGGCCCAGCCCCTGCAGGAACGAGGGGAGCAGGCTCCTGGCGGCCACCTGCATGGCCCCCATGCACAGCGTTAGCAGCACGCCTTGCCGGCACACCCGGCGCGGCGCAGCGCAAGGTGCGCGCGCCGCAAGCTGCGTCAGCCACGCACTCGCAGCACAGGCACGCGCGGCTGTGTTGTGACAGGGCAGCGTGCGCGAGGCCGGGCCAGGAGCCCCAGGGCGGTGAGCTCGCGCGGGCTGCTCGGGCAGGGCGCGCTGGCCGGTGCTGGCCCCGGGAGCAGGGGCGGGGCGCGCCGGGTCGTCCTTGGCGCGCGAGATGGCGTGCATGCGGAAGAAGCCGAGCACCACCTCGCTCTTCTCGTTCCACCTGCGCAGTTCCACGGATGCGCTTTCGTTTCACGCCCTCGCAGCTTCAAGTTTGTGTTGCTCGAGGACGCTGTGCGACACAGGAGATGCGTCCTACGCGTGTTGAAGGGCGGACAGCTGCAAGAGCAGACTTCGACGTGTCGGCTGCGTTGGACACGCAGCCATTCGCTGACAGCAGAGAGCATCGGGCCTGAGCGAGCGCGCACTGGCGGATGGCCTGCTTGTGCACGGCCGGGAAGAGGTCCTGGGCGCCCTCCGCGCGGTGGTCGTTGCCCCACACCGCAATGTCGTAGCTGTCCCGCAGCGCGCCTGCAGGAGCACAGGCTGGTCACTGGGGAGCCTGGTATGATGGCCGGTAGCGAGGGCTTCCTTGGCAGAGGGCAGAAGGCTCCCAGAGGTCACCTTCCTTGCCCCCGAACAGCATCACCGGGAGCGTGAGCCGGCCGCGCCAGTCGCCCAGCTGCAAGCGCAGCCAGGGCTCGCTAAAGAGCGGTGTGTAGTCGATGACTTCAAACTTGCAGCCGGCGCGCTCCAGTGCCCAGCGAGCCTGCGCAGGCCAGGAGCACCGCTGCAGCATCCTGGTATGTACTTCATGGCATCAAAGCCGCTTGCATTCCAGAAAGCACAGAGTGTAGCAGGACGGACATGAGCGTGCTTGTCCACCACAGCCAGTGTGACACGCACCCGGCGCGTGTATGGTGAAACATTGAGGCTGATCAGTTGGGGCTCCATCAGGGCAGCTGGGAGTGCAGAGGGCGTGGAGGTCCACAGCCTGTGCCGGGGATGTCTGAACTGAGCTTTTCACACTCAACATCCTCAGCTAATGCCGGGTACGTGTGAGATTGTACCAGGTCGTCCCAGCTCCGTCGGGCTGCACCAGGTGCGCTGCTAGGCTGCAGGAGGCCCTCTTACAGCAACCGTAGGTACACCTCGTTGAGGCGTTGGGCAAGTGAGTTGATGGGCCCATACTGCCCAAGCATGAAGGCGCCTGGTGCTGCGCTGCGTCCGTCTGCGCAGCTGCACAGCTTCCTCAGCCCCCTTTTCAGCCTCCTGACACCTGACTAAAGCACCTCGCACACAGCCTACCTTTGGCTAGTGCGTCCACCAGGCGTCGCCGGGCCGCGCCGCACGCTTGCTGCGTCGCGCTGCCAGGCAGGCGCAGCACGGCAAGCAGCTCTCCCCCCGCAGCGTCCAGCCAGACCTCGTTGTCCGTAGGCGGAGGAGGGTCCTGGCCAGAGTTGCAAGCACACGGCATTCTCAGGCTGCTCTCTACAGCATCAGGACCTTGAGGCAGCGCACTCACCGCCGTAGGTCCGACGTACAGCTCCATCGTCTTGCTTCCCTGCCAAGCGCAAGCGTCTGATGTGACTGTGGTGCCTTAAGCGGAAGTAGAGCTGTAGAGCATGGTGGGGCCTTTGCCTCGTCAGGATACGTCATTAGAATAGGCTGCGTCTGTGGCAGCTTTGCATCGTCGAAGTACTTCCCCAGACGTATGAATCCCTCGTCGCGCCGCTCATAATGCGTCCGCGCCACGATGCGGGGGCTGTACAGCCTGATGCTGTACACCTCGTTCACCTCCACAGCCTCATACGGAACAAGCAGGGAGCTGCCAGCGCCCTGCGAGCGCGGCGCGCTGCTCCGGCAGCGGCTGCTGGCCTTGAGCTTGTATCGCGTGGCTGTCAAGTTACAAGACTTGCAGAACGCCCACTGCATACCAGTCGCAGCTGAGCAGCTGCTATGGCAAGCAGACGTGAGACTCCTGTGGGACATTAGTGATGCCACATCAGGATCAGGTTGTCACTCAGGTCTCAACTTTCAACTCTTGTGCCCCACCAGGGCTGGGCTCCTGGGGTTTGCTGGCCCCGGACACACGACACAGCGCGGCCAGGGTATGGCGCCAAGGCGCTCGGCAAGCGCGCGCCAGGGCGCCTCCCGGGCGGCGGTGGTCTGCGGCGATGCGCCAGACGTGCTGGACTGCACCCAGACCTCGGTGCTCGCAGGGAAGGGCCAGCCCTGCCGCCCGCCCGGCGTGCGAGGTACAACCACCTCTGCAGGTCAGACTGATGCGGAGTTGGCACCAAGAGTATAGTTAATATGCAGGCAGCGGTCAAAGGTGCAGCAGTGCACTGGTAAGGTATCTCCCTTGATACAAAAGCCACAAATATCATGGCAGAGGCGTGCATCCGCTGTGCAGACGCCGGCCAGATGGCCTCCTTACAAATCCATGCACTTCATCATGCTCATTAGGTGCGATGGGCCGCTGCGCATGCAACCCAGACTGTAGCATGAGAGTACAATATCCACAAAGCGGATGCGGCGCACATTTGGCCTCTCTTGCTGCGGCCCCAGCGGCACGGTCTTGACCCACTCGGCGCGCGGCCGGCCCGCGTTCAGCAGCTCGACCCACTGCCGCTTGCCGGAGAAGGCCACTACCGCGGGAGCGCCGCAATGCCCGCACATGCACCTGGCGCGCTGCACTTGTTGGCAAGGCCGCTGTCGCATGCAAACTAGCGTAGTCATGTAGGCCACTGAAATGCATAGCAGGACCTGCACACGATGACACCGCACACCCGTATGATGGAGTTGAGCAGGAGCCTCAGCAGGCCTGTTTACGAACTCGGAGCCTGCAACTCAACACGGTTTTGGCAGTGGCAGAGCCGCCATGTGTACGGCAGACGTACGCAGGCCAGGGCTGTCATCCCTCCACCATACGAGCACGCCGCCGCCGGCTGCCGGCCAGCAAGGGCGCGCACCCTACGCTCGCCGCGGCGCGGCGCATGTGCGCGGCCAGGCGCGCGTAGAACGCGGGCACCCAGGCCTGGAAGGTGGCCGACGAGAACGCGGCCAGGTGCGTGCCCGGGTGGCCAAAGCCCACGTCCAGGAACGCCACGCCCGCCTCCCCCGGCATGCGAGCGTCGTCCTGGCGGCCCGCGCGCCGGCGCACCAAGCTTGTTCATCGCGCAAGGAGCCACCCAGTGCACGCACGACGCGGACATCACGACCACCACTACTCTAACAAAGTGGAACAAAGAATTATCCTTTTTCATTCTACAGCCAAGGGGAAGGGGGCGTCGAGAGACTGATGGCAATCCACGTTCCGAGTCGAGTTTCTTCCGTTCCACTGGCGACGCGGCAGGTCGGATCCAGGGCGGACGAGGGTGGCCATGCAGCAGCGCATGGCAAGTCTCGGCACTGCAGCTGCCGCCTCCCGCACCGGCCACAGTCTGCATGTTCCAGCGGCCGCGTCGGCTGCATGCTGTTGTTCCTGCCATGGGCCAGGCCCGCACCGCGGGCCCCTGCACGGTGGGCGGCGCGATGCCGGTCCGGATCAGCAGCCGCCACATGTGGTTGGCGGGGTGGCTGTAGTAGTGGCCAGAGCGCCTGCCAGGGCGGCTGCGTGTCACGGGGAGCGTTCGGGCTTGCACCAGGGCATGGCGCTTGCGTCACAAGCCGCGGAGCCGGATTTGACAGCCTGAGTGCTGCCTGGACGGCCGACACCCTGCGAGGCGCCATCTGAGCTCGTGTGCATCTGCGTCCATAGTAATGTACTGACTACGGCTCCCACAAAGCCCTGGACCTGCAGCGACACTGCATGCGCTGCCCCATGCGCCCGCGATCATGCCTGGCCCAGAATGGAGGGCTTGGCGGGCGCACCATGCGTGCTCACTCGGGTTATTGCCCCCGATCAGCAGGCGCAGCGGCTGGTCGCCCAGCAGGTCCGGCAGGCCGGGCAGCCCCGGGATGGCCAGGATCTCTGCCTCGGCCAGCTTGCGCTTGCTCAGCTGCACGCCCGCAATCTGCACCACCCGCGCCTGCCCGGGCGCCTGCGCAGGCGCCTGCCCTGCCGGCCCAGCGGCGGCCCGCCCGCCAGCTGGCCCTGCTCCCCGCAAAGTACGCAAGGCTGAAACTGGAGACAAACGCAGGAAAGGCTGGCACGGCTGGCACAGCTGTGTCCGCACCGTCTGCACCGTATCTTGAGAGGTGCAGCAGCAAGGCAAAGGCCCTGGGACTGTCAGCAAAGCAGTCGAGCTACGCACACGAACAGAAAGACCAGGTTGTGGCAGGGGCGCTGACCTTTCCGCCGGACGCGCTTGGGCGATGGCCGGTCCGCGGCGCCCTCGGACACGCCGGGCGCGTCAACCAGAGCGGCAGCGCTAGCTGCCCGCTTGCTGCTCAGCGCAGGGACCAACGGCGTATGGCAGGAGGGCTCCGACTCTGCTTTGACGAGCGGCGCCGCCGGGGCCGCCTGCGCAGCACCAGCGCAGGCGGGAGCAAGCCCGCCCTCGCTGCTGGCCGCGCTTACGCCTGACGCGCCGCCCCCTGCCTGGCCCGGCGCCTTGCAGAAGCGAAAGGCCTGCATCCCAGCACGTGTGCTTCTATGTGTCAGAGACCGTATGGTTGATTGACAACCCACCCATGACATTGAGCAGCGTGGCCTACACGCTTCAGCGCATTTAAGCCCGCACAGCAGGTTGCTGTGAGGCCATCGTGCCTGGAAGAGGTTAGGACGTGTCTGCATGTGGCATGTGCAGAGGGCGCCAGCATGCGCAGCAGCTCTGCGTGTTGCAGAGCACGCAGTATGAAACGGAGGAGGAATACTGTTCCAGGTGGGCGCAGCTCAGCTGCAAAAGGAGGGGGAGGTATAGAAGCGAGTATGCGAGCTGCCCGAGGGCGTGATGCAGGAGTTTAGCAGTGCTGTAACACCTGCAGGGTAGGCGAGAACTCGCCTACCATGAACATGCGCAAGCTGTGGTGCAGCCATCAACATACAACCCTCTCTCCTGTATTTTGCCTCTAAAAGATTGAGGGCACAGGGGAACAGCAATTTGCATGCCTTTGCCAGCAAAATGCCGTTGGTGCTGGCATTGACGCTGCAATAACATTATTGCATCACCTGGCCGTGCTATTGCTCAGCTGCAGAATGACATGCATGTTGCTGCTGCGTTGCTATTAGCACAATAGCAGAAAGACACATGCGATGCAGTGCCACCCGACAGGGCAAGCACCTGTGTGATGCAGTATGCGCCAAAGACGGATGTACACCCTGACACTGGCCTTGTATGTCAGGTGGCTGTTGCCCGTGGCACCTTGCCATGACGCAGTGACTGTGCCTTGATGCGTTTGCCGAAGCTGCTCAGCAGCGGCGAGCAGCGCCGCCCGCCTGGTAGCAGCGTCGCCCTGCAGGCGCTCCTGCTCGCGCCTGCGCAGGCGCAGCAGGCAGCCACGCTTGCGGCGCATAACAGAGCACCGCTGCCGCTGCTGCCGGCATATGCTTGAGCACTGCATGTCGTACATGCATTTGCAGCGGGCTCAGCACTCAGGCGAGTTTGGTCCCTGCTTGCTGCTGTGCTCGGCCACTCCGCATGCTACTCATCAGGATCCATGGGCGCCCGCGACAATGACATGGCGCATGACAGACAGGGAAAGGCGCGCACTGTCTGCGTGTCCATGTCCAGCATGCGACCGCCACCAGTGCATGAGCGTGCTGTGCTCCCCGCACAGCCGTCGTTCGCCATGCGGACTAGCGGTGCCTCGCCCTGCATGACAACGCCCGTGTGAGGAGCTGCAAGTCAAATGACCATGTGATAGCATGCCTCGGCGTAAGAGGGCTCTTGGCGAAGGCATCAAGCCAGGCTGCATGGCTCGCGCCCTGCGCCTTGAGGGACAGCCGGCCCAGAGGCACTGGCCCGTGCAGGCCAGGAAGCTGACCAAATCCCTCAGCTCTCACCACCTGCCTGTTGTTTGGCGTGGATGCGCCAGGTGCACCTCTTACACACCGCTTTCAGGTAGGGCTGGAGGCAGCCGCGCACCGGTCATCGCGCGCCCCACGCTGGCATCCAGCGCACAGCCGCGTCCAGCTCAGCCAGCGCATCGCGCAGCAGGGCCGCCTCGCCCTGCACCAACACGCTCGCCGCCCGCGCCGCGCTCGCGGCCTCGCGCGCCGCGCGCCCGCCCCGCCCTGCCGCCGCGGCTTGAGCCAGGGCGGCTGGCCCGCGGGGAGCCGCATACGAACTCAGCCGCGCCCGCAGCGCCGCTGCGAGCGCGTTCAGCGCGGCGGCCGGGAGGAAGCCGGCCGCAGCCGCCACGCTCACGCTGCCCAGCTGCGCGTCCTCGCTCGGCGGGAAGGCGCCCCCGTCCGGCCGCACCGCCACGCCTGGCGAGCCGGCCTCCGGAGCTGCTGTGTCGCGGGGCTGCGCATCTGCAGCGCGGGGCTGGCATCGCCGCAGCCGGCCGGCGTTGGCCCCACCCTCCACCCCGTGCCCCCCCGGGCTGTGCTGCGGATCATCAGCTGGGTCTGCCGCGTGCCGGCTTCCAGCGCGAGCTGCTTGGACAGGCTCGGGAGCCTCCGGCGAGGGCCTGCCGCCCGGCCAGCCCTCGAGCGCGTCATCGAGCGTGTGCCAGTCGGCGAAGGCAGCCGCGCGCGCGAACAGCACGCGCAGCGCGGCGACCAGAGGGGCGCCGAGCAGGGCGCCGGGCGCCACCTCAAACGGCTCGGCGCCCTCCTCCAGCAGCTCGCTGCGGCGCGACACACAACGACCCGCGCTTCCGGAGCTGCCCTTCCCACCACAGCTCAGGCCAAGTGCCTCTGGAAGTCAAGATTGCGGCGCGGCCTGTGCAGACTCAGCCGGTACGCGACATGACAAGTTTTAGTCATCTTGCATGCCTGCTGGCTGCATTTTAGCACGCAAGCCGCGCCAGTCATCCGCGCAGGCTGAGCTGCGGTTTATGGAGCAACTGCGGTGCGTGCCACAAACGCCCCAAGAGAGCCGCTGGCAGGCACCTGTGCAGCGCCAGGAAGCGGGCGCGCGCGCGGCAGGCGCGCGGACCCAGCTCGGCGGCCGCCGCCGCCACCAGCGCGGCCTTGTCCACGCGCATGGCGTCAAAGGGGTTGCCGGGCAGCGCAAAGCCGTACTTGGACACCAGCTCCGCGTTGCCCAGCTCGCCATATGTGTTGTGCACCTCGCGCCCGGCCGCCACCGCCGTCGCGGCCACGATCTGCCCAGCAGGCAGGGCAGGCGCTGTCACGCGGGAAGCCGCCCTGACCTTTCCATAAAGTGACTGCAGCACGCGGGGGATGTGCAGGGGATCACTGTTCATTACATGCGTGTTGCAACCGGGAGCACTGGTTGTGCAGGCCTGCATGCGCAATGGGGGCGCACCTCCAGGCACTCTCCGCCGGCGGCGTCGCGGGCGCCCACAATGCCGATCTCCAGCTGCAGCGCGTCGCCGCCATCGAGCAGCGCGCCGCGCGTGATGCGCGCGCGCTTCCGCGGCCCGACGCCGCCTGGGGCGCGCCATGCATGTACATGACTCGGCGATTACACGCGCAAGGCTGCACGCTAGAAATAATGGTTGAACGGGCGACGACCGTGTGCCAGTACGGGCGACGACCGTGTGCCAGTCCTGGCTGGGGCCCATGTGCAGTGCACAAGAGTGCGAATGCGCACGCAGCCTCCGCACCTGGCATGGCAGAGTCGCTGTGTTGCTTGCCGTTATCGTCCGCTGCCAGCGGGGCAGCGTCGGCAGTCGCGAGCGCCCCACCTGCTGGCTCGAGACGGTCGTCAGACGGCGCATGCGGATGCGCACCCTGCAACAAGAAGCAGCTGAATTTAATATATGCGCAATAGGTGCAGGCGCCAACCTGCAGCATGGGCGTGACGGTGGCTGCCGTCCTCGTCACCGGCGCTGCAGCCCTCCTCAGAGCCGTCAGTGTCAGAACAGTCGTCATCATCAGCGTACGCTGCCTGGCGCTCAGCGGCATGTCAGCCAGCGCATGCCGCGGCAAGGGCAGGAGCTTGTTCGAGACGCATGCATGCGAGCTGCTGGCACAGCGCAGCGCGTCGGGGACGGCACATGCAACGGACACAGGGGTAGGAGCGCGGCTGAGCGGGTGTGCAAGCTGCCCAGCATGAAGGTGCGCCTGGTTCCCAGCGCATGCGAACGGGAGTCAAGGAAGTCTGGGGGTTCCCGAGCCTGGGCAAGCATGCGAGCGTGGGTGCGCATCGCGCCTGCTCGATGCTGTACTCTCCGCCCAGCGCGACGACCGCAGCCTTGTGGTTGAAGATGTCCGCCAGCGGCACCATGGACATGCCTGCGTTTCACATCTGCATGATCAGCTCTCAACACGCGGGGTACATGTGCGCAGACGTGGCATATCTGCGCACACGTAGCGCAGCTGAATGCCACTGCTGAAACCCACACACCCCAGCGACGAGCGCGCACCGTGGTAGCTGTCCACGCCAAAGGCGCGGCTGGCGACCCAGGACGCGGCCGCGCGGAACGCCTCCAGCGTCATGCGCCGCGCCGGCAGCCGCCCGGGGTGCGCGGCGCACAGCGGCGGCACGTGCGCGTGGAAGTCTTCGGCGGCCAGCGCGGCGTCATCGCGCGCGCGCTCGGCAACGCCCGTGCCCGCCAGCCGCGCCAGCTCGCTCGCGCTCCAAAACATGGGCAGGTACTCGCGCTCGGGCAGCGACTCAAAGTAGCCGCGCCTGGAGAGACAAGCGCAGAGTACTATACGTCACCCGTGCAGAGTGCGAGTCCCGACCTTGCACATACAAGGCACTGCTCTAGGAACACCACAACAGGTCAAAGAGCTGAGCAGCGACGGCAGGAAGCACGAGCTGTGTTGCTAAACTGCAACAGGACAGGGCAACGAGGCCGCCGGTGCCAAAAAAAATATCCAGTGTGGCAAAAGGTCAAGCAAGTGGCGCACCAGGGCGAGCCCGGCGTGGCCGCCTCATACATGCAGGCGATGGTGAGTCCAAGCCCGCCAGCAATGCGCGCGTCTTCCAGGAGGTCCGCGATGCCGGTGGTCCGCCGCGACAGAATGGCTGTCTTGGGTATGCGGCACAGCGCATTGCCCTCAGGTATGTCCTGCAGCGCCCAGACGCCCAGGCCGCAGCCGCCGGCACGCGCCTGGATTGCCACCAGCTGCTCGTCCCAAGTAATGCCCTGCTCGCACAGCCATGCACGCAGCTTGTGCGCGCCCAACATTGCCTTGGCTGCGGACCACGCCGGGTCGGAAGGCAACACTGGGACGCCGGATGCCAGGGCCTGCTGCGGGGCTTGGTAGCGCAGCACGCCCTCCAAACGGAGCTGTTACACCAGCCACACCGGCTTTTACACAAGGCTGTGGCTGCAGTGTGGCTCCATCTATCACACAAGATGCAGGTCCGCACACCCGGCGCTGCGCGGGCCGCTCTGCGCGAAAGCGAGGGCGGCGCCGAGCGCCCGGCGTGGGGATGACCCCGAACTGTGAAGAGAAGGCGGCGCCACGGCATGCACGCAGCACGTCTGGGCTCGGGAGCAGCAGCGCCGGCTGTGGCCCGGCAGTCCAAGGCAATGCTGGGATACGGGATCTCTTCATGCGGCGTGAGCGCCGCCCGGCGTCAGCCGTGGACTGCTCCACAGCACTGCCTGCGCAGGCAAGCAGCGTGCTGCCGCTTGGCAAGCGGCAGGCGCACGCGCAGCAGCAGCAAATAAGCTTCCCGCACAAGCGCCAGTGCGCCTGGGTGCCCGCGGGGCTCGGCTCGCAGTGCTCCGAGCTGTTCCGCGCCAGCAATGCAGCGCCGGCAGCCACCCCCGCGTCTGGCTGCCAGAGTGCCAGCATGGTCCCGTGGCCCGCCGAGCGCAGGCAGGGCTCAGACCAGCCCCGGTGCGCACGGGGGTTTGCGAACCTGGACCATGCGCCGCAGCCGGCAGCCAGGCGGCTGCCCCTCGCAAGCGCTGGCCCCTCGCAGTACAGCAGTGCAGGGAGCGGGGGCGCCGTGGTCCCTCCTGACGCAGGCACGCGGCGCAGCTCCGCAGCCAGCGCGGCTGCGTTCACGTGGCCGGGGACCTCGACGGGTGTGGCAGGGGAGCCGCTTGCAGTCAGCGATGACATGTCGCCGGACAGCAGCGCCAGGAGTGCCAGCACCGCGGCTGCGCCTGGCGTAGCTGCACCGCTCAGCGCTGTGAGCTGCCCACCCGCGCAAGCGTGGCCAGGGCGCGCGCCGGCTACTGCGCTGCCCGGTCCCGCGGCGCGGCCCGCCGTGCCGCCCGCAGCCGCGCGGCGCCCTGCGACGAGGCTGCGCCTGAGCCTGTCGGAGTGGGTGCTGCCCTGCAGCGTCGTGCAGGCGCGCTCCTGCTGCTGCCCTGGCGCTGCCGCCCGCGCGCGCACCCGGGCGCGCGCTAAACAGCAGGGCTCGCCACTCTGCCCGCTTTTGGGAGAGCGGGGCGCCGTGGCGCGCATGCATGGCACACTCCGCTGGCAGGGCCGTCTGCTCGAGCGCACCGCGTGACGCGCGCCGCGGCCGGCGCCAGGCGTATGCGGACCGGGGCGTCCGCACGATGTACCCATGGCAGGCAGCCGCGCTGGAGGGCGGCGAGGGCGGCGGCAACCTGGTGTACTGCGCGCCGACCTCGGGAGGCAAGTTGCTGGTGGCGGAGGTGCTGCTGCTGCGCCGCCTGCTGGCCGCCGGCAACGCCGCCGGGCGCAGCGGGCGCAAGGCGCGCGCCCGTGCGCTTCCTTGCATGCTGGCCTGCGGTGCAGCATGCGTGCAGCATGCGTGCGGCCGCGCGCGCTCCGGGAGCGCGCGGCCTGCGCGCTGATGCAAGCCCCTGACGGGCCAAGCCTCCTCGTGCGTCCGCGCCGTTGAGCAGACATGTACATGGCGTGCGGGTGCAGACCTTGGCCCAGACTGGCCCGCATCTCAGGCCAAATATCCCTGCACGCGCTGCCGCAAGCCGATGCGCGGCGACACGCTCGTCCTGTCCCCGGCAGGCCACCCCGCGCGCGCTGTTCGTGGTCCCGTACCTGAGCGTGGTCGCGGAGAAGGCGGCGCACCTGGCGGGCGTCCTGGCCGGCGTGCCGCGCGTCGCGGTGCGCGGCTACCACGGCGCAGGAGAGGGCGGCCACCCGCTGGCGGCCAGGCGCGCGCCGGGCCGGCCCGCTCCTGCTCACCGAGGATGCCAGAGCCGACTGTCAGGGCAGTGCGGCCATCCATGTCTCTGCCACACGTGTCACCTGTTATTTATTGTCTACAGACGCCCATATATGGGCGTCTGTAGATGTCCATCCGTGTAGCATTCTGTCCAGAGACACAATTACACCCTTGCTGGAGGACAATGTTTCATATGACGACCATGGACCTGAGCCCTGCGGCCGCGCAGGGGGGAGGCGCTGGCGGTGTGCACCATGGAGAAGGCCAACATCACGATCAACCGGCTCATGGCCGAGGGCCGGCTGGGTGCGCCTGAGGGCTGTGCCCGGTCCTCCACCACCCGCTGCGCCCAGATTAGCGCCTGCTTGCTCCTGGGGACAGGTCGACTCCTGTCCCGCAAGCAGTGCGCGTCGTGAGGTGGGTGCGCGAGCGGAGCTTGCTGCGGCGTGCACACTCGCTTGCCCACAGGGCGGTCGTTGCCTCGCACGACCTTCAGTTGCTGGTTCCTTTTGACGGGAGCGAGTGCTGCCATGCCTCCGCACCCTGCCAGCAATGCATGTGTGCCGGCGCTGAGGGGTGTGCTGCGGCGGGCGCAGACGAGCTCTGCTGCATCGTCATTGGTGCGCCGCCGCTCCGCGCCCCAATATGCGCCGCCCGCTCACGCCGCCAGCGTGGCCGGCGGCCGCTCCTGCTGGCGGCACCCTGCGTAACTCGCCTCAGTGCAAGCGTGGCTGATCAGCATGCCATGGCATGCTGGCATGCATGCGCACATGTGTGCCTGGCTGAGAACATGCAGTAGGACCCAGGTGGGTCTTCCAGTGTTCGCGTGCATGCGCAGATGAGCTGCATATGCTGGCCGACCCGGGCCGTGGGCCGCCGCTGGAGCTGGCGCTGGCCAAGGCGCTGTGCTGCTGCCGGCCCCAGGGCGTCCAGCTGCTGGGCATGTCCGCGACCATGGGAGGCGCGCAACGCGCCCGCTTGCCCTGATATTGCACCGCGGCCACACTCCTTGCCTGCCGGGGCACAGCAGAGCCGCAGGCGCGACGCAGATTGAGAAGTAAGTAATGCCAAGCCTAAAGGTCCACCCAGACCAAGCGGCCAGTTTGAGCCCCCACCATGCCGGTGATGAACAGTTGTGCGGTGCATAAAATAGCAGAGCATTAGGCGGACAACCTGCTCCCCACCCTGCAATAACTCTGGACTGTTTAGATCAGATGCTTTCTCGTACGCCCGCCGCTCTGCTGTGGCCGCCCGCGCCGCGGGCCCGCGCTGCAGCGGCCCGCCCCGGTCGCAGGCCTGGACGCGCTCTGCGAGTGGCTTGGCGCGGCGCTCTTCATGACCAATTTCCGCCCGGTGCCGCTGACGGAGCACGCCGTCTTCCAGGGCGCCGCATACCGCAAGGTGCCCCCCAATGGCCAGCGCGCCCCCCGCGCGACCGCCGCGCAGTCTGTCTTCCTCGCCGGGCGCGACTGCACGCCCTGCTTGACCCATTGCGCTGATCGTGCTGCGCGGCATCGCAGCGCGCTCTGCTGCTTGCTGTGGCCAGGCTGCTGCGAGAGCGGGGGCTGCAAGTGCCCGTGGCAGGCAGCTGCAGCCAGCCCGGCATTGGTCGGCGGAAGCGCTCCTTAGCGCCGTCTCCCCCCTGCACCGTCAGGGCACGGCCCGTCCGCCTGCTGAACACGCTGTCGGCCGGCCGAGGCTGTGGCAAGCGCGCGTGCGCAGGGCCGGCCGGGCGAGCCGCCGCTGGTGGCCGAGCGCGTGCTGCCGCCCGCGCGGCCGCGCGACCCGGACCAGCTGGCGCCGCTGGTCGCCGAGGCGCTGCGCGCCGGCGGCTCCGTGCTCGTCTTCTGCGCGTCGCGGCAGCAGTGCCAGGCGCGCGCGCGCGGCGCCGGGCCACCCCGTGCGCCTCCGCTGCGCTGGTGCCGCGCTGGAGGAGCGGCAGTGCTTCGGTGGCCGCTTCGCAACCAGCCCTTCCTGAGAGACGTGGCCATGCAGAGCTAGATGGGTTGTGATAATGTCCCTCACATGCAAGCCTGCGCTCAGCCATGCACCGCTTCACCTGTGACTGGACAGCTTGTGCTCACCTGGCCCGCCGCGCATCCGTGGTCCTATGCAGCAACATGTGCGAGCCCTAACCCCATGCTGGCGGCCGGCAGAGCTGCGCAGAGCTGGTGGCGTCGCTGCTGCCGGGGCTGCTCGGCGCGCCGGGCGAGGCTGCGGCGGATGCGCGCGCGGCGGTGGTCGCCGAGCTGCGCGAGGCGCTGGGCGGCTTCATGAGCCCCAGCCTGGAGGCGCTCATTCCGGCCGGTGCGCCCTAGATGGGGGTTGCACGCCGCAGCCTGGTGGCTTGGTGGCAAGGACCACGTGGCTGCACCATATGCGCTTGAAGCTTACCCATCAGCCGAGAGGGTGGGATGTGACTGCATGCTGCTCATAGTACACCATAGGCAGGACATGTTGTGTTATGACATCCCGCTGCGGGTAGCCCCGCTAGTTACCAGTTACCAGAGCTTGCATGCCAAGTCTGCGACGCATTCTGTTAGGACTTTGAGGCATACAACCATATGTTGGTATGTGCCTGAGCAGCAAGGCTCTCTGATGAGCAGACGTCCAGACCACGCTGCACTGTTTCCATTGCTTGGCGGGCGCCGGCGCGCGCAGGCGTGGCCTACCACCATGGCGGCCTGACCACGCAGGAGCGCGCGCACGTGGAGCAGGGCTACCGCGACGGCCATATCCGCGTGCTCATGGCCACCTCCACGCTGGCCGCCGGCGTCAACTTGCCCGCCGCGCGCGTCATCCTGCGCTCGCTCTGGCAGGCGCGCGCCTCGCTACGGCTGTGCTGCGCGTGGTGCATTCCCTAACCCTGCACACAGGGGCGGCATGATCTCGGCCCGCACGCGCGGCTGTGAGCTGCGCCGCGCGCGCCTCCATGCTGCTCAGGACGCTGGCGCTCACACACCGCGTTTGCATAGGTGTGGTGCTCCAGCAGTGACGGGCTGTGGTTGCCGAGCGGCGCGCGCCGCGGCGGCAGGGCGTCGGGCCGGTCGAGCGCGCGCAATACCTGCAGATGGTGGGCCGCGCCGGCCGCGCGGGGCATGCTGCGGCCGGCGAGTCCTTCCTGATTGCCAAGGGCGCGGCTGACGACGCCCGGGCCCCCAGTGAGGCCCGCAGCCTCTGTGAGACCTGCCTGACGAGCGCCCTCGCTGTTGTACATAATGCCACATGCCGCGCTCCTTCAAATCTCCTGCATGCACACCACCACGTCATGAGCAGACCTTGCTGTCACACGAGGCAACATGCGCCGTAGAATGCCGTGGCAGAGCGGCTGCTGCTTCAAGCAGCCCGCATGTAAGCCGCCCGCGGTCCTGCACTCCGGTCTGCCGCTGTGCGCCTGCCTCCATGTCGTGCTCCCGCGCTCGATTCGGGTTCCGAGGCGCGCAGGCGAGTGGCAGGCGGTGAGCGCGCTGCTGCACGCGCCGCTGCCCGCGCTGCGCAGCGGCATGCTGCCGCCCGCGCCGCCGGCCGCCGCGGCGCCGCCGGCCTCGCAGTCGGCGCCCGCCGCGCTCGGCCGCCCGCCGCGCTCCGGCCCGGGCCCCGGGGCGCCGGGCGCCCGGCCCGCCAGGGCCGGGGCCGCGGGCGCGGCGGTCCCTGGCGGAACCCCTGAAACCCTGGAGGGCGGCGCGCTGGCGGAGCACATGGAGCGGCTGCTGCTGGAGGCGGTGGCCAGCGGCTGCGCGAGCAGCGCGCGCGACGTCAAGGCGCTGCTGCGCAGCACGCTCGCGTGGCGCCAGGCGCGGCCCGCGCCGCCCGCGCGCTGATGCGCGTCAGCCACTTGACAGAGAAGGGCTGCATGGCGCACGGACAGGCGTCCCTCCTTCTTCTGTTGCAGGGGAGGAATGTGCCTCAGGGTTCGGATCGAAGCCTGGCCTCAGGAGCGCATCGATCTGCTCTGCCATCTGGCTCAATCCTCTGCGCGGACGCACTCCGCCGCGCCGGTCGCGACCCTGTGCTGCGCCCCGTTGGCAGCCCGTGCTCCCGCTGCACGACGCCCGCCACGCTGGCCAGCCCAAGTGTGCCTGCCACGGCAGGCGCCGCGGGAGGTGGAGGCGCGCGCGTGCGAGGCGCTGGCGGGCCTGCGCGCGCGCGCGCTGCTCAGCTTCCGCGAGCCGGCCGGCGGCGGCGCGCCGGCCTGGGCCGCCAGCGAGCGCGGGCGCGCCGTGTACGAGAGCGCGCTGCCCACGCGCCTGGGCGAGCGCCTGTACGAGGTGCGCCGGCTGCGCCTGTTCAGGCGCGAGCGAGCTCCGCGCATGCTGCGGGGCGCGGCCGCATGCGCGCGGACGCGGCCGCGCGCGCCCGGGCCGCCCGCTGTGCAGGGACCGGCGCGCAGTGGCAGATGGATGCTGTGCCGCGCGCGCGTTCGCGTCCCTGCACCGAGCGGGAGCCAGGCTTCCACATGTGCAGCGGAGGCCTGGACCGAAGCACACCCACTCTCCATCATGCTGCAATGCACACCCTAACCTACCCTATGCCCGGCAGGACCTGGACGCGGTGCGCGCCAAGGTGTGCACCGAGGAGCCGCTGCACCTGGCGTTCGTCCTGCAGCGCGCCACGCCCGCCTTCCCCGCCATCCACGCCTGGGCCGCCTGGCACAGCGCGTTCGCGCGCCTGCCGGCGCCGCAGCGCGCGGTGGCGGCCATGGTCGGCGTCGAGGAGCGGTGCCGCCCTGGCCTGTGGCATGCCCAGGCCATGCTCCCGTCGCGCTTAGCAGCGCGTTCAGGTCTAGTGGGTCTGCCTGATGACAGTGACCTAAATAAAGTGTCTCTTCTGCTTCAGCCCAAACCACGTGCGAGATGCTGCATGCTGGTCGATGCGGTGAGCTGTCTGTAACCCGCTCTACACTCTGGGCACGGCTGCACTAGCGGCAGGGTTGCAAAGCGCGCTTTGCATCGCGCGCAGGTACATCCTGGCGCGCATCAGCGGCGGCGGCGGCGACGCCGCGGTGTCCGCGACCCACGCGCGCTTCGCGGCGGCGGCGGCGGTCAGCGCGCTGCTGTCCGAGCAGCCGGCGTG
>JAABUV010001860.1_pt1 | contig 29905 bp, 24 predicted proteins | sample 5559971 | NCBI WGS metagenome assembly JAABUV01 (sample SAMN10711881, study PRJNA513362) | rock metagenome | isolation source: Antarctica rocks | place: Antarctica: Victoria Land, Knobhead nord | collected 2015-12-19
ATCGCGCTCCATCATTCCCGTCAGCATGTCCGGCTCCGTGATACCGCTCACGCAGTGATTCGAACAAAGACCGATTCGGGATCCGTCAGAAACGCATGTCAGGGATTCCGTCCACACGCCCTAGGGACAACGCGTTAACGGACCGTGGCCGGAATAGCGGCGGCCCTGTCCTGCGGAGCCGTGCGGAGCCTGTGCGACCTAGAGCGTTAGGGTCACCGCGACCGGGACGTGGTCCGAGGTGCGTGGCCAGTCGCGGGCGTCGGCGAGCACCGTCATCGCACCCAGCGCCGGCACCAGGTCGGGCGAGACCCAGACATGGTCGAGCCGGCGGCCGCGGTTCGAGGCCCGCCAGTCGCGGTTGCGGTACGACCACCAGGTGTAGAGCTTCTCGCCCTCGGGCACGAAGTGGCGCAGCGCGTCGGCGAAGCCCGTCCGTTGCCAGGCCAGCAGCGCCGCCACCTCGACCGGCGTGTGGCTGACCACGTCGAGCAGCGCGCGGTGGCTCCATACGTCGTGCTCGTCGGGCGCGATGTTCAGGTCGCCCACCAGCACCGTGCGCCGGAAGCCGGGCCGCTGCGCGAACCAGCGCGTGGCCTCCGCCACGAAGTCGAGCTTGTGGGCGAACTTGGCGTTGGCGTCGCGGTCGGGGACGTCGCCGCCGGCGGGCACGTAGAAATCGTGCAGCTCCACCGGGCCGGAGGGGGCGTGCAGCGTGACGTGGATGTGCCGGCAGTCGCCGCGCTCGCACCAATCCGGCGCGTCGGTGTGCTGCGTGAGCGGGATGCGCGAGAGCACGGCCACGCCATTGTAGCCCTTCATGCCGCGACGCGCGACGTGGGGGTAGCCCAGCTCCGCCGGCGCCGCATCGGGGAACAGCGGGTCGGGCACTTTGGTCTCCTGCAGGCAGATCACGTCGGGGTCGAGCGCCTCGATCAGCCGTCGCAGCAGCGGCAGGCGCAGGCGGAGCGAGTTAATGTTCCAGGTGACGATGCGCATGGCGGGCTCGGTCGCAGGCCGGGGCAGTGTTGGCAAGGGGATGGGCGTTGGCAAGGGAACGGGCGTGGCCGGTCCAGCCCCTCTTTCCGGCACCACTCGGACCATTCTTCCCAGGCAAGGGGTTTCCGAAGGCCCCGTGCTTGAAGGAGGGGACCTTTGGCGGGTGCCCGTTTTCAAGCATGGGCAGAGCCCGGCCTTGCTTGCTGGCCTGACCGCCCTGCCGTCGGCGCGATCCAAACTGACCGACTACCATCCCAGGTCACGCCTTGACCGCATCGCGCGGAGCCGATCAGTAGCGGCGAACACGGGAGCACGCGATGCGGGCGTCGAGGCTGATCGGGATTGCGGCTCTGCTCGGGCTGATGGCGGCGGCGCCGGCGTCGCGGCACGGGCGCAAGGCGCCGGTGCCCTCCGGCACGGTGGTGCTGAGCGCGCGGCCCGGCTCGGCCGAGGACCAGACCGCGCGTTCGCTCACGGCGCGCGACGTGGCCGCCTCCGATCGCAAGAGCGAGCCGCCGCTGGTGCTGGTGGGCAGCGCCCGCCTGGCTGGGCCGCGCGCGCCGGCAGCGCTGTTCGTGCAGCTCCAGTCGGCGGACCTGTGCGGCTCGGCGGGCTGCTCGACCTCGGTCTATGTCAACGCGCCGGGCGGCTGGCGGCGCGTGCTCGACAGCGTGAGCGGCCCGATCCGCGTCGCGGCGCAGAGCCACGCCGGCATGGCCGACCTGCTGGTGGACGGCGACGACCGCTGGGTGTGGGACGGGCAGAGCTATGCCGACACCGTGCCCGCGCCGGCGCTGGACCTGCGCCGGTCGGTGGCGCAGCACCGGCGCGATGTGGCGCGGCACCTGAGGTAGGAAGAAGGGCCAGGGCTCCGCCCCATGCCTGAAAGCGGAGACCCGCCAGGGGCAGCGCCCCTGGACCTGCACACATGAAGGAAGTGCGGGTCGTGCCGCCGTCCCAGGTCGAGGTTTCCAAAGGCTCGGCCTTTGGCGGAGTTTGAGGCAGCGCCTCAACCTTGCCTGGCTAGCTGTCGGCCCCGTTGACCAGCTGCACCAGGGTGAACAGCCCGAGCGGCGGCACCGGCGAGACCCTGGCCTGCCCGCGCTGCTCGGCGGACATGAGGGCCGCGATCGAGAAGTCCGGGTGCCAGCCCAGGGCGCGCGACGCCGGCGCCAGCGCCTTCTCCATCCACCAGCGCGGCCCGCGCTCGGCGGCGAAGTGGTTGACGAACAGCATGTGCCCGCCCGGGCGCACCACGCGCTGCATCTCGGCCATCAGCAGCCGGGGGTTGGGCACCACGGAGGCCACGAACATCGCCACCGCGATGTCGAACGAGGCGGCCGGCAGCCCGGTGGCCTCCGCGTCGCCCTCGATGAGCTGGTTGACGTTGGCGAGGCGTTCCTCCGCGACGCGGGCGCGGGCGCGGTCCAGCATGGCGCCGGACAGGTCGATGCCGGTGATGCGCTTGGAGGCGGCGTAGTGCGGCAGGGCGAGGCCGGTGCCGACGCCGACTTCTAGGACCCGGGTGCCGGTCAGCGCGTTCACCGCGGCCACCGCCTGGCGCCGGCCGTGGGCGGAGACGCCGCCGAATGCGTGGTCGTAGACGCCGGCCCAGCGCCTGTAGGCGGCGCGGACGTCGTCGGCGTCGAGCGCCTTGTGCGGCGTGAGGCGCGGCCCGATCGGGGGACGCAGGCGCGGGGGGGTGGAGCTGGCTTGGGTCACGGCTGGGTCACGGGGGGCGGCGCTCGTCTGCAGGACGCGCCTGCGTAGATGCAGCCACGCTGGCAATCAAGGGCGCGCGACATTGCGCAGGTCCGCCGCGGCTTGACGCCGGCCGCGCGCTGTCACACCTCGGCGGCATGGACACCCATCGCCCGACCCTTCGGCTGCCCCGTTCCGCCGCGCTCCGACCCGTGTGGCGGAGCCTGACGGTCGTGGCGGCGCTGGCCGCGGGAGCCGCTGCCCCGCAGGTCGCCGTCGCGGCGCAGGACCGACCGCTGCTGCGGCCCACCCGTGACGTTACCGTGAGCTACGACGTGGACGCGCCGCAGGTGCCGGTGCGCGAGGTGCGCGCCGCCATCGCGGCCGAGCTGCGCCGGGCCAGGATCGACGGCGACGACTCGACCACCCTGCTGCTTGATCCGGTGTCCGGGCAGGGCGTGCTGATGCTGAATGGCCTGCACATGTATTCGCTGCTGCCGGGGCGCGGGCACAGCCTTGAGGAGTACCTGCTCGACCCGGGGATGCAGTTCACCCGCGCCGGGGGCGCCACCGTGGCCGGGCTGCCCTGCACCGAGTGGCGGGTGCGCTCCACGCGCGGCGCCGGCACCGGCTGCGTCACCGCGGACGGCGTGCTGCTGCGCTTCGCCGGCACCGACGCGCGCGGGCGGCAGGGCTCGCTGGTGGCGACCGAGGTGCATTACGGGGCGCTGGCGCCGTCGCTGTTCGTGCCGCCGGCGGATTTCCACCAGATGACGCTGCCGGATTTCGGCGGCGGGCGATGATGCCGCCGGCGGGCGGCGGGCGATGAGACGCGCTGCCGCCGGGCTTCTGGCGGTGGCGCTGTGCCTCGCGGCGTCCGGCGTGCGGGCCGAAGACCGGCCGCTGCTGATCCCGGCCCGCGACGTGGACGTGGTGTACCGCATGGCTGTACCTCCCGGTGCCCCCGGACAGGCCGGGCCGATGCAGCGCCTGCGCTGGCGGGTGGCGGAGCGGCGGCTGCGCGTGGACCCGCCCGGTGAGGGTGTGTTCATGATCGTCGACTATGCTGCGCGGCGGATGCAGATGGTGGAGATCGGCCCGCGCGAGGTGATCGACATGCCGACCCCGCCCGGCCTCGGCGACGCGGCGCCATCCGGGGCGCGGTTCGAGCGCCTGGGCGAGGACATGGTGGCGGTAACTTCCTGCACGGAGTGGCGAACCACGGACATGCAGGGCAGTGCCGCCACGGTGTGCCTGACACAGGACGGCGTGCTGCTGCGCGCCGCTGCACGGGGACGCGTGATGATCGAGGCGACCAGGGTCAGCTACGAGCCACAGGACAGGATGCTGTTCCAGGTGCCCGAGGGCTACCGCCACGTACTGGCGCCGGACGGGGCCACGCCGCCCGCCGCCGCGAAGGGACAGGGCCGATGAGCGTGCACGGTCCGGCGGCGCCGAACGCCGTCGCGTCACTGGCCGGCCCCGCGGCGCAGCGCGCCCCGGGGCGAGGGCAGCTTGCCGCCGCCGCGGCCCGTGATGTCGCGAGCCGGGGCGTCGCCGCCCGAAGGGCGACTGTCCGTCCCTGGACCGACCGCGGCGGGCGGTTCTCGCCGTTCAAGGCCGCGGTGTTCACACTGCTGTTCGCGCCGGCGCTGTGGCTGGCGGCGTCGTGGTGGCTGGACGCGCTGGGCGCGCGGCCGGTGAAGGCGCTGATTCTCGGCGCCGGACTGTGGGCATGCCGGCTGGTGCTGCTCTCGCTGCTGATCAGCCCGGCGCGCGTGCTGGCGGCCTGGCCGGGCGTGCTCGCGGTGCGCCGCATGGTGGGCGTGGCGGCCGCACTCTACGCCGGGACGCACCTGGTGCTGTACGCCGTGCAGGAGAACTGGCACCTGGGGCACGTGGCGCTCGAGATCGTGCGCAGGTTCTACCTGACGATCGGCTTCGTGGCGCTGTGCGGGCTGGTGGCGCTGGCGGCCAGCTCGACCAACGAGGCGATGCGCCGGATGGGGCGAAACTGGAAGCGGCTGCACCGCCTGGCCTACCCCCTGGCCGGGCTGGCGCTGTTCCACTTCTTCCTGCAGTCCAAGGCCGATGTCGGGCAGGCGGTGCTCTATGCCGGGGTGTTCGTCTGGGCGATGCTGTGGCGCGCGCTGCCTGCCGGGCGCAACCGCAGCCTCGCCGTGCTGCCGCTGCTGGCGCTGGCCGCGTGCGCGGCGACCGCGGCGCTGGAATACGCCTGGTATGCTTTGGCGACGCACATCCCGCCGGCTCGGGTGCTCGGCGCGGAGCTGGCGCTCGATTTCGGGCCGCACCCGGCGGGGCAGGTGCTGATGTTCGGGCTGGTGGCGACGCTGGCGGTGGCGCTGCGCCGCATGGCCCTGCGCGAGCCGCGCCCGGCGGCGCTGGACCCGGTGCTGTACGCCGGCGCGGCGGTGGCGGCGCTGACGCTGGTGTGGACCCTGTCGCTGGGCGGCGACGCCCTGCCGGACGCGCCCGCCTCCTGGGTGGTGGCGCTGGCCTGGGTCGGGCTGGGCGTTCTGCTCGGCACGGCGCGCGCCGGGCTGCGCGGCACCTGGCAGGCCCGGGCGGCGGACGGGGTGTGGCTGCTCTGCCTGCTCTACCCGCTCTACACCGCGGGGCTGGACAGCCGCACGCTCGGCCTGGCGGGCGACGCGGCGATCGCTCTGGCGGCGCTGGCGCTGGCGCTGACGAGCTGGCGGGTGTGGCGGCCCGCCGCCGTGCTGGCGCTGCCATTGCTGGGATGGGTCGGATACGTGGCGCGGCTCACCGTGGGCTAGAGCCGGGGCGGATAGCGGGCTGGGCCAGGATCTACGCCTCCGGGCTTGCCGGAGGATCTGGCTCGAAGCGGCGGCCAGGGTTGTTCCCGGAAGCGTGTTCGCCGGACGCGTCTTCGCCCCGATCGTGCCCAGGTTTCGCCATGCTGGACGCCCATATCCTGGTTCTTGGCGGCAGGTTCTGCCGCGATCAATGGGGATGAGCGACATGGTTCGCGCTTCGCGTCTTCTGCTGATAGCCCCGGTGTTAGTCGGCATGGCGTTCGCGCCGGCCGCGCAGGCGCAGTATCGTGGCGGCTACGGTGGGTTTCACGGCGGTTATGGCGGTTTCCACGGCGAGCACGGCTACGGGTATGGCGGCCGAGGCTATTACGGCGGTCGTGGCTATGGCCGGGGCTTCGGCTTCGGGCCGGGGATCGTCGCAGGGGCGCTGCTCGGCATCGCCGGCGGCGCGGCGCTCGGTTACGCGGCGGCACCGCCACCAGTGTATTACGCGCCGCCTCCGGTGTATGCGCCACCGCCGGTCTACTATGTGGCGCCTCCAGCCTACTACCCAGGATACTGACGTTCATAGAGGCGGCCAGGCGCGGCATCCGCCTGCCGCCGTCTGGCACATACGAGCCGCAGCAGGTGCTTGCCAAAGTTTCGGCCGCCTTGGCGATGTGGTGCTAGACCCATGACCCGTGGATTGTTGCGATGGGAAACGGCTGGTCAGGGTCACCCGGGCACTACCGCCGCGTCGGGTGGCGTTCAGGTCAGTTCGGCGGCGGTCCTCTCGACTTCAGCCGCGTGGCCGTCCACCTTTACTGAAGGCCAAGCCCGTGCGATCGTGCCGCTGCGGTCCACCAGAAACGTGGCGCGCAGCATTCCAGTGTGCTTCTTCCCGTACATCGACTTCTCTCCCCAGACGCCATAGGCCTCGGCCAGACCGCCAGGGTCCGACGTGAGAGGGAAGGTCAGCCCGTAGCGGGCGGCAAACTTCTCGATTGGCGGTATTGGGTCGCGCGACACCCCGATCACGTCGATGCCGATCCGGCCGAGCTGCGGCAGTGCCTCCTGGAACGCGCAGGCCTCCTTGGTGCAGCCGGGCGTGTCCGCTTTCGGGTAGAAATACAACACGTACGGTCGACCCGAGAGGGCGGCCGAACTCACGGTGCGTCCGCCGCTCGCCGCCATCTCGAACGGTGGTGCCGCGTCGCCCTGCATCAGCGTCATCGTGGCTTCTCCCGTGTGCCCAGACCGGCAGGATGGCGGCAAACGGCCCCTTGCTCCATCCCCGCGTCGTCGCACGCGATGGCTGGAGGATGCCGGCTTGGTCGTCCCGCTCGGACAAGGGCCGCCTGGCCGCGCTCAGGCGATGCTTCCGCGCTGCCCCGATCCGGAGCGCGACGACGTCGCGCCCCGGCGCATCCTGGCCTGTACCGCCCGGCCGAGCAGCGTACCGTTTCCATCCGCGCGAATGATCGGTGGTGGGTTGATCTGCCTGGGGTGCCGCATGCGGTGCGACAGGCATGAGAAGCAAGGTTGAGGCTCTGCCTCAAACTCCGCCAAAGGCAAGCCTTTGGAATCTATCTGTTTAAGTAAGTGGTTTCCAAAGGCCTCGGCCTTTGGCGGGTCCGGGCAGAGCTCGGCCTTGCTTGATGCCGCACCATACGGTCCAGTTTGATACGTCGCGACCCTACTCGAACGTGGTCAAACCCCCACCTCACGCGCACGTCACCCTGCAATGCCGAAACTAAACCGCCTCTGCCCCTGGGACGGGTTCATGAGACAAGGCTGGACGCCACCTTGGCGGTGCGGGCCCCCGGATCAGGTCGGGGTGGGCTGGTCCGCCCGGGTGTCGTGGGTCACGGCCTCCTGGATCACGGCGTCGTGGGTCACGGGGCGGGGCGGCCAGGCCAGCACCGGTCCCGGTGCCTCGCGGGTGGCGGTCGGCGGCGGGGTCGGCAGGCTTGCCTGCTCCACGCGGTTGCGGCCGTTCTTCTTGGCCTTGTAGAGCGCGGCGTCGGCGCTGGTCAGCAGCTCGGCGGCGGTGCTGCAGGCGTCGGGGATGACCGAGACGCCGAGCGAGGCGGTGACGGTCGCGCCGCTCGGCCCGGGGGCAAGGCCGGCGATGGCGGTGCGGAGCTGCTCGGCCTTGGCCATCGCCATCTCCCGCGGGCAGTCCGGCAGCAGCACCGCCAGCTCCTCCCCGCCGTAGCGGCAGGCGATGTCGGTGGTGCGCAGCGTGGCGAGGATCGCAAGCGAGACGCCACGCAGCACCGTGTCGCCGGCCGCGAGGCCGTGCTGGTCGTTCAGGCGCTTGAAGTGGTCGAGGTCGATCATGATCGCCGCGAGCGGGGCCCTGCGGCGGCGGGCGTCCAGGCCGAGGCGCTCGAGCGTCTCGTCGAGGAAGCGCCGGTTGTAGAGGCCGGTCAGCGGGTCGCGGATCGCCTGGTTCCGCAACTGGTCGCGCAGCGCCATGCTGGACAGCGCCAGCGACATGGCATCGGCGAGCGCCATCGCCGTGGGCCGTATCCTGTCCAGCGCCGCGGCGGCGTCGGCGTGCTGCCCGGCTCCGATCACCAGCAGCCCATACACCTGGCCGCCGGCGGCCATCGGGATCTCCAGCGAGGCGGCTTCCTCTGCGGGGTGGCGGCAGCGCAGCGTTCCCGGATCGTCGAGGTTCAGGTGCGGCTTGCCGCCCTTCATCGCCCAGCAGTCCGATGGCGCGAGGCAGTCCGGCGGCGGCGCGCCTCCGGGCTGCCCCCAGACGGTGGACAGCTCGAGCCGGTCCTGGGAGTTGTTGAACACGTAGAGTCGGCCGCTGTGGCCGGGGAGCAGGCGAACGGCGGTGGCGCGCAGCACCTCGTTGGCGTCCCGCCGGTCGGGGGCGCTCTGCAGCATGCTGGTCATGCCGAACAGCTGCTCGACGCGCAGGGTGGTCCGCTCGCTGTCCGCCATCGCGACCTCCCGGCGACGGGTCTCGCGCAGGCTGCGGCGGAACGAGTGGGTCAGGGCGGCGATCGCGATCAGCGCGCCGCTGAGGTCGATGCACAGGAGGATTGCCCGCTCGCGCGCGAGCCTCGCGTCCGCCCTCTCGGACTCGGCGCTCCGGTGGTCGAGATAGGCGCCGATGAGGCCGCGCAGGTCGTCCATGACGCGCTTCTGCTCGCGCTCCTGCAGCACGCCCTCCGCCGCCACGGGATCATGGTTCCCGGCCAGCGTCATCACGTCGGTCCAGATCCTGCGCAGCTCGGCGATGCGGCGGGTCACCACCTGCGGCTCGGCGGACAGGCCGGCCCGGGCCGCATACGCGTCGAGGCTGGGAAGGAGCCGGGAGCCGCGTTCGTCGACGACCTGGAGGCCATGGAAGTACGGCTCCAGATACTCGACGCGGCCTGCCAGCACGAAGCCGCGCATCCCGGTCTCCGCGTCGATCAGCCCCTGCTGCAGGATGCGGATGTCGCGCGAGACGATCCGGTACTCGGTCAGCGCGCCCTCGCGTCCGCTGCTGAACGCGAAGCCGAGGACCGACGTCAGCGCCATGACCGCGATGAAGCCGACCGTGAGGGTGCTCAGCAGCCACAGTCGATTCACGCCCGAAAAGGCGAGGCGACGCTGGAGCGAGCGCGACATCTTGCCGCAGGCTTGGCGCATGGGGTGCTTCTCGGACAGGGCCACGACACCCTAGCCACAGGCCGTTAAGCCAATGCGAACGCCGGCCTGGCGAGGCTGCCCCTCGGTCGTGGCTCCTTTGCACGTGTGCGGATCATGCCAGGGCCGGAACACGCTGTCGCAGCAGCTCAGGGCCGGCTCGGCCTCGGCCTTGCCGCTGTCCGGCGCATGGCCGGCAAGATGCCAGCAATCGGTGACGATGCTGGTTCTCGCTGCTGCGCTGTCTGCAGGCATGGCCTGCGACGCTGCGCGGTTCCGCTCCGAAGCGCGCGTTCCGGGCGTCATACCCGTCGTGCCCTGGCGAGCTGTTCGCCCTGTTCGGCGAGCGCCTGGAGGACTTCGTGGAGCTGCTGCCGGTCCGGCCCTGATACCGCATCCTGTTCGCCGACGGCCGCAGGTTCGACCACGGCAGCACCGCGGCCGAGATGCGCGCCGCCGTGGCTGCCTTCTCGCCCGCTGACCTCGATGGCTACGACCGCCTGATGGTCCGCTCGCGCGCGATCTTCGGGCGCGGACGGCGGTGCCCGCCGGCGTGGCCTGCGCCGCGATGCTGGGCGTGGTGGCGGTGGCGGGACTGGACACCACGGTGGGTCTGCTGGCGCCAGGATTTCGCGTGATCGCCGCGTTGACGCTGCCGCACATGATCGTCACCGCCCTCCTGGACCAGGACACGGGGCTCCCTGCCTGCCCGGGAACCACCGGGAAGCCTGGGATGTCCACCTCGTCGTAGCCTGACCAGCACCGGCCGGATTGTCGGTCGCCAGCTCTGGGTGCCGTCGCTCCGCGGCCACCGGCGTGCCGGTCAGCGCGCCTCGTGGGTGATCCGCTCGGACAGGTGGGCGACGACGATCCCCGCCACGCGCACGGTGGCCTCGTTCACCACCGTGCGCCCGTCCGGCTGGAGGTAGAGCCACTGCTCCATCGAGCCTGCGAACGGGCTCCTCATCGCGTAGCGCAGGTGGAACAGGGTGCCGTATGCCTCGGCCCTGACCGGACCCGACGCGTCGGTCAGGGTTCCTGCGTAATGGTGGGCGTCGAGTCGCCGCAGCAGCCAGGTGCGACGCTGCGGGGCACCCTGGCCGAACACGATGCTCTGGCTGAGCCGCAAGTTCCCATCCGGCGTCACCTCGCCGGTTCCCGTGACGCGGAACTGTCGGCTCGGAGCGCCGGAGGCGGTCTCCAGCACGCCCGTGGACGTGGTGGTCCCCGCGAAGAAGGCGTCCGGCTGGAACTCGGGGCGGCCGGCCTCGAAGGCGGATGGCGGAAGGACGGCGGCGCAGCCGTCGAGGGCGACGGCGAAGGCCGCCAACGCAAGGGCGGACCGTGGAGTCATTCAGGCCTCCTGAGGCTGTCCGCACGGTGTCGTGCCCGGACCGCGGTGGCGGCGTCCATGCAGCTCTTTCGAGGGTCCGTCTCCTGGGCAGGGCTCATGCCAGCGGCCCTTGAGTGTGACCGGTCAGGCAAGCAAGGTTGAGGCTCTGCCTCAAACTCCGCCAAAGGCAAGCCTTTGGAGTCCATTCTTTAAGCAAGTGGGTTTCCAGAGGCCTCAGGCTGGCGGGTCCGGGCAGAGCCTGCCAAGGGTTCCGGCGACCCGCTTGGGTCGTGGGAATGGCAACGGAGGAACAGCCTGGCCTTGCCTGACGCACACACCCATCAGTCAGGGCAGGTGCGGCTTCATGCGCCCGGCCTCACGGCCCGACCGGTCCCACGCGGCGGGTGAACACCGCGCGCACCGCCTCGCCCAGCGCGGCAAAGGCGGCCCAGAGCGCGTGCTCGGGGTCCTCGTCCGCGACGGGGATGTGCAGCGCCGCGGCCAGCAGCGACAGGGCGGGAGTCGGCAGCGTGTCCGGCAGCTTTGCCCCGACCGCGATGCGCAGCAGGCCCTGCACGCCCCGCCAGGCGAGGTCGGCCCGCACCAGGGTCGCGGCGTCCGCGGCGTCGAGCACGCCGGCTTCGGCGAGCGCGCGCAGGGCGTCGGTGGTGTTGGGCTGGCACACTGCGGGATGGCGGTCGGCGTGGGCGAGCTGCAGCGCCTGGGCCACGAACTCCACCTCCATCAGGCCGCCCCGCCGGTGCTTGACATCCCACGGCCCGGCCGGCGGCAGCTCGCGGGCCAGGCGCGCGCGCATCGCGGCGGCGTCAGCCAGCACGCTGCCTGCGGGCGGGCTCGCGCCGGGATCGCGAGGGGGCGGGCTGCCGGCGGGCTGCGGCGCGGTGGTGATGGCGGCGCGGATCGCCGCCTTGACCACGGCGCGCAGCGCGGGCGAGGCGGCGACCACGCGGGCGCGGGTCAGCGCCATGCGCTCCCAGGTCCAAGCGTCGGCCGCATGGTAGCGGCGGAAGCCGGCGAGCGAAACGGCCACCGGTCCCTTGTTGCCCGACGGACGCAGCCGCATGTCCACGGCATACAGGGGCCCCTCGCGGCCGGGCGAGGTCAGCGCCGCCACCAGGGCGTGGGCGGCGCGGATGTAGTACTGGCTGACCGGGACACGCCGGGCCGAGGCGGGCGCGCCCTCGCCATCCGGGCCGTCGCTGTCCGCTACCTCGTTCGGGTGGTCGTAGATCAGCATGAGGTCGAGGTCGGAGCCCGCCATCATCTCGCGCCCGCCGGCCTTGCCCAGGGCCACCACCGCCATCGCGCCGCCGGGCACCGTGCCGTAGCGGCGGACGTGCTCGGCCAGAACGCGCGGCAGCATCGCGTCGAGCACCGCGTCGGCGAGCCGCGAGCGGGCCAGGCCGGCGCGGTCCGGATCGAGCCGGCCCTCGAGCTGGGCGCAGCTCAGGCGGAACTCCTCGCCGCGCAGGAACCGCTGGGCCACGCCGAGCGCCGCGTCGAGCGTGTCGGCGTCGTGCAGCTGCAGGGCGAGCGAGCGGGCGGGCTCGGGGTCGATGTCGTTGGGGCGGAGCAGGCCCTCGATCGCCGCCGGCACCGCTTGGAGGTGGTCGGCGAGCGAGGGGGCGGCGCCGAGCACGGTGGCCACGCGGTCGAGCAGCGCCGGGTTGCGCTCGAACAGCGACAGCAGCTGCACCCCGGCGGGCAGGGCGCACAGCAGGGCGTCGAAGCGGGCGAGTAGACGGTCGATCGACGGGCCCGCGGGCATGGCGGGCCGCCTGGCCGCAGGCGTCCCGGCCTGCGGCGCGGCGTCCGTGGCGGCGACGGTGCGCGCGGCATCCGGGCCGTCGGGCCTGCGGGCGAGGCTGGTGTGCAGCGCGCCAAGCAGGGCTGGGGTGAGCCTGGCGACCAGCGCGCGGGCCCGCTCCGAGCGCACGGCGCGCGGCCGGCCGGCGCGCCACCCGCGCAGCGTCGCCACTGCGGCCTCCGAGCGCTCGAAGCCGAGCGCCGACAGGGTGGCGAGCGTGGCCGGGGCGACGGCCTCCGCGCCATCGCCAAGGTCGAGCGTGGCGAGATCGGCCCATGCGTCGGGTGCCGTGCCGCCAGGATCGTCCGGGTGCGGACCGCCGTGCAGCCGGATCGTGGCGGGTGGTGCGCCACCCGCCGGTGCAGGCGTGCCAGGCTGCGGAGTGACGAGCTGCGGGGTGGCGGACTGCGGCGGGGCAGGCGGTGCGGTCAGGGCGTCAAACGCCGCGTGCACCGCGCGCAGCCGGGCAAGCAGAGCGTGCGCCAGGGCCGCGCCATCGGCAAAACCCATGAACAGGGCGAAGGCGTCGAAGCCGGTGCGTGTGGACGGCAGGCTGTGGGTCTGGCGGTCGGCGACCATCTGCAGGCGGTGCTCGGCGCGGCGCAGCACGCAGTAAGCCTCGTCCAGGGTCGCGGCGACATCGGGCGAGATCTGCCCGGCGCCCGCGAGCAGGTGCAGGGCCGCCACGGTGCGCGGCTCGCGCAGCAGCGGGTTGCGCCCACCCCACACGAGCTGCAGCGTCTGCGCCAGGAACTCGATCTCGCGGATGCCGCCCCGGCCGAGCTTGAGGTCGTGCTCGAGCAGCAGTGCCACGTCGTCGAGGTCGCTCCCGGTCGTGCCCGCGGCTGCACTCCGTCCCGCGACCCCGGCCACGGCGGGGAGGAGGGCGGGCGCGTTGGGCCGCTGGTGGCGGTCGATGCGGCGCTTCATGCCGGCGATGTCGGCGATCGCCGCGAAATCCAGGTGGCGGCGCCAGACGAAGGGGCGGATCGCGTCGAGGAACGTCCGGCCCAGCGCGAGGTCGCCGGCCACCGGGCGCGCTTTGATCATCGCCGCGCGCTCCCAGTTCTGCCCCATGCCCTCGTAGTAGGCGAGCGCCGCGGGCAGCGAGATCGCCGGCGGCGTGGCGCCGGGGTCGGGGCGCAGGCGCAGGTCGACGCGGAATACGATGCCGCCGTCCTCGCGCGCCTCCATCAGCGCGACCAGCCCGCGGGCCAGGCGGGAGAACACGGCGCCGAGGTCCATGGGGGGTCTGCGGCCGGACGCGGCGACGCTGCGGCGCGCGGGCGGTGCGGAGGGGTCTGCGCGGCCGTCGGGGTCGTGGTAGGGGTGGACCGCCGGGTCGTAGAGCAGCACGAGGTCCACATCGCTCGAATAGTTCAGCTCGCGGGCACCCAGCTTGCCCATGCCGAGCACCACGAAGCCGCTGCCGGGGCCGAGGTCGCGGCGGCGGACGGCGGGCCGCGGCGCGGCGGGTGGGCCGGACGGCGCCGCCTCCGGGTCGCTGGCGTGCGGCGGGCCAGGCTGCGGCGCGGCACGGCGCGGCAGCCGCAGCCCGTCGGCGCGGGCGGCGTGCAGGAGATGCGACACCGCAAGGCGCAGCGTGGCGTCGGCGAGGTCGGACAGCGCCGCGGTGACCTGCTCCAGGGTCCACAACCCGCCGAGATCGGCGAGCGCGGTGGTCAGCGCGACATGGCGCTTGGCGGCGCGCACGGCGGCGGCCACCGCGGGGCGCTCCGCCGTGGGCGCCACCCTGGCCAGGGTGGTCATCGCCCGGTGCCGCACCGCGTCCGGGCCGAGCCGCACCAGGCGGCGCACGCAGCCAGGATCGCGCAACGCCAGCCCGGCGAGATAAGGGCTGTTGCCGCCGAGGCAGGCCAGCATGGCGCGCGGCGCGGCGCGGGCGGCAAGCCGGGCCTCGTGCGGGCCGAGCGCCGCGAACTCCGCGAGCAGGCGTGCGGCGGCCTGCGGGTCGGCAGGGGTCGGCCAGCGGCTGGGCAGGGCGAACGCCATGGCGCAGGCTCGACGCGGTGAACGGCCGGGGTCAAGCGCCGCCGTCGGCAGCACCGGGGCCACCGGGACCCGAGGGCGCGCGCGGCTCCGACGCCTCGGCCGGGGCGGATGCGCCCGAGCACGGCGGACCGATGCCCGGCCTCGCGGGCGCGCCAGGGGAAGATCTGGCGCGGCGCGGCCACGCAACCCTGGAAACGCGAAAGGTCGCTGCGACGGCCACGAGCCCGACCGCCGCCGACCGGACGGAACCGGAACCACTCGGCCCGGTGCGACACGAGTCACGCGGCAACCCGGACGCCGCGGGCGAGTTGGCCACGATCGCTCCGGGCGGGCTGGGGTTGGGCGGCCGGTGGCGCGCGGCATGGCGGGGCACGGCGGGCAGCGCGGGTCGGCTGCTGCGCGCAGGGGTGCTGGCCGGGCTGGGCGCGGCGCTGCTGCTGCTGGCGGTCGCGGGCGGGCTGGCGTGGCGTCTGTCGCAGGGGCCGGTGGCGCTGGACTGGCTGGCGCCGCGGGTGGAGGCGGCGGCGCGGGCGCGCGGGGTGCGGCTCTCGCTGGCGGGTCTGGCGCTGGGCTGGTCGGGGTTCCGCGATCCGGGGGCGCCGCTGCGGGTGGTGCTGCGCGACGTGCGCGTGGGTCCGGCTGGCCAGTCGGTGGCCGTGGCGGCGCGGCTGGAGGTGAGCCTGGCGCTGGTGCCGCTGGCGTCCGGGCGCGTGGAGCCGGGCGTGGTGGCGATCGACGCGGCGCAAGTCGGGCTGGTGCGCGAGGCCGACGGGCTGCACCTCGTGGACGGCACGGCGCTGCCCTGGACCGCGGGAGCGGCGCCGGACGCCGGGCTGCCGCGCTGGCTCGCCGGACTGGACGACCTGCTGGCGACGGACACGCGGGTGGCGCTCGTGGACCGGCTGTCCGGCGTGACCTGGACCGGTGTGGCACCGCGCATCGCGCTGCGCCGCGAGGCTTCGGGGCTGGTCGGGGACGCGGCCGTGACGTTGTCGGTGGCTGCGGCGCCCGAGGCTGGCGAGGCTGGCACGGCTGCGCCCGGCACCGCGCCGGCCGGCGCGACTGTGCCCGAGGCTGCCGAGGCGGCACGGGGCGACGTGTCGCCAGACGTCCCCGGCGGGGCCGCGGCGGACGGGTCCGGACACGACGAAATCGTGCCCGCGGCGGGGATGAGCGACGTGCTGCGGGTGTCGCTGCGGCCCGATCCGCGGCAGGCGGGGTGGAGCGTGCTGCGCGCGCATCTGGACCCGTTCGGCCCGGCGGCGCTGGGCCGGCTGGTGCCGAGGCTGCCGGGAAGCGTCGCGGCGGCGCTGGCAGCACTGGACGCGCCGACGACGCTGGACGCGGAGGCCGCGCTCGATCCGGCGTTGTCGCCGCGCCGCTACGGCGCGACGCTTGCGGCGGGAGCGGGGCGGGTGGCAGCGGGCGGGACGGTGCTCGGGCTGGCGGGGCTGGCGCTGCGGGGCGAAGGCAAGCCGGACGCGGCGACGCTGACGCTGGAGCGGCTGGCGCTGGCGGCGCCATCGGGAGCGAGGGCGCCGCCACCGACGTTCAGCGGCACCACGACGCTGCGACGCGACGCGGACGGTATGCTGGCGCAGGTGTCGCTGGCTGTGGACCACGCGGCGTTCGCGGAACTGGCCGACTACTGGCCGGCGCGGATCGGGCACAACGCCCAAGCCTGGGTCACGCGCAACATCACCGCCGGCACGGCGCATGACGGCCATCTCGCCCTGACGCTGCGCGCGGCGGCGGACGGATCGAACCCGCGGCTGGTGGCGGCGGGCGGCGAGCTTCTCGGCGACAACGCGACGCTGCACTGGCTGCGGCCGGTGCCGCCGCTGGAGCACATGCGGGCCCGCCTGGTGCTGGAAGGGCCGGACGCGCTGAGTGTGGCGACCCAGGGCGGGATCGAGGCGGCCGGGAGCGAGACGGGCGACGCGCGGTGCTGCGTGCGGCTCGGCGCCGGTCTGGTGCGCATCACCGGGCTCGCGGCCAAGGACCAGGCGGCGGCGATCGGGGTCGACCTCGGGGGCAACGTGGCGGCGCTGGTGCGGCTGCTGTCGCACCCGCGGCTGCGCCTGCTGTCGGAGCACCCGCCGGGGTTCACCGCGCCGCGCGGGCGCTTCGCGAGCCGGCTCGACCTGACGATCCCGCTGGAGCGCGACCTCGACGCCGACCGGATCGGGCTGCGTTCGCACACGCATGCGACGGCGGTGCACCTGGGCGAGGTGGCGGCGGGGCAGAGCCTGGACGACGGGGTGCTGGACCTGGACGTCACCACGCAGGGGCTCGCGGCGCAGGGCACCGCGACGGTGGCGCGCATCCCGGTGCGCCTGACGCTGGACATGGATTTCCGCGCGGGCGGCCCGGGCCAGGTGGTGCAGCGCGCCACGGTGCGGGGCCGGGGCGACGCGGCGCGGCTTGGCAGGGCGGGGCTCGACCTCGCGGGCGTAGTCGAGGGTCCGGTGGGGCTGGACGCGGAGTACAGCGAGCGCCGCGACGGCAGAGCCACGGTGGCGGTGGCAGCGGACCTGTCGGCGGCGGCGCTGGCAGTGCCGCTGGGCTGGAGCAAGCCGGCGGGACCTGCGGCGGACGCGCGCGCGGTGCTGGAGCTGGACCACGGGCACCTGCGCGGCGTGGAAGCGCTGCGCGCGACGGCGCCGGGTCTGTCGCTGCTCGGCCGGGCGGAGGGCGGGGGCGGGCGGGCCGCCGTGCTGCACGTCGAGCACGCGGTGATCGGGCGCACCGAGGCCAGCGGCTCCGTGAGCTTCCCGCAGCGTCGCGGCGGCGCAGTACGGGCGCGCATCAGCGGCGCGGTGCTGGACCTGTCGTCGCAGTTCGGCGGTGCCTCGCCGGGCGCGGGCGTCCCGCGGTCCGGCGCCGCGTCGACGGGCGAAGCGCAGGCCGGGCCGACGAGCGCGGCGGCGACCGGTCGGGCCGGGACGCCCTGGGTGCTCGACGCGCGGTTCGATCGGATGCTGCTGGGGCGAGGGCGCTCGATCGCGCCGGTGTCGGCGCACGTGGAGGATGACGGGCGCAGGCTCGACGCGGTGCGGCTCGACGCCGGCGAAGGGGCGGGCTCGCTGCTGCTGACGATGTCCGGGAAGCCTGCGCAGGGCCTTCCAGCGGCGGGCGGGGCGGCAGCAGGCGGGGCGCCGGGCGCGGGCACGCTGCGCCGTGTCGAGCTGCAGGCGGCGGATGCGGGGGCGCTGCTGGCGTCGCTGGACGTGACCGACGCGGTGCGGGGCGGGCGGCTCACGCTGGGCGGCACGCTGGAGGACGGGCCGGGGCAGGCGTTCGCCGGCACGCTGCGCGTGGGCGACCTCAACCTGCTGGACGCGCCCGCGGCGGGGCGCCTGCTGCAGGGAATCACCTTGTACGGCCTCGTCGACCTGATGCACGGGCCGGGGCTGCACGTCAGCCAGGTGGTGCTGCCGTTCCGCGTGGCGGACCGGGTGGTCACCTTCCGCGACGCCCGGGCCACCAGCGCGTCGCTGGGGGCGACGGCGTCGGGGCGGGTGGACCTCGCGGCACACAGCATCGATGTTTCGGGCACGGTGGTGCCGGCGTATTTCTTCAACCAGCTTCCGGGGCGCCTGCCGCTGGTCGGGCGGCTATTCAGCCCGGAGCGTGGCGGCGGGGTGTTCGCGGCGACCTACACGGTGAGCGGGACGCTGGACGCGCCGAAGGTGAGCGTGAACCCGATGGCCGTGCTGGCGCCAGGGTTCGTGCGGCGGCTGTTCGGGCTGCCGTAGGGCTAGGCAAGCAAGGTTGAGGCTCTGCCTCAAACTCCGCCAAAGGCAAGCCTTTGGAATCCATTCCTTGAGCAAGTGGTTTCCAAAGGCCCCGTGCTTGAAGGAGAGGCCCTTGGCGGGTCTGGGCAGAGCCCGGCCTTGCTTGCTTCCTGCCGGCACGCTGGGATGCTCGCCGGGCATGGGGGAGACGACGATGGCCACCGACGCGATCACTCCGGTGCGGGCGCTGCTGTTCGACGTGTTCGGCACGGTGGTGGACTGGCGGTCGAGCCTGGTCCGCCACCTGGAGCGGTTCGGGCGCGAGCGGGGGCTGGAGGCGGACTGGCCCGGGCTGGCGGATGCCTGGCGCGGCGCATACCGGCCGTCGATGGACCGGGTCCGGCGGGGCGAGCTGGCGTGGACGGTGCTGGACGACCTGCACCGGTCCAGCCTGGCCGTGCTGTCGGAGGAGCGCGGGCTGGGGCTGGACGGGGCGGCGCTGGACCGGCTGGCGCTGCTGTGGCGGGAGCTGGACCCGTGGCCGGACTCGAGGCCGGGGCTGACCCGGCTGAGGGCGCGGTTCACGCTCGCGCCGTTATCGAACGGCAACGTGGCGCTGCTGGTGGCGATGGCGAAGCGGGCGGGGCTGGAGTGGGACACCGTGTTCGGGGCCGACCTGTTCGGGCACTACAAGCCGGACCCGGAGACGTATTTGGGGGCGTGCGGGCTGCTGCGGCTGCGGCCGGAGCAGGCGATGCTATGCGCGGCGCACAACTTGGACCTGGCGGCGGCGCGCGCGCTGGGGCTGCGCACCGCGTTCGTGGCGCGGCCGACGGAGCACGGGCCGGGGCAGACGGCGGATCTCGGGGCGGAGCAGGACTGGGACGTGGTGGCAGGAAGCCTGGAGGAGCTGGCGGACCGGCTGGGCGCGTAGCGGCTGTGCCCGCGTCCTGCCCTGCGCCCGCCTGCGCATGTGCCCGCCGTTGCGTATGCCGGCTTAGGGGCGCTGCCCCTGGCGGATTCAGCCAGAGCCCGACCTTGCTGCCGCGTCTCTGCGATGCCGTGGCGGGCAGGTCTTCCTCTGCACCGCCCGAGGCGCATATGACACGCTGTCGGTCGCTTGCGACCGGGCTTGAACCCCCGGTAGGCTTGGCCGCACCACGAGTCGGGATTGCGCTCCGGCCCGCCCAGGCCCCCCTCCAACAGGGAGACCCGCATGTCCGCCCTGATGCAATCCACCGCCACCCCCGCGGCCAATCCGCTCGACGCCGTGGAGCAGATCATCGTCGCCAACGACTGGGCGTTCGACCGCCGCTCGGACTCCGAGATGGCCGCGGAAGCGCCGGGCAAATGGTGCGACTATGGGCTGTACTTCTCGTGGTCGCGCGAGATCAGCGCGATGCACTTCACCTGCACCTTCGACCTCAAGGTGCCGGCGCCGCGTAGGGGAGCGTTGTTCGAGCTGCTGGCGCTGGCCAACGAGCGGCTATGGATCGGGCATTTCGGCATGGACAGCGACGACGGGATGCCGCTGTTCCGTCACGCGATGCTGCTGCGCGGCGCGCAGGGCGCGTCGGCGGAGAGCCTGGAGGACATGGTCGACATCGCGATCACCGAGTGCGAGCGGTTCTACCCGGCGTTCCAGTTCGTGCTGTGGGGCGGCAAGAGCCCGGCCGAGGCGATGGCTGCGGCGATGCTGGAGTGCGTGGGCGAGGCCTAGGGCGGAGCGCCGGGAGCGGGTCGTGGACGGGGTGATCCCGCCGCTGCTGCTGGTGGGCTGCGGTCAGATGGGCGGGGCGATGCTCGCGGGATGGCGCGAGCAGGAGATGGCGCCCTCGGTGGTGGTCGATCCGGCGGCGGTAGCCATGCCGGACCACGGCGGGCACCGCTCCGTGGCCACGCTCGACGACGTGCCGGAGGGCTTCCGGCCGGAGCTGGTGGTGCTCGCGGTCAAGCCGCAGAGGGCGTCGGCGGTCGTGCCGGCGTTATCCAGGTTCGGCGCGGCGACGGTGCTCTCGGTGATGGCGGGCTGGACGGTGGCGGGTCTGGAAGGCCTGCTGGGCCGCGCCGGCGTGGTCAGGGCGATGCCGAACACCCCGGCGGCGATTCGTCAGGGCATGAGCGTGGCATTCGCGGGCGGCGGCGTCGGCGCGGAGGCGAGGGCGCTGTGCGACCGATTGCTGCGTGCGGTGGGCGCGGTGGCCTGGGTCGACGAGGAGCGGATGCTTGACGCGGTCACCGCGATCTCCGGCGGCGGCCCGGCCTACGTGTTTCTGCTCGCCGAGCTGCTGGAGCGCGAGGGCGTGGCGCAGGGCCTGCCGCCGGCGCTGGCGCGCGAACTGGCGCGGCGCACCGTGTCGGGGTCGGGCGCGCTGCTGGGGGCGCGGACGGAGGACGCGGCGGTGCTGCGCCAGGCGGTGACCAGCCCGCGCGGCACCACGGAGCGGGCGCTGGCGGTGCTGATGGCGGACGCGGCGTGGCCGGCGCTGCTGCGCGAGGCCGTGGCGGCGGCGGCGGCACGGGCGCGCGAGCTGGCGGCCGGGTGAGTCGGGACGCGCCTGGGCGGCGGGCACGGGCTTGCCGGTGGGGGCGGCTTTGAAACAGGGTCGGCGTTCCCATGTGTCGGCCATGAGCAAGCACAAGACACGCCGGCCCGCATCGGAGACTTCCGACATGGACGACCGGGCGTTCGACGCCACGCTGATCGGCGCGGCGTTCGACATGGCCGAGGCGTCCGGCTGGGAGCGCGTCAGCGTGGCCGGGGCGGCGCGCATGGCGGGGCTGAAGCTGGACCGCGCGCGCTCGCGGTTCCCGGGGCGTGGAGCGATCCTGCTGCGCTTTGGCAGCCTGGCGGACCAGGCGGCCCTGGCGGCGGTCGGGAGCGAGATGGCGCCGCGCGAGGCGCTGTTCGATCTGCTGATGGCGCGCTTCGACGCCCTGCAGCAGCATCGCGGCGGCGTGCTGGCGCTGCTGCGGGCGCTGGTGCTGCGGCCAGGCGCCTCGCTGCTGCTGGCGGCGGCGACGCGCGACAGCATGCGCTGGATGCTGGAGGCGGCCGGGGTGCCGGTGGACGGCGTCGTCGGGCGGCTGCGCGTGGACGGGCTCACCGCGGGCTGGTTTTACGTGCTGCGCGCCTGGACGCGCGACGACAGCCCCGACCTCACCGCGACGATGGCGGCGCTCGACCGGGCGCTGTCGCGCGCGATGCAGGCCGAGGAGCTGGTCGGGCGCGGCGATGGCGGCGTGGAGGGCGTCGTGGACGTCGACGACGATCCGCTGCCGCCGGGGATGGTGCAGGACGTCGCCGACGACATGCCGGCGCCCGTGTTGCCGCCCCTGCCGCCCGAGGTGCCGCCGCCCAGCTCGCCCGCGGTGTAGCCTCATCCGGCATAGGCCTGTCAGCAGACAAGCCTGGGCTCTGCCCAGACCCGCCAAGGGTCCCGTTCTTCAAGCATGAGACCTCTGGAAACCCTCCGTTCAGGAAGCGGGCTCTCGGGATCTGGCTTCGAGCGGAGTCCGGAGGCAGAGCCTCTGGCCCTGCATTCTTGATGGTGCGCACGCGCCCCGCATCGGCTGGCGTGTTGCTCCCGGAAACGCTTGCGGCCCAGAGTGCGTCACGGCCGCAGCGGCCGGCGCGGGAGCGTGGCCCGGCCCTGACTCCCGCGTGAACCAGGAGGACCAAGCATGTCGGACAAGACGTCCAATCCCGCCGCGGCGTCGGCCGCAGGGGCAGTCTCGGAGTTCGGTCGCGTCGCCGCGGAGGCGCAGTCCAAGGCGCTCGCCGAGATGACCCGGATGTTCTCGCAGATGAAGGCGCCGGCGATGCCGGACATGACGATGCTGATGAGCGCACACCGGCGGAACATGGAGACGCTGTCGGCGGCGAACCGGGTGGCGCTGGAGGGCGCGCAGACGGTGGCGCGTCGCCACATGGAGATCATGCAGCAGACGATGTCGGAGCTGAGCGACACGATGCGCCAGATCACCGCGCCGGACGCGCCCCAGGAGAAGGCGGCGCAACAGGCCGAGCTGCTCAAGACGTCGTACGAGCGTGCGGTCGGCAACATGCGCGAGCTGAGCGAGCTGATCCAGCGTTCCAACAGCGAGGCTGTGGGGTTGCTGAACAGCCGGTTCATGGAGGCAGTGGACGAGGTGAAGACGATCCTGCAACAGCAGGGCAAGCCGGGCGGGGCATAGGCGTGGGCGCGACCGGCCCTTCCGGGGGCCTCCTGATGGGTTAGGAGGCTCGGGCCGACGGAGCCGCCGGCCAGGATTGCGCACCCGCAGGCAAGCAAGGCTGGGCTCTGCCCAGACCCGCCAGGGGCGAGCCGCCCCTGGACCGGCTTCCTTCAAGTGGTGGATTCCAAAGGCGAGCCTTTGGCGGAGCTTGAGGCGGAGCCTCAACCTTGCTTGCTTCACTGCTCACTCCCAGGCGTCTCCGGCCTCACACCGGAAGCCGGATGCGCGCGCGCAGGCCGCCGAGCGGGCTGTCCTCCAGCACGATGTCTCCGCCATGGGCGCGCACGATGTCGCGGGCGATGGTGAGGCCGAGCCCGGTGCCGCCACCCTTGCCGCTCTGGAACGCGCGGAACACGTCCTCGCGCCGGTCCGGGGCCACGCCGGGGCCGTCGTCGTCCACGGTGACCAGCACGGCGCGGTCCTGCGGCAGGGCGGTGAGCGCCACGTGGCGGGCGTGGCGGCGAGCGTTGTCCACGAGGTTGGTGAACGCACGGCGCAGGGCGTCAGGGCGCAGCGCCAGGCTGAGGCCGGCGGGCGCGTCGAGGCGGATGTCAGCGCCGGAGCGCCGCGCGCCGGCGCACACGTCGTCGAGAAGCTGTGACAGGTCGACCAGGCGCGCCTGCTCGGTGCTCTCGCCGCGGGCGAAGGCGAGGTAGCCCTCGATCATGCGCTCCATCTCCTGGAGGTCGGCGGTCATCTCGGCGGCGTCCTCGGCGGGAATCGCGGGCTGCATGGCGAGCGCGAGGCGCAGCCGGGTCAGCGGCGTTCGCAGGTCGTGCGACACGCCGGCCAGCATCTCGGTGCGCTGGGCGAGGAAGCGGCGGATGCGCTCCTGCATGCGGTTGAAGGCGGTGGCGGCGCGGCGCACCTCGACGGCGCCCTCGGGGCGGATCGGGCTCTGGTCGCGGCCCATGCCGAACGCCTCGGCGGCCTTGGCGAGGCGGCGGATGGCGCGGACCTGGTTGCGCATGAACAGCGCGGCAATCGCGTAGAGCAGCACCGCCGTGCCGGTCATCCACAGCACGAACACGTAGATCATGCTGGTGTAGAGGCGCTTGCGCGGCACCTCGACGTCGAGCACGCCGTCCGCGACCTGGATCTGCAGCAGCACGGATTGCGGGTCCGAGGTCCAGTCCATGTGGAACGGGCGGCGCAGCTTGGCGGCGAGGCTGGCACCGAGGTCGTCATCCATCGGGCCAAGCACGTTGACCCGGGCCTGCGGCGCCAGCACTGCGCCCGGGCGCAGGCTCATGGCAATCTCGAACTGGTCGCGCGCCAGAGCGAGGGTTCGTTCGCGCGCCGCGTCGCTGCCGTCGCGACCGAGCATCTCGGTGGTGAGCGCGACCTCGCCGGCCACCGCGGCGGCAAGGCGGCGCGAGATGAGGTCGAGGTGGCTGCCGTAGAAGATGAACAGGGTCACGCCCTGCACCAGCACCAGCGGCACCAGGATGATGAGCAGCGAGCGGCCGAGCAGGGTGCGCGGCAGCAGGCGGCGCAGGGGGGCGATCATGGCCGTGCCGTGGGAAGGAAGAAAGCAAGGCTGGGCTCTCCCTCCGCTGCCCATTCCAATGGCCCAAGAGGGCCACCGGAACCTTTGGGCAGCTCCGCCCAGACCCGCCAGGGGCGAGCCGCCCCTGGGCCGGCCTTGCTTAAGTGATGGTTTCCAAAGGCTTGCCTTTGGCGGAGTTTGAGGCAGAGCCTCAACCTTGCTTGCTTCGGCACGCCGCTCAGGCTCCCGGCTTGAGCACGTAGCCACGCCCGCGCACGGTGTGCAGGAAGCGCGGCTCGCGCGGGTCGGCCTCCAGCTTGCGGCGCAGGCGGGTGACCTGGACGTCGACGGCGCGCTCGCCGGACTCGTCGGTGCCCAGGGCGGCGGCGATCTCCTCGCGCGAGAGGACCTGGCCAGGCGCGCGGGCCAGCGCCGCGAGCAGCGCCGACTCGCCGCCGGTGAGGTGGACCACGCCGTCCGGCCCGCTCAGCTCGGCGCGGGCGACGTCGAAGCCGAGCGGTCCGAAGCGGAGGTGGCCGGGCGGCTCGGGTGCTGCGGGCGCGGGCGCGGTGCGGCGCAGCATGGCGCGCAGGCGAAGCAGCAGCTCGCGCGGGTCGAACGGCTTGCCGAGGTAGTCGTCGGCACCGGCCTCGAAGCCCGCGACGCGGTCGTCGGGGCCGCCGCGCGCGGTGAGCAGCAGCACGGGCGGGCCGGTGCCGGCGCCGCGCAGCGACTGGGTGAGCGACAGGCCGGTCTCGCCGGGCATCATCACGTCGAGCACCAGCAGGTCGGGCTGCAGGAAGGCGAGCTTGGCGCGGGCGTCGGCAACGTGGTCGGCGGTGGTGACACGGAAGCCGTTCTCGGTAAGGTAACGCGACAGCAGCGCGCGCAGTCGGGCGTCGTCGTCGACCACCAGGACATGGGCTTCCTCGCTCATGGCGGCAACGTAGCACGACGGGAGCCAGGACCCAGCAAGCAAGGCTGGGCGCTGCCTGGACCCGCCAAAGGCCTGAGGCCTTTGAAAGCCACTTGCTTCAGGAAGGAATTCCAGAGGCGAGTCTTTGGCGGAGCTTGAGGCGGAGCCTCAACCCTGCTTGCGTTCTGCGCCCGCCCTGGCCGGGTTCAGGCGGCCTGCTTCAGCGAGGCCATGTCGATCACGAAGCGGTACTTGACGTCGTTCTTCAGCAGCCGCTCGTAGGCCTCGTTCACCGACTGGATCGGTACGATCTCGACGTCGCTGACGATGCCGTGCTCGCCGCAGAAATCCATCATCTCCTGGGTTTCCGCCATGCCGCCGATCAGCGAGCCGGCGACGCTGCGGCGCCTGCCGATCAGGGCGATCCCGCGCAGCGGCGGGTCCAGTTCGGTCAGCACGCCGACCAGGACCATGGTGCGGTCGCGCTTGAGCAGGGCGGCATAGGGGTTGAGGTTGTGGCTGACCGGGATGGTGTTGAGCAGGAAATCGAAGCTGCCGGCGTGTGCAGCCATCGCCGTCTCGTCGCGCGAGATCAGCACCTCGTCGGCGCCGAGGCGCTGCGCGTCGTGGCCCTTGTCGGGCGAGGTGGTGATCATCACTACGTGCGCGCCGAGCGCCTTGGCGAACTTGATGCCCATGTGGCCGAGCCCGCCCAGGCCGACGATCCCGACTTTCTGCCCGGGGCCGACCTTCCAGTGACGCAGCGGCGAATAGGTGGTGATGCCCGCGCACAGCAACGGCCCGACCGCCTTGAGGTCCAGGGTCTCGGGCACCACCACGACGAAGCGCTCCTCGACCACGATGTGGTCGGAGTAGCCGCCGAAGGTCACCTGCTCGCCGTGCCGCTCCTTCGAGTTGTAGGTGAAGGTCGCGCCGTGCTCGCAGAACTGCTCCAAGTCGTCGTTACAGGCCGAGCACTCGCGGCAGGAGTCCACCATGCAGCCGACGCCGGCAAGGTCGCCGACCGCGAGCTTGCGGACGTGCGCGCCCACGGCCGTGACGCGGCCGACGATCTCGTGGCCGGGCACCAGCGGGTATATCGCGCCGCCCCAGTCGTTGCGCGCCTGGTGCAGGTCGGAATGGCAGATGCCGCAATACAGGATCTCGATCTGCACGTCGTGCGGGCCGGGGTCGCGGCGCTCGAAGCTGAACGGCGCAAGCGGGGATGTCGGACCTTGGGCGGCATAGCCGCGGACTGGGATCATGGCGGGCTCCTTTCGGGTCTGCGGGGGTCGTCGCCCGGCGTACCGGCGCGGCACCCTGCGCAGGCTAGGTGTGCAGGTGCATCGGCCGCCGACGGGTCGGCGGCGGCAGGCGCCGGCCAGGACTGCCTGACTGTGTCCCGATATCACGAACGGCACCGAATCGCATCGCCCTGGGGCGGCAACGCGGCCGCTCACGCGCGCCAGTGGGCCTTTAGCGACGTCACGAACGCATCGGCGGACATGGCGCCGCAGTCATCCTCGGGTCGCGGATCCGAGAATCCTGCGGGCGAGAGGCATCGAGCCAAGGCCGACGCGGAGCAGGCCCAAGACAATTATATGGACTTACTTTTGCAACCTGGAAGTGGACAGTCGTAGTCATCGGACTGCAAGGCAGGGCAGGAGATGGGATGGTGGCCGACCCGACGGGATGCGAGACTGCGGCATCGTTCATTTGAACGAGCGTCAGTGAAACGTGAAGCATCGTGTCGATAGATCGACAAAGCTGTCGCGACATTAAATATCTGTAAATATCTGTCAATCAGCATGATGTCATCCACCATGGCCGACCATACCCGGGTCATCTTCACCGGGTTCACTCCTGCGCAACTGGACGGGGCGATGATCGGCGCCAGCTAGGACCCGGCAGGGCAGCGTCGCAGAAGGCGCCCGAGGAGCACGGCGGGGAAGTGTCCCGGCTCCGCTTCAGCGCCGGAGGGGCGCACCACGTTCGCTTGTGTCGAGGTAGGTCCGGGCGGAGGGGTCCATGATGCCGCGCATCACCTTGCGGAAGCCCTCGACCGCGGAGCCGCCCGCCTCGCTATAGGCCGAGGCGAGGCGTTCGCGCTGCCGGTCGAACAGCCGCCGTTCCAGAGCCTGCCCGGCCGGCGTCAGGGCGAGCAGCCGCTGGCGCCGGTCGACGCGGCCCGTGGTCTGGGCGACGTGGCCCTGCTCCAGCAGCGCGCCGAGCACCCGGGCCAGGCTCTGCTTGGTGATGCGCAGCAGCCCGAGCAGGTCGCCCACCGGAACCTGCGGGTTGCGGCCGATGAAGTGCAGGGCGCGGTGGTGCGCGCGGCCGAAGCCCAGCTCGCGCAGGATCGGGTCGACGGCGCCGGTGAAGTCGCGGTAGGCGAAGAACATCAGGTCCTGCGCGAGGCGCATCTGCTCCTCGCGCAGGAACAGCAGGCTGGTGCCGGCAGGGTCGGCGTGGCGCGTGGCGGCATCCGGCGGCACAGTGCGAGACGGGCTTCCCATGGGCCGGGCGGCAGGGGCTGGGGCGGCATCGGGCCGAAGCGGGGTCTTCACGTCGGGCATGGCTGCTATCCTCTCCGCATACGGCAGGGTTATTGACTTAAATCTATGCCAATTCTAACCTGACTGACAATACAGCAACATTGTTTCGTCGGAGTTCGGTGATGGCGCTTGTTCCCTTCGATGATCGCGACGGGCAGATCTGGTGGGATGGCAGGCTGATCCCCTGGCGCGACGCGACGCTGCACGTGCTGAGCCACGGGCTGCACTACGCCAGCGCCGTGTTCGAAGGCGAGCGGGCCTATGGCGGCCACATCTTCAAGCTGCGCGAGCACACCGAGCGGCTGATCGCCTCGGGCCGCATCCTGGGCTTCGAAATCCCGTTCTCCGCGGACGCGATCGATGCCGCCTGCCGCGACGCCCTGGCGGCGAACGGCCTGGTGGACGGCTACGTGCGGCCGCTGGCGTGGCGTGGCTCGGAGCAGCTTTCCGTATCAGCGCAACAGACGAAAATCCACCTGATAGTGGCATGCTGGGCGTGGCCGAACCTGTTCGGGGCGGACCGGATGAAGGGCGTGCGCCTGGGGATGGCGACGTGGCGCCGGCCGCACCCGCTGACCGCGCCGACCGCCTCCAAGGCGGCGGGACTGTACATGATCGGCACGCTGTCCAAGCATGACGCCGAGGCGGCCGGGTTCGACGACGCCCTGATGCTGGACTGGCGCGGGCAGGTGGCGGAGGCGACGGGGGCGAACCTGTTCCTCGTGATCGGCGGCGAGCTGCACACGCCGGTGCCGGACTGCTTCCTCGACGGGATCACGCGGCGCACGGTGATGGACTTGGCGCGCCGGCGGGGCCTGCGCGTGGTGGAGCGGGTGATCCTGCCCGAGGAGCTGGGGCAGGCGCAGGAAGTTTTCCTTGCGGGCACGGCGGCGGAGGTGACGCCGGTGCGCCAAATCGCGGAGCACCACTACACGCCGGGGCCGGTGACGCAGGCGCTGCTTGCGGACTACGAGGCGCTGGTACGGCAGGCGCCGGAGGCGGCGAAGGCGGCCTGAGGCGGGCGGCGGGCGGGCGTAGCCGGCAGGCAAGCAAGGTCAGGGGCGCTTCCCCTGGACCCCGCTCAAGGCTTGCCTTGTGAATCCATTTTTTAAGTCAAGGGATCAAAAGGCCTGCTGCCCTTTGCGGGTTCGGGCGGAGCCCGGCCTTGCTTCCCGAGGTCGGACGTCCGGACCTGTGACAAGAGCCATAGACCATGTTCGACCTGGCGGCAGCAGACCTCGTCAAGCGAGGAGGCACCCGCTGGTCTCGCATGCAAGGCGGGGTTGAGGGAGCTGTGTGAGTGCCGATCGACGATGCGGGCGACACTGGATTGTCGGTTTGATCGAGCAGTAATGTTAGTAGCGCCAACGAAAGTTGGAGGGAACCATGGCAGGGTCTACAGGTAGGGATGGCAGCGGGATTGAGGTGCCGTTCGTGTTCGTTCGCCGCGGCGACCCGCAACCGAGCGAGTGGATGGTGCGCCGCCCCGGCTGGGTCAGGGTTCCCGCGGCGCTGGTGACACGGCCCGAGCCCCGGTCGATGTCCATGCCGTGCAATCCGGACCGGAACGTGGAGGCGGGGCCGGATGAGCCGGTCGGGTTCGCGCCGGCGTCGCGTCCGGCGGCGCTAGGGGCGCCAGTGGTGCGGCGCCGCAGTATACCTGTGCACCGCCTGCCCACTGGATCGGGAGGCTTCGACACGGAAGACGCGGTCGCAGCTTATCTGCAGGTCAGCGACGCGATGGAGGCCGCGGCCTCCACGTACTTGGCCTCCGCGTCCGGCAGCTCTGCGGCGAGGGAGCGCGTGTCGGCCGGTCCTGCGGCTGGAGCGTCGGATGCCCACAAGGTTGCGGCCAGCGGAGAGCATCACGGTCAGGCGCGTCATGGAAAGGCAACGCTCATTCGTACCCACTATTCTCCCATCACCGCGGGGGCAGCATCCGAGATTGCGAGTGCGCTTCTAAACCCGAAGATCCAGGCGTTCCTGCGCCTCCTAAATTTTGAGGAGTTTGGCCGTGAGAGTGACGAGAACTACCGAATCCGATATGGAGATCTCAGGGGACACGACCCGATTACCGATCAGGATATATTGAACTACAAGCCGAAGAATATGAGACCACACGGAAAACCTGCCACAGCAGGTGGAGCCTATCAAATTCTTGACGGAACATATGAGGAGGCGATAGGGCGTAAAGTTTCTGCTGATTTCCTGCCAGCCTCACAGGACAAGATTGCAGTCTACCTTCTTTGTAAGCTCGACGCATTGCAATCCATATCGGACCATGATCTGGATCAAGCGTTTGCATTACTGAATGGAACTTGGTCCTCGCTCCCAGGAGGGACTCAGGTCAAAGAGAAAATAGAAGATGCAAAACTTAGGTATGATAAATATCTTGCAGAAGAAAAAGGAAAAAAAGGTAGCACACCATGAAAAAATGCCTTAGATATTTATTAACATTGATATCTATTAAACACATCGTTTCAGCAAAAGCTAGAAATTTAGTTTCTATTGTAGAGTAGGTAGAATGCGGTAGTTTTTCTGCTAGCCCACCCTATTCACGCTGTTGAGGCTGGATTGCTCGTCTGAGCGGCGGGCACGGCTGTCCGTGGCTGCCCTTGGCGCGGTTCCGGATCGGAGATGCTGGGCGCTGGGGTTGGCGAGACGCGG
>JAABUV010001862.1_pt1 | contig 29868 bp, 51 predicted proteins | sample 5559971 | NCBI WGS metagenome assembly JAABUV01 (sample SAMN10711881, study PRJNA513362) | rock metagenome | isolation source: Antarctica rocks | place: Antarctica: Victoria Land, Knobhead nord | collected 2015-12-19
TGCGCGGCGGCGACGCTGCAGCGCGGGACGACACAGCCAACCGCTCGCAGTACCTGCACCAGTTCGTGCTGCACGCCGCGCTGGACGCGGTGGAGGAGCAGCAGTGGCAGACATCTGCCATGCACCTCGGTGTTGTGGACAAGTTCAACAACTTGCAGGTGCGCATGTGACTTTGCCAACTACCTGATGTGCCACGCTGCTCACCCTCTGGTATCAGAGGCTTTGTGACCGGACGCTGGCGTGAGGGCTGTTGCTAACAAGCTGGTGACCACTGCCGCCGGCAACCTGCACAGGCCGGTGTAGTGATGTATTTTACAGACGGCGTGGCGCCGCGCGCAGGTATCAGCGTTTGTCACAGCAGCGCAGGTCACCTTCCTGCTGCTGCACGACGGGCGGAACGACGATACCGTCAAACTCTTTTTCCGCGACGTGTATGAGGTAAAGCTCACTCCTGTGGCACTCTGGCACTGTGGCGGCCTGTGCGCAGGGCGGCGTGCTTGCAGGCGCGCAGCTCAGTGTCGGCCGCGCAGGTGTATCTGAGGGTGGTCCTCAACCCCTTCTTCTCGGCCTCGGCGCGGCTCACGTCGCCCACCTTTGCGCAGAAGGTGAGGAACATCTCGAGGACGTACTTCAGGAGCTAGTTAGGAGGCAACCAGGGCGCAAGACTCTGTTAGTTGAGGCCTTGACTGCTTGCAAGGGAACAGCTAACTGGTAAACTGACAAGTTGTGCCCGACTTACTAGCATTCAAACGTGCTACTTCCTTGTCATGCAGCACAGTATACCTACAACAAGTTCACGCATGCAGCAGTCCGCACAAGAACAGAAGCACAGTGCAGAGTTCATAACAGCATAAGTAAAAAGTGAGGCAGTAGTGTCACATGACACACAGGCAGCATTGGCTGCAAAACACGGAAGCAATGCACCGACAGGTCGGGACTAGCAGGCACACTGACGCTAAGTGCAAGACAGCCAGTGACAGCGAGACAGCCAGTGACAGCAAGACAGCCAGGGTGACAAACCAAGATGAGGGCACCACAAATACGTGACGAGCTTCAATGAATGTAACAAATACAAAGGCTGATGCGTGATCGACATATCAAATGCATTGTCAGCGCTCCGCCGCGCGCACCAGGCCTCTGTAGTTGGGCTTCCACATGTGCGAGTGTATCCAGCGCTGCAGCGCATGGCCCCGCGGGCGTCAGGTGCACAGTCCGTGCAGATGTTGTCTGCGTGCACCATCAAAGCATTATATATATATGAGCCAGTGTGGAGCCAGCAACATGCATCAGGTCGGGGCCATGCAGATGCAAGCCCCTGCGTCAAGACCAAACATGAAATGCAATGACATGTCCCCTTGCGCACCTGCAAGCAGGCATCGCCCTCCTTGGCGGCCTGGACGGCGCGCTCGCTGCCGCAGTGCCCCTCCTCGATCGCTTTCTTAATGGTCTCCGCCGCGACGCGCGTGCTGATGCGCCTGCGCACGACAGTCACTCCAGGCGCGCCCCGATCCGATCATGCTGGTCCCTGCTGCGCATTTCAGCTGCTGCGCCTCCCATGAGTCGTCTCCCAGCGGTCTGCATGGGCGCCCGAGCTGCCATGTGCCATACCACAGAAGATACATCGGGGCCTCCACATGCCGCACGTTTGCATGGGCACCATGCTGCGCGGCACGTGCCGGAGAGCCTAGGGTGGCGCGCCTGATGTCCGCCAGGCGCGGGAACACGCGGCCCGCGGACAGGTCGGTCGGCCGGATCAGCGCGGGCAGCGTCTCGGACGCGGCCACCAGCATCGCGTCCGTGACGTGCTGCGTCTCGCCCAGGAACGCCCCGAATGCCAGCCCTGCGCGCAGACAGCCGCGCTTGCTAGCCGCTTGCAGAGGATTAGGGTTTTCAGCGACCTCGTGCACAACGTCGCAGAGGAAAACCGGGGCGGGTGCCTGCCAGCCTTGGGGGGCTCGCACCTGGGAAGATGTACCTGCCGGCCCGCACCGGAACATGCGTCAGAGACGCGTGGCCCAGGGTGCAGAGCATCGCAGTGTGCAGGCGCGGAGCACATCCACAGCAGTTCAGCTCTAAATGCGCATGTGGCTGCCAGGCCGGCCGGGCGCACATGTTGTTCGCCTGTGAGCTGGCGCGGCTGCGGCCCTCAAACATGACGTCCTCCTGCGGGCTGCCGCTGGCGAACACCGCGCGCCTGCCTGCGCAGCACCGCGCGGCTGCGAGTGAGACAGACCCCGCAGGACGCAGCAGCCATGTGCGGACATCCGCCATGGCCTGTTCTTTGGCATACCGTGCTGCAAATGGCAATCACCCTGTATCCCGCAGCCAATGCATGGCAGCACCCAACGCGCAGCAGACTCAGCGCGGCCACGCCGTCATCGGGCGGCATCGCAGCGCCACGCGCTGTGCAGCCAATGCGATGAGCAGTCGGCGCGCACCGGTCTGCTGCTGCGCGTCCTCGGCGGTGCACTCCATCTTGCTGGTGGGGTTGCTCATAGGGAAGATGATGGGCGCCTTGTTGCAGTCGCCCATCACCTTCAGCACCTCCGGCTTGAACAGCCGCCCGGCGCCGGCCAGGCCGATGAGCACCGCAGGCTTGACCTGGCGGCACGCCGGGTCGCAGCCCTCAGCGCTCTGGCCCCGGCTCATGCGCAGGCAGTGCGCCCTGCGAAGATGGCGCACGCGCCCGCGCTCCTGCGGCACTTGCACAGGGCATGGGGGCGCGAAGCCAAGGCCGGCGGTGCCGAGCACAGGTCGCCCTGCTGCGCGCCATCAGCGGGCACTCCCAGGCACCAGTGAGCTTTACCTTTGGATGCACCCTCACTGCTTGGCCTTTCACGTACCGAACATGTCGTGCAGGGGCTTGCGCACGTCGGCCCGGGAGCAATGGGAGAGGAGGGGCCACTTGCCTCGGAGACGACAGCCAGCAGGCCGGCGCCCTCCGCGGGCTGCGCCTCGTCCGCGGGCCGCGCGTAGGGCTGCACGTGCGCCGGGATGTCGCGCCGCGCGGCCGTGATCAGCCCGCCCGCGTCCAGGATCCAGAAGGTGCGCGCGGTCGCCTCCGCGCTCAGGCCGTGCTTCACCATGCCTGCGCGGGCGCCTGCGATGGGTCCGCCGCACGGCTGGCTGCTGACGTGCCAGGCATGCATGCGTGTCCGACTGGTGGGGTCGGGCCGTCTCCGTGGACTGCTTCGGTGCCGCACCGGGCAGGCAAATGCCGCCTGGCCATGCAGGCTATCAGACATATGCACACTCTTTAGAACGCCACCTTCAAGGGCGCCAGTGGAGTGTGAATTCGTCCGGCTGATTTGCAGCAGAACATCCCACAGCATGCCCCACAGCATGCCATGCGGCTGGTGGTAGAGTGCCGGACCTGCCGCGATCATGCTGACCACGCCCATGCCGGCGCTGCCCGCGCCCACCACGACGACGCGCTGGTCCTTGATGGCCTCCACCGGCTTGCCCTGCACCGCCAGCGCGCCGTAGAGCCCCGCCAGCGCCGTCGCCGCCGTGCCCTGTCGCCGTACGGATCGCCTGATGCAGTGGGCCACCAGGGACGGCACAACCTTGGATGCCCTGGCGGTGAACGCAGGGCCAGACATCTTTGACATGATGCCTGAAATTGTCAAAAAAACAGCCGACTGCCAAACCAGGTGGGGCTCAGCAAAGGCCCGAGTACCTGGATGTCGTCGTTGAAGACAAGGTGATGAAAGCGGTACCGCTCCAGCAGCGGCTGCGCGTGCTCCAGGTTGAAGTCCTCAAACTGGAGCACGGCCTGCGACTTGCATGGGGGCCCACTTACGAGCGAAGACACGCTGCTCTGTTGTGTGTGCCAAAAAAACAGAAGAGCAGCGTGCTACTCGTGGCTCTCAATGGAGAGCAAGCTTCGCACCTTGGGCCAGCGCTGCGTCACCGCTGCCACAAACTGCGCAGGCACACGTGCGCCCACTTCAGTGAGGGCACTCCTTGTATCCAACAACCTTCATCAGTCACAAGATCTTCATCAAGCAGGGCATCACCTCGTCGAGGAGCTCATAGTAGCCTGCGCCCTTCACGCGCGCCTGATGCAGGCCCAGGTATAACCTGGCGGCGGGTCGACGTGCGCGTCAGCAAGCTCACCATGCACAGTGTACCTGCTTCAGGCACGTGGAACAGTCTGCGCATCAGCGGCACAAGCAGTGGACTGCGTGTAGAAATTTTGGGCCAGGCTTCAACCTGCACACCGAGCCTTTCTAGATAGTCTGGCGCGCCCGGCCAGCTCAAGCTCTTGACAGCCATGTCTGAATAGGGCAGGCACGCGCGGCGCGCGCCGGGCCACCACACACAAGGCTGCGAGCCCGGGCGCGCTGGCGCGCGCGCGCACTTGTCGTCCCGCAGCGCCAGGTTGTCCGTGCCGACGTCGATCACGATTGGCAGCACGGCCGATGGGCTGAAACCCGCCGCCGCGACGTACAGGTCCAGCTTGCCTGCCCGGTCGCGCGTGGGTGCGTGTCAACGCAGTGCTGCACTGCTGCCTCTATATGGGTAAAGGCAATGCTCGTTACCTAGATGTCACGCCAGATGGGCGCGCGTGAGTGCGAGTCAACGCAATGCTGCAGCGCTGCCTCTGCGCGGTAAAAGGCAGTGCCGGCAAACCATACGACATGCCAGACATGAGAGCTCTGTCTCAACATTGTGAGGATGCGTGCTTACAGTTCATACACAGCCATGTCAGTGCAGAGTTGGCCACTGGTGTACCTATGGAAATGCCAAGGCCGTTGATGCCCAAGTCTCCCAGACCCTGGCCAGTCGCAACAAGGGCACTGTCAGGAGGAGCCCATCGGGAGGTAGCGCAGCTGGGAGGCCAGCCGCAAGCAAGCATGTCCCAGCAAACTGCTTGCTGCAGCTTGCACGAGCATGGCCATGCCTTGGTCAGCACACACAGTTACATGCTTGGCATCCCGACAGCACGTTTACACGTTGAGGTGCCCGTTCGCACCAAGATGCGGCTGCCATCGGTGACTACAATGGCATGCACTTCGTCGGCTGGCCAGTTGCAGACCATCTGCGCCTGCAGTCACAAGCGCCGAACGTCATTTATACGAGAGGAGAGAGGAGCGCTCTGCAGTGAGCGCGCTGCAGCTCTGCATGCCACATGCCTACACTGCTGGAGGAGCGATCCCACCAAAGTCATCAGACACAGAGTGCTGACCTGTGGCTTAGCTATCGACAGGCTCCCATAGCATGACATTGTCCTAAGTAGCGGGATTGCAGACATGCTTATGCCGCGGGCAAGGGCTGGCGGGGCGCGCGCCATGTGGCCCTTGTCGGCAGCCGAGAAGAACATGCCGCGGGGCCGCCGGTACAGCCTGAGGTCCCAGCACTTACAGCTCTTACATAGTGTCAATGCAATTGAACATTTCGTTAATCCGTTCGTAACATGTCTCTACCATCGTGTGCATGGTAACAACTGCACACTTGTGACTCCCCAGGCACCCTCGGTTGACCACAAGCTGAAAGCCACTCTGTTGGGAGTCGCCACCACTCCACGTGCACAGTGCACTCTCTTCAGGCAGCGGCCAGGGCTGCAGGTATGTCAGCGGGGCCGCACTTGTGATAGTTCAGGCACGCCCAGCCCACGGTGGTGCTGCAATGCCTTGTGCAGGGCTTGGCAGGGTGCCGTGCACCGGGCAGGCCCCGGCCTTGCAGAGGCCGGCAAGTCGCACCTCATTGCGGTCTTGCAGGTCCTGCACACGGCGCAGCTCTTGTCAGCACAGCACGCAGGAGGCTGGGGAAGTTGCAACGACAGTGGAGTGCAGGCAGGCAGCGCATTACATTCTCCAAGGACATGCCCTGCTGTGCTCACGTCTAGCCACTCCTGTGCCAAGGGTACCATCATCGACTCCTATCATCATATACTGCTCCTGTTGTTCTAGTAGCTGTGCTGGAAACAAGCAGCTGGGCAGCAGAAGCTCACCTGCAGGATGCGCCACTGGCGCGTGTGCTCATGCGTCACGCCGCCTGCAAACGTGGCTTCTGCTTAGCAACTGCAAGCCTTCCTCCTTCAACACGCAGGCGGGGTGGCGCCCACCCTCCTTCATTTCAGACGGGTCGATGTAGTCTGTGCCTGTGAAGTAGTCATCCGTCAGGCGCTCTACCTGAAAACAGAAGTGCATTCCATGAGTCTCACACTTAGACCCAGGTGAGCTTTGAGTGCCCAGGGAGGTCAGGAAAGTACTGAAACGGGCAGGGCATGACGACATAACAAAGTTTGAACTCCTGGCAAAGCAAAGCCGCGTGCCTGCAGCTCCATGTTGCTGGCCTTCGGCGGGAGCAGGCCGCGCAAGCCCATGCGTTCCCGCTCTTCCAGCGTGAACGCTGTGCCCTGCATAGCGCACGTAGAGAGGTGACGAGTGCTTTGGGCGCTTGACGAGAATATACACTTTGCACACTTCTGCATTAGGTCAGGGCGGGACGGCCGCAAAGGAGGGCGCCCGCGCCTTATTGAGACCTGCGTCGTGCAGTACATCCAGGCCGTGCTTCACAGTGATATACTGGTGCGTGCGCTCCTGCTCGCGGGGAACATAGGCTGGTATCCCCGCGGCGCTGCCAGACTCTTGTCCAGCAAGGCCTCCCTCCTCCGACAGCAGGCTCTGTATCTCCCTGGGCAGGCCAGTCTTCCAATCCAAGGAGTTTCGGCTGCGGTCCAGGAAGCGCAGCGAGTGGTGGGACTCCATGGCGGTGCTGTCACGCGCTGAGGCTACAACCAGTCAGTCGTGCGGCCTGCGACTGTGCGCTTGGCTCGTGTGTCCAGTTGGTGCGCCATGGTCCCGGAACGCCGCTCGCGGAAGGAGCCCTAGCTAGCAAATCGAAGCTGCACGTGCACTTGCCTGTCTGGCTCAGTGTATCTAGTTGTCCAACAGCTTGTACTGAACTCGCTGTTGTGGCGCTTTGACCGAGCTGCAGACCGCATGATGCTATGCCGTGTGCACACGCCGTTACACTTGCTCAGGTGCAGACCATTTTCTAACTCGTGCAGAAGTGCACCTTCTTGCTTGCATCTTCCTTTAAACGCGTTCCTAAACAGCACATACACTGTGCTGTAAAAGCACGCTTGCGTCATACACAAGTACGCATGTGCGCGCGCGCTGCAGGCCTGCACGCTGCTGCTCATGAGCCATGCCGCGCTTGGAAACAGCGCGGCTGCGCTGCGCGGGGCCCCAGCTGCTGCGCCAGCGCGCTCTCTCTGGATGGCAGGCGCTCCCGTGCCCGGTCCGGCAGCAGGGCCGGCGCTTGCGGCGGCCCCCGCCAGCCTGCCGGGCCCTGCGCAGGCCCCTGCGGCCAGCAGCATGGTCGGCGTGGAGGTGCCGTACAGCAACCTGGGCCAGGAGCGGCAGTTGGTGACAATACACTCCTCGCTGGCGCTCACGGCGGGGTTTGGGATCGGTGCGCCCCGCTGGATGCTGCTTGGTTGCGCTGCTCCTCTGTGCAGGCCTGTCAGCAGCGCGCTGTGCACGTGCAGGCGCGCTGGTGCTGCTCTGGCTCATTATCTTCTGCCTGACCCTGCGGCGGCGGCGGTGCGAGGAGCTCCAGCTCGGTGCGCTCGGCGACCCACCCTGTCTCAGCCCTTCTGCTGCTGGTCGTGAGGCTACTCCAGGCACTGGTGCGCAGTATGGAGCTGGTGTCAGGGAGCCCCTTGACGTACTGTTTCAAGTGTAGTAAAGTGTCCAGGATCTTCAAGGGGCTGGATGTGACTTGTGTGCGTGGGTCACGCGCAGCGGTGCTGCTGGAGGAGGCTGAGCGCCGGCGCAAGGAGGCCGCGGCTTTGCCGCCGCGGGACGTGCGGCCCGTCGTGGTGGTCATCAACCCCTGCGATGGCGTGCAGTGCGCGGTGCAGCTCGACGGCGGCGGCGCGGGCGTGCCTCCCCAGCCACTGCCGCCGCGCCCGCCATCGCCGCCGCGCCCGCCCGCGCACGCGCTGCGCATCGACCGGCGAGGGCGCAGTAGCGCGCCAACCAGGGTGCTGTATCTGTGGTAGGGTCATGCCCAAGGGGCCCGGTTTTAGTGTATGCAGTGATTTAGCCTGCTTTTGATAGCTGTGCTGCACACAGGGTGCAGCAGGTGTCGTGTTTGTTTGCAGCATAACAGCGTCCGGTGTCTTGGCCCGTCAGCCAGAGGGGCTGACATTGTCTGCCAGGGTATAGGTTGGGTTTTGCGAACCTTGGACCGTTTTGGTCTGGCTCCATTCTTGGTGAGTCGAACACATCTGTATTGCCAGTGTGGGGGCCCCGGCTGTGCTCAAACCACTGTGTCGCGGTCGAGCTCGCCTTGAGTGTGCGTTGAGCCCCGCGCACGCCCCGCCCGCACTACTGGGAAGCCATGCGTGTGTGGACGCTTGGCGTGGTGGTGAGCCACGCTTACCCACTTCCTGGATGTGCACTTGACTGAGATCACCCAGTTGCTGCCTTTGCCACAGTGTTAGCTCAAGGCTGCGGGGCACAATTCCTGCCGCATGCTGCGCTCTGCACTCTGCCCTGCCAAGCCTGAACTGCCAGAGCCGGATCATGGCCGCCTGTAACAACATCGTTGCTCGTCGCCCTCACTGGCTGCACAGCAGGAGCCAGACAAGCTGCCGCGGCCCCGGCCCCCAAGCACAGCGCGCGTGGGGGCAGGCAATCGCATGCGTCCTGCTGGGTTGTGTGCTGGCCCGCCCGCCGCCCTGCTGCTGCCTCGCCTGCGCCCGCCCGCGCGTTCCGCGCGCCCCTCCGCTGCGGGCCGCCCGGTTCGCCGCCTGCGTGCGTGTCCTGGTCGTGCGCCGGCCGTGGCGCTGGGTGCGCAGCATGGCGTGGTCGGATCCGGCCAGCGTTCGCGTATACCTCGCAGCGAGAGCGCTGCACACAGAGCCCTACCTGCGCGCGCATGACCCCATGGGAAGCCGCCTGGGGCCCGCGCCGGGCCGGGTGCTCAGCCGCGTGCGGCGCCTGCAGCAAGCGCCGCTGGCTGATAACGCCGCGCTCGCCAGCGCGGCGCAAGTCACATCGGCCGCGGCCATCAGCGAGGAGCTGCAGCTCGCCTCCGCAGCAGCCGCCACGCTGGCGAGCGCGGGGCTCAACTACCTGTCGCAGCACCTGCCGCCCAGCACCGGCGCGGCCGCTGCCGGGCCCCCGGCCGCCCCGCCGACCGCGCCGGCGCCCCTGGCTCCGCCGGCGCAGCCAAGCGCGGCGCCCGCGCAGGCCGGCTTCTGGCCGCCGAGCAATGCGAGCGCGCCGGGTGCCAGCACTGTAGCTGTGGCGAGCGACAACGGCGCCGACGGCGGGGGCGGTGGCGCTCGCGCTGCCACGCTGCTTGTCGCGCTGCTGCCCGTGTCGTGCATCCTGCTTGTCGGTGCGCGCTGCCACACGCGGGGGAGCATGCTATGGCGCGCGGGCTGGTAAGCGTGGCGCCCAGGCACTTTAGGGTGGGTTTTGGCGGGGGCGCGCTGTTCGTCGGGCCGCGTGCCAGCGAGGCAGTCATGCCAAATGGCTACTTACCATAGGAGTTCTGCTTGCAAGGACGTGTGATGCGGTGCATGCGTCTCGACGGGGTGCGTTGCGCAGGCGTGCTCTGTGCGGGGTACCTGCTGCGCCGTCTGGTCGCCCGGTCCGGAGGCGTGGGCGCCGCCGAGGAGGCGCCGCAGTTCATTGTTGCGGCGGCGCCGCCCTATGCGCCCACAAAGCCCCTGGTCATGGTGCAGGGTGCGCCTCGCCCACCCTGCGGATGATCAGCCCATGTGCATTTCTGGGCCTGCCTGGCTCGACGGCATGCTGTCATGAGTAGGCAAGGTGATGCGATTGCCAGATGCCCGGTGCTGTGACTCTGATGCTCACAAGCTGTAGCCGGCAGTCTCAAGTTGGGGCGCATGGGTTGTGGGGCATTGCCTGTGGCACAGGCCCTGTGCATGTTGCTTGTGCCAGAGCTGCAGAAGAGCAGCGTGTGTTGTGCAAGAAATAGAGAAAAGCGCTGGATGTCATACAGGTAGCTGCCCTGACAGGCGGTTGTGCATACAGGCCCCGACGACACGCTCTGCTGCGGACTTGAGCAGCCTGACGGCAACGACATGCGCGACGTGCACAGGATGTGATTCGTTACACTGGCCGTGGCACCACAGCATACATCTTGTATGCATACTTGCTGTATGCAGAAAAAATAACACCAGTATATGTCTGAACAAGCACGAGCGCTGCATGCACCGACGATAACACATACTAAATGGCTGGCAGAGCGCTTGCACTCCATACAGTCCTGTGCAATGAAATGTCCCTAGCTTGACAACCATGTCATAATGTGCTTCACACGCGATCAGCGACAACTGAGCAACCTGTGCAGCAAATAGCCACAGCCATGAAACCTGTTCCTCGCCTGCAGAGCCAGTTGCGCACAAATGCACAGAGCGCACGCGATGCCGGGCGGACACAGCCGCTGCCATCGCTGGCAATACCGGCTCATGCCTCAAGGCTGAGCTCGAGTACACAAGGTAAGCATGCAGCGCAGCAGATCGTAACCGAGGGCAGCCCTAGTTCCAGCTCAGCCTTTCATCACCGACGGCTCTGTGCCTGTGAAAAGTGCGTACTGAGCAGAGCGCTGTTGCAGCGCGCGCACCCAGCAGCAAACAGAGATGGGGATGAAGGAGTGCCCCACCAGGGGCCTGTGCGCTCACGGCGGTGCGCCGCGTCTGCCGCAGCGGCGCGCTGCCTGCCGGCGTTTTCCAGCGTACCCCAGGTCTTCCACTAACAAGAGGAATAAGCATCGCTGCCAACTGCTGCCTCAGCCAATGGGCGGCCCCGAGCATAACCACAAGCATGCTGGGGCTCTGGCCAGACTCAAGGCGGCCACGTATCAGGTCAGGTCTGGCTCTGTACCCAGCTTATTCAGATGTGCACTTTGCAGCGCAGCCTGCCAGCAGTGCCGGTGCAGCACACCCTGCAGCAACTAGCTCACCACAAATGCGAGCAACGGCATGCGTGTCGCAGCATGTGTGGCATTCCGCCATGCAGACCATGCAGCGCAGTCGTGCTGCATTGCCTCTTGGCCCCACTGCTGCGGCCCCTTCTCCAAAGCGGAGCCTCGCTCACGCGGCCACGCGCGGCACGGCGCGCATCAGCATCCCGGCGCCGGGCTGCAGCGTGAGGCAGTTGACCTCGGCCGCCTCCACGCCCGCCGCGCCGCCCATCTGCGCGCCCCGACGCCACAGGAGGACATTGACGCGCGGCTTCATGCAGGGCAGTCTGTGGCAGCCCCACATCTCCTGTCCTCAGCAGACGCCAGACTTGTGCGCCTCCATAGCCCAACGTCGTCCCTAAACAGAGACCTGCTGAAAGGCGATGCTGGACTGACGGTGAAGGCGCGGCAGCATTTCTGCCTCAATAAACAGGCACCCGCGCAGCATACAAGCTCTCAAGAGCGGAGCAGCCGCCCTGCACCGGAAAGGCTCATCTTCACGCCGCACCTGCTCCGACAGCCGGAAGCTGAACTGCGCGAGCAGCGTGGCCACGGCGACGTCGTGCATGACGACCGCCAGCGCGCGGCCCAGGCACTGCCGCGCGCGCGCGGCCGCGCCATCAGCGCGGCAACGACCACTGGCGCTGGCAAGTGACGACCCAGCGAGCGCAGGCACGGCGCAGGCGGCACAGTCGGGGCATGACGAGCAAGGCTGCAGCCCCTGCAGTGACAGGCATGCACACTGCACGCGCATGTGGGCGCGGGCGAGCCGTGGCCCAGCATCGGTCCACATGGAGTTGCGCAATCCCGACAGCGCGGTCGCAAACTCGGGCGTGGCGCCAGCGCACGAGTGAGGGCGACGCAGCAGGCGCCCCTCTCCCGTCACATCTTCAGTCACCCCCCGGCACGCCTCCATGCAGCCAGCATGGGATGCAGCCGCACACGCGCTTGCCGCCAGGCCGCACCTGGCGCGGCCCCGTGCTGAAGGCCAGGAAGCGCTTGGGCGCGCCGCCGCCGGGGCTGGCCGCGGGCGGCGCTGGCCCTCCGGGCAGCCCCGATGCGGCCGCGTCAAGCGCGGGCGTGGCCGGGGACGGCGCGGCGGCGGGCGCGAGCTCGGCCCCGGGCATGGCCGGGCCCAGCGGCAGCGTGGTCGGGGGCGAGGCCGCGCCGGGCGCCAATCCCGCGGCGGTAGTGCCAAGCGCGGGCGTGGCCGTGGGCGACGCGCTGACGGGCGCCGGGCTGGCGCCCGGCGTGGCCGGGCCCAGCGCGGGCGTGGTCGGGGGCGTGGATGCGCCGGGCGCGGGCTTGGCCCGGGGCGAGGCTGAGCCGGGCGCGGGCTCGCCGTCGTGCGCGGGCGCGCCCTCCTCCGGCAGATACGCTGCCATGGGGTCCAGCCAGCGCTCCTGCGCGGGCGCAGCTGAGGCTCACGGCGGGGCCGTGGGAGTCCCCTTGCCTGTGTCGAGGTGGCGCCCTGCGGACCGGCAAGGCACAGAACCACAGCCCCAGAGCAGGCGCCCGGATGCTGCATGACTGACTCGCAGCACGCCAGCAGCTGCCTCCCGCAGGCGCACATCCCAACACCAACGCCGGAAGGGGCCTAGCCTCCTTGCGCTCGCGTGTTGCTGTGCACAGACGTAGCAGGCGGGCTGGCACTCCAGCGCCACAAGCGCGCACCGGCCAGAAGTCGTCGGGCCGCTCAAAGTTGCAGCGGTGCACCGCGTCGAACGGCACCATCAGGATCGCGCCGGCCGGCACGTCGTAGCCGCCCAGGCGCAGCGGCTGCTTGCTGCGGCGCGTGACGCCCGTGGACGCCACCGGCTTGAACCGCATGGCCTCCTGCAGGTTCAGGGTAGGGCAGGGCGCCTCGTCAGCGCTGCCGATGGGACACGCCCACATGCACGCTGTCGGAACAGCCTCACCCAGCAGTGACACTACCGCGCACGCGCTGCATAAACCACTGACCGCCTGATGCCAGTGCTGCTGCTCACGTATGCGGTTGGAGGAGCCCTATTGGCGCGTGCAACGCCGCTCGCAGCTGCGGGCGCGGCCTGCGTCACCCCGCGGCCACGTGCCTTGCACACGCAGCCGAGGTAGGGCAGGCGCGCAAGGTCGTCGAGGCTGATGTGCGGCGGGCTGGGCCGGCTGCTAGCTGCCAGCAGGCCCGCAGCGTCCAGCTCCGCGGCGATCCTCGCCTCGACCTCCGGCCGCTGCGAGATGAGGAACCTGCCGGCGCGCGCACGCGCAGCTCGCGCTCTGCCTCAGCGGTGACCCGAAACCGGTGCCACCAAGCCGTGCGGTGATGGCCGCCTCAACATGCCTATGCACATGGTATGCGTGCGTAAGTCATCCACACATGGAAGTTCGCACACAACTTTGCATTGATGTCGAAACCACATATGCGCCTTCATCATGCCGCGTCGCCGTGCTGCATTGCCAACGCCGCCCAGCCGCAGCCGCGCCCAGCACACACAGCGTGTCTGCATGCAGGGTTAGGGCACGCACAGGGTCCAGGTGATGGCATGGCCCGCGCTCTCGATGCCGGCGGTGAAGAAGACACCAAACTCGCCGGCCAGCGCCGCGTCGGGCAGTGGCGCGCCCATAGCGTCGCGCAGGCGCAGCAGGTGCGCCGCCACGCTGCCGTCCTCCGGGCCCGGCGGGCCGCGCGCCTTCACCTGCGCGGCGCCAGGGGTGGCAGTCTGCCACGGGATGCGCGGTGGGAGGGCGCGCGAGGCGCGGTGGGCGCATGGAGTGCGCGGTTGCCACACGGGACCAACGCGCTTGCCGGTGACTCCATGCGCATCCCCTGTAGGGGCGTTGCCGCTTCCACGCTGAGCAGGATCGCGGCTCGCTCGCAGACGCCCCAAGGGCGTGCGCTGCCTGGCACGCTTGCCATGCAGTTCCGCGGCCCACAGCTCAGATGCAACTCACGAAGCGGCGCAGCGTGTGCCCCCAGGAGCGGCCGGGCACGGCGGGGCGCGCGCCTCCCGCAGGAGCGCGGCCATGTGGCCGCGGAAGCGCCTGAACAAGCAACGCCCCGAGCGGACCTCCGGCAGGTGCAGCAGCAGGCCGCGCGCCGGGTTGAGCGCGCGCTTGTGCAGCTCGCCCATGGCTGCGCGCAGGGCGATGCGCCCCGCTCAGGCGGGGCGACGGGCGCACGCGCGGCGACGGCGCACGCGCCTGCGCTCGAGCGTGTCCCATGAACAGAGCAGAGAGCAGGCTTTCAGTATTACAGGCGTCTGTGAACATATAACCTCTTCACATGCAAGCAATGCGAGTACGACAACCGCTGCAGTAAGCCTTAAAAAATTCTGACCCATTCATCGCGAGCACATGATACAAGCTGCAAGTGCTGCAACACTGAAATTTGTACTGTCAGGGCACCACGCCTGTAGCAGCACAGACAGACTGGAGCTGCACGCTGCGCAGCGCTGCATGTCGTTCAGCCTCCCAGATCGGGACGCCCAGGTGCGGCAGCCCGGGCGCACCCGCGCGCAGCACGGCGAACAGGTCGTTGGTGTGCGCGTCGTCGAACGCGGCCGTGCCGAAGCCGACGCCGAAGCAGACCGCGCCGGTCACGTCCATCGCGTAGCGCAGCGCCAGGTTGTTGACGTCCACGTCGCCGCCGGCCGCGCCGGCCAGGCGGCCCAGCATGGCGTCCAAAATGCTGTGTATGGCCGGCATCGCGCGCCTGCGCGACGCGCGCAGTCCAGCGCTGTGAGAGCCCCATGGGCACCTCAGTATGCGATCAGGACTGTGGTGAATGGCCAGCTTTGTGCTACTACGATACCCATAAACCTGCAGGAATGGTACCAGCGCCAAAAGCGTAGAGACGTACCAGCGCACTCCTTGAGCAGACAACTCGGAGGGCGGTGCAAGGCCAGGCACATGCGCCGAACAGAGCGCCCAGACGCGCATGTAAGGATAGATGCATGCCCTAACCCTACCCCCTAACTCTGCAAGGGGCGCGCCGGATGTTGGTGGGCGAGAAGGCAGGCGCGGCGCCCTTGCGGATGAGCCGCCAGTGCGCGGAGTCGGTGCCGGCCGAGAACATCGTGCGGTGGCCGGTGAACGACATCAGCTTGTCAGACAGATCCGGCTCCAGCGCCTTGCTCAGCGCCTGCGCGCGCGCGCTGCATGCTTCGCACGTGCTGCGAGATGGGCGCGCGTCGGCACATCATCACGGACGCCGAGCAGTGCCCGCGCTCAGACATGCGCTCCCAGGCACCACTGTGGAGCACTCGACTCACCCTGACAAAGCCTTCTAACTGCCCTTTGCCCACCGCACCGTTCAGGCCTGTTCAAATTTGCCCCAGCGACCCTCTATGCATGGCCAACGCGAGCACGGTGCCGGCCGGCGCGCCCATCCTGTTGCCGCGCGCCGTGTCTGGCACAGCGGGGTGTAAAAGGAGCTCACCTCATCGTTGCCGAGGACCTGGCTGGCGATCCGAGCATCGGTGACCACCACCATCTGCGCGCCGCCGCACGCGCGCGCTCAGGCGCGCAGCAGCAGCAGCAGCAGCAGCCATGGCGCCATCCGCTGCAGCCACAGCCACCGGGCGGCCGACCGAGCCCCGCGCCAGCTTGGCAGCCACTCACGGCATTCCTGTGCGCCTGCATCCACCCAAAGCCGAAGCAGACCAGAGGCACAGTCGGTTGCTCAAGGGCGCCGCGCTGGCACCGACAGGATGCATTGTGGTGGAAGCATGTGGGGCGAAATAATATAATAATAAACTTAATTGGGGGGGGCGGGCGCGCGCATGCATGTGGAAGACGCGCACGCAGAACACGCCGCCCAACTGGCGGCCCCAGCGCCGCAGCGCCAGGTGGTGGTCGGGCCGTGTCTGCGCCGCGCGCGCCTGTTCAGGGCGCGCACCGCTGCAGCCTGCTCATGAGTTCAGGTTGCAGCGCTCCTCCAGCGCTAGGCTGCGCTGCCATGACAGCGCCGCACTGGGCAGCCGGAGCTTGTGCAGGCAGCCTCGCGTGTTGGCGCCAGTGCATGCTGGCGCCAGTGCATGCCCGTCGCGCCTGCCACATGCCAACAGAGGGGCGACAACAGCGCATGTGCACCTCCTTTGATCAAGCGGACAGTACGTACGATCACACCAGACTGGTTGCTGCAGCAGAGTGACTGCAAAGCACAGAAACCTGCAGAGAGGAGAAGGAACATGCAGGGAGGAGAGCAACGCGCGTGTCACACCAAGCCCCGCAAATACATGCACCCACATGCATCGAACCTGGCCCCAGAACTGGCAGCGGGGACGGCCAGAGTGCGGTCAGGGAGGGCGCGCCATCCCGTGCAGCGCGCCCAGCAGCGGGTGCGCCTCCGGCGGGTGCGGCAGGCGCGCGCACGCAGCCGCCACGCGCGCCCACTGCGCCAGCGCACGCAGGCCGCGCGCCGCCGCCACGGCCAGCAGCGCCGCCGCCGCCAGCGCCGCCGCCGCCAGCAGCCACGGCGGCGCCGGCGGCAGCGCGGCCGCCGCGCGCGCAAGCGCGGGCGCCAGGCGCGGCAGCGGCGGGACGAGGTGGGAGGCCCACGGCGCGCTCGCGGCGAGGCCCGGCGCCGCAGAGCAGTTGCCCGCGCTGACAGGGAGGCCGCGGGGTGCGGCAGCGCCCAGCAAGCGCGTCAGGTTGCCCCGCGCGTCCATGGCCGCCCTGGCGTGCGCGAAGCAATGCATCAGCCCTGCGCAGGCGCCCGGTGCGGTGCAGGATGCCTGTACCAGCGGCGCCAATTGTCTTTGAAGAAAAGCCCCAAAAAGCTGCCGCCGTCCGTCTCCCGGCCAGCATGTCACGCAGCCTGAAGGCATGGCGCGGTGCACGCACCCTTTTGCACGGGTCTGCAGGCTCACAGCCCTGTCACTTGACAGCTACCTGATAATGATGGCTGATTTGGACAAGCGAGGAAGAGGTCGGGGGTGCAACCGTATGCTCACCAAAGAGCACTGAGGGAGTGGTGGGGTGCCGTGCTCGTTGCGGCCTCTGGCGCTCTGTGAAAAACCCCAAGCCTCTGCCCGTGCGCAGCTACATCAATCTGCACAGACTCAACCTGCCACTCGCAGCCCTTCTCTACCGGCACACGCCCGGTCTTAACAAAGTCTGCCAGGCTACACTGCACTTGGCTAGCACTCTATTCACGTCGGTGATGATGGTACAGCCTCTGCTAGCTAGCAAAGCTCCCTCAAGGCGCCATGTAAGGCCAGGGTTTACGGAACATTTATTTTGTCGGCGCTCCTCCAGAGTGGTTGCTCGGGCGTTGCATGCGTGCGAGCCGTAGCACAGTACTTCGAGCTCCTGACAAGTGCTCTGCATGTCCAACTAGTGTAGTTGACCGAGGTACCGGCCCAGCACCAGGGTACCCATATCTTGGTTTGTCCGACAGACATACGTGTGGCTCCCTTTGCATCTGGCGCTTTCTACATATCATCTTCTGTCACCAAAAGGCTGTGCCATGCTTCACAATATCTGCATGCAACGGGACCAACACACATCTCATCACTCAAGCTTTCAGTGCACTTCGCTCCCAGACTACCCCTCATGAGATCAGGCTTCAGTATGTCAATCTGGTCTGATCAGGCTTCAGTATGTCGACAACTTCCATGCAATCTGCCTGTCTGTGCAGCGCGAGGCTGCCCAACAGCTGTTTAGTCAGCATCCTGTGCAGGCGCACGCACTGGCGAGGGCAAATCATAGAGCGTTCGCGCCCGCGCGACCCCACGCCCTCTCTCAAGGCGCCGCGTGCCAGTGTGCTTGCCGGTCCTCACACACATTGACGCTTGTCTCCAACTCCTCTGCTTGCCTGTTGACTGGCGCTGTGCTGCCTGCAAACGGTAAGTCCCTGTGACGCATTGGGTTCACGTCGCTGGGGTGGAATGGCAGACCCCTGATTGCGACCGACTTGCGGGCACCGGCGAGGCGCGGCCGCCAGCCAAACAACCATGTTGCGCAGCGCTCCGTGTTATTCTACAACGCGCGCAGGGGGGTGCGCTGCACGATGAGTCGGCGGGTCGCCAGGCGCCCCGGCCCCGCGCGGCAACCAGGGGCCTAGCCCATGAGCGCGCGCAGCGTGACGTGCAGCGAACCGTCGGCCAGCCAGCAGTACATGCCTGGCAGCTCGGCGTCCACGCGCGCGCGGAACGCGCCTATGCGCGCGCGCAGCGCCGCCGCCGCGTCGCCGCCCGCGGCGCCGCGCGGCCCCTCCGCGCCCGCGCCGGGCAGCGGGAAGACAAGCGTCGCGCCCAGGTGCGTGCCTGGCGCGTGGGCGCCGGCAGCATGCATGTCCGCCGCAAATGTTGACGCTGATTGCGCATGGTCCAGTGCGCACATCAGTGCTGGACAACAGGCGCATGCACCACCACGCCCACTGAACAAGCGCATGGACAGCCTATTTTTTTCCCCATTGAAACTCCCGTACAGAGACACGCTGGCCAGAGCAGCGCCAAATGCGCACCGCGGTAGTGCGCCTCGCGGTTGCCGTCGCGGCTGGCAGCGAACCAGTAGTCGGGCGCCGCCGACTCGCGCAGGATGCGCTGCACGCGCTCCGCCTCCTCCGCGCCGGGCTCCGCCTCGTCCACGGGCGCGCCGAAGCGCGCCTCCGACCAGGCGACCAGGCGCTCCAGGCTCCTGCGGCCGGCGCGCTCTGTGTCAGGGCTAGGGTAGGATTGGCGGCCGCAAACATAGCGCCTCATCTCACGGCCGAAGAGCGCGCTCTGTGATGGCGGCCTGCTTGCACGCGTTTCCAGCGAGTGGTCGTGGCTGGGGTCTGCGCTCGCGCTCGTCTGTGCACGCGCAGGGTGTGCATGGGGCGGGGGCGCGCACAGACGCGCGAGCGCCCACCAACACGCCCTCGCCGATGCCACATCCACCTTTGCACCGCATGTCACTGCGTGAGCCTCGCGCCGCGGGTGCGCGCGGCCGCGCACCGGCACTCGTAGAGCGCGACTGCGGCGCGGTCCACGACAATGCCGGGCACCCCCGCTCCGCCTTCAAAGCCCGCGCTCTCCTCCCTGTCGCGTAGGCAGCCACACACAGGTCGGGCTCAGAGTCTGGCACAGTGCAAGATGAGGAGGACCCCGATGCAGGCTGGCCCTGAACAGCCCGGTGGCTGCATGCGGCAGCACCATCAGGGAGGGCCGGCCCTGGCTGTGCTGGGCCATCAGGCACGCCACAGCGCCGGAAGTCATGCAGCCAGCCACAGACGGCACCTGAGCCAGCACATCAACAGCATGACCGTGGCGCGCTACAAGTGCAAGGTGGCGCCAGTCATGTGTCGCGCCCGGCCAGAGCACCGGAGCACGTGAGCTGCGGTGAAGCGCACGCGGACGGCCTGTAATAGCCCCAACCCTGACCCCTGTGACCCCATGGCCGGCGGCGGCGCGCACGCGCAGAGGGCGTTGAGGCGCGCGAGCTGGTCGGGCAGCAGGCGGCGCGCGTCGCCCAGCATGCCCAGCGTGGCCTTGGGCCAGCGGCTGCCTGGGTTCTCGCGCGGCAGGCCCGCATGCGCAGCCTCCAGGCCCGCCTTGAGCGCCACCAGCGCCGGCGGCAGGCCGCTGCGCGCGGCCCGGAGCCTGATCAGGCGCGCCCCTTGCACCACACCGCTCTCCTTTGTAAAAGCCGGAGCATGGACTGCCTTGGTAGCATGGCAGGTGCCGTGCGGAAATGCACCGGCAGTCAGATCAACCATTCTAGGGCTGAGTCGTCCTCCGCCAAGGCTCTAGCCCACACCCAGGGCTGGGGCTTGAAAACATACAGACAAAGAGCGCTCAAACAATCAGTTTGCTGAGCGGGCCCCAGTGTGCCGGCAGGGCGGGCGGCAGCGAGGCCCGCGCCTGAAGGCCAGCGTGAGCACGCCCTGCCACGACACAAAGAACGCGCAGGGGCGCAGCACGCAGCTACGCGTGCCCGCCACCAGCCCCGCCACTGTGCCCCCCAGGGCAGGCGGCGGCGCGGGCGCCGCGGCCGCGGGCGGGGCCGCGCCCGGCGGCGCCGCTGCGCCCGCCGCCGGCGAGGCACCCGGGCCAGGTCTGGGCGCGACGGCGGTCTGGGCCTGCGCTGCCTGCGCGGGTCCTGCCTCCTGCGCGCTTGCCTGGGCCGCGCCGCCGCCGCCGCCGCCGCCGCCGCCGCCGTTGCCAGCGCGAACGCGGGAGGCGCCCGCGGGAGCCGCGGCTGCGCCCTCTGCGGCGAGACCGGCGCTGCGCTCCTCGCTCTGCACTGAAGCCACCGCGGCAGTCAGGCGAGCCTCTGCCAGAGCCGCTTGCAGGGTGTCCCCGCCGGCAGCCGGCCCGGGCTGGGGCGCGGCGTCGGCGGCGACAGTGCCCGCTGTGGCAGGCGCGTTGTCCGGCCCTGCTGCGCCTCCGCTGGCTGGTTGCCGCTCGCCAGCCGACGGCTCCCGCGGCGCCCAGCCCATCCGCGCTGATGCGCTCATCGCTGCAGCTTCCTGCGGCGATGTGCTCTGCTGAGTCGCGCGAGGGAGGCGTCTCACTGCACGGCTGTGCTGTGTCAATCCGAAGCCGGCATGCTGTGGTGAGGCAGCCAATGTGAGAGGAAGAGTGTTGTCAGCGATGGTCGTGCCTTCAAATTGAGTGGAGCACATTGCGAGTTACACCAGGGTTTGCATTGCTTCTGAGCCCTTGCATGGCTGCATGCATCCCGCAGGCAGCCAAGTTGGCTGATACACGGTTGTAAATATATTTGATTTATAGCGCACAGTGTGCAGCGCCCTGCCAAGCGTCGGTGACGGCGGTACCTAGCCACCCTGGTGAAGGCGGGCGGCAAGGAGGTGGTGCAGCAGTGCAGGCTGCGTGGCGGGAACGCGCCGTCAACCCCACGCAGCGGCGCCAAAGTGCAGGATGCATGAGGCGTCGAGGAGAGTCAACACAGCTGCGACACTTGTCGAGGCCTCGGGCCATATGTCAAGGCTGTAACACCCGTCAGGCCGCAGCCCTACTTGGCCAGTGGAGCGCTCCTCTGCTGGAGTGGAGCAAAAAACAGTGACATTGAGCGAGTAAAGGGGGGCGGGGCATCGGTTCTCTGAAGGTGCCCGAAAGCAGTCTCGCTGCCCACGACCAGGGGACCTTGGGCGTCCGCGCCGCTCCAATGCCTGCGCATGCGGCCGGCCCCAGCATGCACCCCGGCCGTGCGGCGGGCCGCCTGTGCAAGGCAGAGGGCCTGCCGCTGTGCCCGTGCTCAGCCGCCCCCCGCCAGGAGCGGCGACCCGCGGCGGGCAAGCGGCCGGCGCGGCAGGGCGCCGGCCCGCGCGCGCACCGGCCGCAGGCGCTGGCGCCGCGGCCGGATGCGCGGCCGCCTCGCCGGACCGTCTGCAGGGCGGGCAGCGCGGCGGCGGACGTCGGGGCATGGGACGCGGCGGGCGACGGCGCCCCGGCCGCGGAGGAGGTGCAGCCGCCGGCAGGGCCTGTCAGTAGTGCACTGGCGCAGGTGCTGCGCTGCAAGCGCAGCCTGGGCCTGCTGGGCGGCCGTCCTGCCGCTGAGGGGCGGTCCCCGGGCACGTGCGGGGAGGCAGCGGGCGCAGCACTTGCATGCATGCACTGTGCCTGCCGGCGCTGCGCTTGCCAGGCCACGTCGCGGCACAGCGACGGAGAGGGCGATCGGCGTACCCCGGGCGCGCAGGCCGCGGGCAACGCGACGTTCTTCCAGTCGGTGGTCAACGTGATCAACATCCTCAGCGGCGTGGGGCTGCTGTCGCTGCCGTTCGCGCTGAAGAAGTCTGGCTGGGCGGGCTTGGGCGTGCTCTGGCTGCTGGGCTTTGTGACCAACTACACCGGCGCGGCCCCCGGGCCCGGGCGCGCTGCTCCGCTGCACGGGCGTGTCTCTGGCTGCTGGGCATTATTCAAAACTACACGGGCGCGGCCCCCGGCCCCCGGGCGCTGCTCCGCTGCGCGTCCGGCTGGGCGGGATTGTCTCTGGCTGCTGGGCACTGTCACAAGTTACATGGGCGCGGCTCCCGGCCCAGGCTTATAGCGGAGTCGCGCCCGCTGCTCAGGAGCACCACCGCTGTCAGACAGGTGAGACCTGCGGGCGCGCGGGCAAGCCCTGGTGCGGTGTACGGCAGGAAGCCCATGTTCATAGCGTGATAGGGACGGGCCTGGTGCGGCGTGCGGCGGCGAGCCCGCGGCCGCGGCGGCGCAGGGAAGATCCTGGTGCAGTGCTACGACGCGGTCGCGCAGCGCACGGCGGCGGCGCGCGGCGGGCGCGTGGCGCCGGTCGGCTACGAGGACGTGGGCGAGGCCGCGTTCGGCGCTTTTGGCCGGGCGGTCGTGGCGTCGTCCATCTACATCGAGCTGCTGGGCACGGGCGCGCTGCTGTTCATCCTGGAGGCGCGCGCGCGCGGGCGCCCGGCAGGGCGCCTGTTGGCCTGTGTCGGTGCCGTGTCAGTGCTGGTTACCGCCGCTGCTGTAACATGAACGGGCGTGTGTGGCGGGGCAGCGGGCGCAGCGCGCGCACGCACCCTGTGCCTGCCGGCACTGCGCTCGCCAGGCCCCGCAGCGGCGCTATGACGGAGAGGGCGACTGGCGTAGCCCAACCCTAACCTGGACCTGAGCACTCAGGAGAGGGCGGCGCCGCGGCGCCGCGCAGGGCGACAACCTGTTCCAGCTGTTCGGCGGCCGCTTCGCGCCGGACGCGCGCGCGTACATGCTGCTCGCGGCCTGCGCGATGCTGCCCACCGTGTGGCTGCCGGACCTGAAGGCACTGTCTTACCTGGGCTTCCTGGGCGTGGGCGCCACGCTCACCGTGCTGTGCGCGGTCGGGTACACGTATGTGACCGGTGCGGCCCCGGCGCCTGCCGCGCAGCTGCTGACGCCCCGCAGATGCGCACCGCTGTGGGCCGGTTATTTTTCCCCGCTGCGGCGCGCGTCTGTCCTCTGGCTGCTTGCAGCGTCGGGCGCTGCGCCCGGGCCGGCGCGCGCCGCCCGCGCTAACGGGCCGCGCGCGGGGCGGGCGCGCCAGGCAGCTTCACGGCGGGCGCGGTCACCGCGGCGGCCAACTGGGCCTCGCTGCCGCTCGTGTTCGGCATCATGGCCTTCGTGTACTCCGGCCACGGCGTGTTCCCCAGCATCCAGCGCAGCATGAAGGAGCCGCGCCGCTTCCCGCAGGCGCGCGCGCGGCGCGCGCCCCCAGCCGTGCCCGCGCCTCGAGCCGAGCAGGCGCAGCAGTGCCTATTCTTGCATGGTGTTGGCACAGGTGCGCAGCACAGTGGAATGAATGGTTTTCAGGAGCAGGAGAGCTGCGCGGCTCGCCCAGCAGCGATGCAAGGGAGCGCGTGCTGATTGTGCCCGTGATGTGTACGCCAGCGCGTCAGGCAGAGCGGCGCGATGTTCCATGGTGTTAGCACGAGCACGCAGCGCGTTTGAACAGATAGCTTGACGGATAAGACAAGCTGCTGCGCGGCTCGCTCGGCAGCGGAGTCACCATGAGAATCGCGCATCCATCATGCCCGCGGCTGGCAATGGAGCCGGCGCTGCGGCGCTGGGCAGCGCTGACGGCCTTGCGAGGCGGCGCGCGGTCAGCCTGACCCTAATCCTATCCCGCAGGTGCTCAACGTCGCGTACGTCATCGTGGCGGCGCAGTGCACGCTGATCGCGGCGGCCGGCTACGCGATGTACGGCGCCGGCGCGCTGGACGTGATCACGTTCAACCTGCCGCGCGGGCTGCTGGCCACGCTGTGCGCGTCGCTCATCCTGGTCAACCCGATTGCGAAGTTTGCGCTGACCGTGGACACGCCCGCGACGGCCGCGGACGCCGCCATTGCGGCGCGCGCGCCCGGTGCGCCCCGGGGGCGCGCGGTCTGGGGCAGCGGCCATGTGTCTGGCTGGCTGCTGCGTCCGCCCGAACGCCGGTGTCTTACGATGGAACTCTCTGGGCCGTGCTGCTCCTCGTTGCGGCCTAGGCAGTGAGCCTGCGCGATGGGCCGATCAGGCTGCATGTCACCCGTGCTGTTGCTTGCTGTAACACAGCCCGGGCTCTGCACGGCTCACATGTCAGCTATAAGCTCAGTGGAGATCGAGTCGCGGCAGCGGTCTTCTTCGCCGGTCCACCGCTGAGGCGCCCGTGCGCGCGCGCGGGGCAGGCGCGCCTGCGGGCGCGCGGCGCCTGGCGGTCCGCACGGCCATCGGCCTGGCGACGCTGGGCATGGCGCGCTACGTGCCCTTCCTGGCATACTTCATGTCGCTCATCGGCTCGCTGCTGACGGTGTCGGTGTCCATCATCTTCCCCGCGCTCTGCCACCTGCGCATCTTCCAGGCGCGCGCCCTACAATTAGGGTTTGTCTGCTGGGCAGTCCCAGGGTTTTGCGAGCCGCCGCCGAGCACGTTGCGGCCTCCCGAGCTGCAACAGCCGCGGTGTGTGCTCTGACGAGGGCTGCGTTGGCGCTGGCCCGGAGCCTGTGTCGCCGCGGCGCCCGCTGCAAGCGGCCGCCGCGCGCCGCCGACCGGCTGCGCGGCGTGCAGGGCGAGGCGTCGCGCACGAGCGTCGCGCTGAACGTGTCCGTGCTGGTCATCGGCGTCGGCTGCGCCATCTCCGGCACGGCTGCATCGGTGGGGGCGCTGCTGGGCGCGGCGTAGTCGGGCGGCATGGTCTGTGTCGGCCCTGGGTTCATGCACTTGTCTGTGCCAGGTTTATGCATCTGTCTGCCCGACACAACATTCTTTGCGTGGTATGCGCGCACCACGCCCCGCGCGAAGCAACCCCAGGGGGTTTCTTGCCCTCCTGGGCTGTAAGACCCTGTCACGAGTCGCCCTGCTGTCACCCAAAACCTCAGCCACCCATATGCACCCATCTATATGGGTGCGGCTGCCAGCTGCGAGCTTTCCTCCTCGAAGGGCTGCTCTGACATCAACAGTAGCCTGCTGATTTGCCTGGCCCGAGCAGCTCACCGCCTTACAGCAGTGATGACTCCTTGCTGTATTGATAAGGCTCAATGCGTGCGCGCGCTTGATGTCTGCTTAGCGATGACCCTTGGTGTACTTGGATGGTGCGCCACTTGTCCGCGCGCGCGGTGCCTGGCTCGTTCACCAAGCGCGCTCACCAGCCAGACACTAAGCGCGCGGACAAGTGGCGATACATCCAAGTACAACAAAGAGTCGCCGGTAAGCCAGACATGAGCGCGCGCACGTGTGGAGCCTTATCCAGTACAAGAAAGAGTCACCGTTGCTGCAAGTCATCGCTGCTGTCCTGAAGCACGCATTCGAGCGCGCCGCAGGTGCACTTACTTGTGATGGAAGACGGTGTGTGTAATTCTACCATACTAGCGGCGCTGGCCTTGAACCTGACACACCGCAACTGTACACACGTCTGCGTCAGCGTCTCCCGCAGCGTGCCACCCATAGCCTTAAGCACACCTCTTACCCTGTCTGGAAACCTATGTACGACATTCGTTGGGCTTCAACTGCCGAGAGCAAGACTTCTCGCGCCGCAAGCTGTCCTGCCCGATCGCGTTCGGGCACGATGGTCGGGCGCACAGCGGTCACGTGCCTCGCAGGCCTGTCACTCTTTGCCCCGGCGGTGCTGGCGCAGCTGGAGCCGCGCCCGATCGTCGAGCACCTGGGCATGCTGATGTGGGCTGACGAGGTGGCCAACTTCCAGGTGGGGCCGCCGCGGCGCTGAGTGCCAGGGTGCCAGGGTGCCGCTCGCGCGTATCTGTACCCTCCCCCTCAAACAGCTAGGCGCCGGGGCGGCTGTTGTATGTCACACAGCAAGCTGAGCCCTCGGCAGCGCAGCAGGGGAGGTAGGTGCACTGTCAGAAGGTCACCAGCTAGCCATGACGGCACCCGCGCGCTGCGGCAGGCGACCTTCCAGGAGCGCGGCTGGCGCGGCTGGGGCCGCGACACCGGCGACGTGTGCCCGCCCGGCCAGCCGCAGGTCACGGCGGCGAACGCCAGCCTGTGCGCGGGCGGCCCGGGCGGCCTCGACGCGCGCGGCCACTCCTGGACCGGCGTCACCTGCGACCCCAGCGGCCACGTCGCGTGCATCAGCCTGTGCGCCTGCCGCCCGCCCCCCTGCTCTTAACCCCTGACTGACCTGCGGGTGCCAACCCGCACGCTGCGTCGGCCGGGAGCGCGGGGCTGCGGCCGAGGCGGTGGGCCGCGCAGGCCCGGCGCGGGCCTGAACGGCTCGCTGGCGTCGCTGGACAACCTGCTGGACGGCCATATGATGGCGCTGCTCGTGCTCGACCTGTCGGCCAACCGCTTCTCCGGTCCGTCACCGCGCAGTGTCCCCGCCGCCTGCCCCCCCCTGACACCTGCGACTACAAACTGCATAGTTCAGCTCACGACTCGGGCGCATGTACCCAAAGCCCTGGCCCACCGTCTTTCAGCGCACCCAGCGGTCCACATACTGGCCGCCGTGCAGCGCGCGCGCGGCGGCGGCTGTCCCAGGCGCTGCGCCCGGCCGCGCAGGCGAGCTGGAGGGCTCCTGGGGCACGTCCGCGCTCAGGCTGCAGCAGCTGCACCTGGCGGGCCAGGCCGCCAATGTGACGGGCCGCTTTCCCGCGGCCTGGGGCGCGCCAGGCGCCTTTGCCAGCCTGCAGGCGCGCTCGCTGCGTAAAGCACACAGCTTTCCGTGGGGGAGTATCATGGGCAGCAGGGAGATGTCGGACAGGGTAATATGCGGGAAGTGTTGCCAGATGCAGGACTTTGTGGTGGCTGCGCCAAGGACAGTGGGAGTTGGCCCAATCGGAGCACGCTCTGACAAAGTCTGATTGCGGCAATAGACGCTAGTGGTCTGAGATGCTGTTGGTACTGATGTGTGACGCTGCCGCTGCTGTGCGGTGCAGGTCCTTGACCTGGCTGACAACCACCTCGAGGGCCCAATTCCCTCGGAGTGGGCGCGCGACCCTGAGGCGACGCCCGGCGATGTCTTTCCTCACCTGCGCGCGGCCGCCCTGCTGCCCGGTATGGCTGCTGCCTGCACATCATCAGGGGCGCTGAGATTGGGTGCCCCATGTCAGAGCTGGACTGTATATGTATTCATGCCTATTCGCCCTAACTCATGCCTGTTCGCGTTTATTGCGCGTGCCACCAGGGAACATGCACACGGTCGCTGCCTAGGCAGAGCTGGAGGCAGCAATGGTATAGGCCAGAGTATGAGGCGCTCCAGCATTCCTCAGCTCGTGTATGGTGAGTTGCGGTTGACTGCTGTTGTATTCCTGCGCGCGCAGGGAACGAGCGCCTGTGCGGCACCATCCCTCAGGGCTTCCCTGTCGTCCGGGCCAGCAATAGGACCGCAGCGGATGGCGGCGCACAGCTGCAGAGCGTGCCGGCACTGCCGTTGCCGCGCTGCTTGCCCGGCGCGGCCGCACCAGCGCACGCGCTGCCGGCGCACGCAGCGCCCAGCGGCGTCGCAAATGATGAGCGTCTGGCCACATTTGGGTAGCTGCTGCGTAGCATAGTGGCATGTTGGCAGGATGCCCTGTATGAACACTCAGTGAGTGTACCATCATGAGCCCACACTCTATATATTGGATGAGTGGTGCATGTGCAGGGTTAGGTCTTGCTGCTGCATAACATACTCGGCACTGCTCGATGGCGTCAGGAGCGCTGCACAGCAGGAGGAAAAGGTCGCTTTGGTGTCTGGTAACAGCGCACCACAATGGCGGCTCCCGTTCCGTTTACAATCAACGTCCCGGAGGCGCAAATAGAGGACTTGCGTGCGCGTCTGCGTAATGCGCGTATGCCGGAGCCACTGGAGGGTGTGGGATGGAGCTATGGCACGGACTATGAGTACCTGAAGGTAAGCATTACTACAATCACCTAAGCTAGATACAACTCTCACCTAAGCCAGATGGCGCATTGGTAGCTGTATGCCAACAAGAGCTTGCAGGAAGCTGACGCACGCGCCGCAGCTATTGCCGCAGCGCTTGAACATAACGGAACTGACTAAAAAAATATATGGAGTGTGATGTTGCTGTGTCACAGACGTGAGATGTTCGGAGCGCTTAATCCTGGGCCACTGTACATGGTGCTTATTGATATGCACTGAGCACTTAGTTTGCACCAGGGTGTCCTTCCAATGCACGGCAGACTCCACCTGAGGTGACGGACATACAGGCCTCACACATACGCATATGGTGCCGCACATACGACAGGCATACAGCCTCACACACACACGTGCGGTGCACAGGACCTCGTACAGCACTGGGCCACCAAGTTCGACTGGCGCAAGCAAGAGGCACACCTCAACAGGTTCCCGCAGTTCAAGCTCCCCGTGAACGGCATCGACCTGCACTTTGTGCACCTACGGTCTGCAGACCCCGACGCCGTGCCGCTGGTGCTGAGCCACGGGTGGCCGGGCTCATTCTTTGGTGCGCGCCGCTGGTTCTTGACAGGATGTGACGTGCTGGCACGGCGGAGCTGCTCCACAGCTCACGGCGGAGCTGCTCCACAGCTCCCCTGCCATGGACATGGCTGCCGCCCTTTGGGACGCAGCACATGCATGCGCACACTCTTGGTACCTGGTGTCAACCTGCCTGCCATGCCTCCCGCCGCCCGCTCCGCATGGCATAGCATGGCACCCGCGCTGCTTTGATGCTCACCGCACGGCGCGTCCGCGCGGCGCAGAGTTCCACAAGATGTTCGAGGCGCTGGCCGCGCCCAAGGCGGCCGCGGACGGGCGCAAGCCGCAGGCCTTCCATGTGGTCGCGCCCTCGCTGCCGGGCTACGGCTTCTCGTCGGCGCCGCGGCAGCCGGGCTTCGGCATCCGCAAGATCGCGGCCACGTTCGACGCGCTCATGTCCGCGCTGGGGTACCAGACCTACGTAGCACAGGGCGCGCCCCGCCGCATGCGCTGACCGCGCTCCCGGCGCGAGCGTGATGGTCCCTGTGTGCCGACTGGTGTGCGCTGAGACGGACGCCGTGCGCGTCATGGCGCTGTGCTGAGGGCTCACATATGGCGGCTTTGGAGTGCATGAGAGTTGGTACACTGAGCCACACAGCCTTGTCAACAGCGACGCGCGCTTTGGCCGTGCAAGCACGAATGGCCTGTGTGCGTGCCCTGGCGCACCGGCGTCCTGCTCTCCACTGGCGCTCCGCGAGCTCCAAGCATGATGCGCCGCGGGCCGTGCCCCGCGCGCAGGCGGCGACTGGGGGTCCATCGTCTCCGCGCAGCTGGCGCGCGACTTCCCCGAGCGCTGCCGCGCGATCCACATCAACCTGGTGTTCGCGGGCCCGTGCTACACCAACCCGCTGCACCTCGCGCAGCTGGCCAACCTGGCGCACCCCTGGCTGCGCCGCTTCCCGCCATCTTAACTGCGAATCGGAGTTTGAAACTTGAATGGCCCTTGTGCCTGAACAGGCATCTCTGTGTACGAAATCTAAACAGTCCATGCCGCAGTTAATATAGAACAACATGCGCACAAGCAGCAATGTGATAGCAAACTATGCATGAGCTGCCACCGGGTAAGCCAGGCACAGTTTTGTTTTTATTCGGCATAATATCATGCATCCAGACTGGAGAGTGCGGCGCCGGTGCATCCACAGCAAGTAGCTCTGTGCAATGTGCACACACGCTATAACGTGTTTTGAGTATAGCAGGCTATGCTGCGCTGGCGTGCTTGACCGCACTAGCGTTCTGTGGGGCCGCACAAGTGGAAGTGAGGCTCAAATTGCGCATACGCTTTCACAGCTGGCATGTCTGCAATGCATCTCACTGAAAGGATCTCAGGCTGAGGTTCTCAACACTTTTCCTTTGACTGCCTCCCTAGGCGAGCGACATGCTGGCACTGCCTGGCACGCATTGCAACAGCAGGCTGGCTTGCTTTCCTGCCTCATGCTCAAGCCAAGAGCAGCCCACACTCTCAGCAAAGAATTGCAATTAGTTGGCAGTACACGGTCCGCTGATAGTTCTGAAGGGACACATGCGGCACAGGCACAGGCTGAGGGTATAAGCCTTGTGCGGCAATCACGTTGA
>JAABUV010001863.1_pt1 | contig 29856 bp, 23 predicted proteins | sample 5559971 | NCBI WGS metagenome assembly JAABUV01 (sample SAMN10711881, study PRJNA513362) | rock metagenome | isolation source: Antarctica rocks | place: Antarctica: Victoria Land, Knobhead nord | collected 2015-12-19
ACATTAATCAGCGTCAGTAATCTGGCATTAGTGCTTCAATATCAGGGGAAGTATGAGGCGGCTGAGAAGATGAACCGACGAGCGTTAAACGGGAGGGAAAAAGTGCTAGGAGTGGAGCATCCGAACACATTGAGCAGCATCAGTAATCTGGCATTAGTGCTTCAATATCAGGGGAAGTGTGAAGCGGCCGAGAAGATGAACCGACGAGCGTTAAACGGGAATGAGAAAGTGCTGGGAGTGGAGCATCCGGACACATTGATCAGTGTCAGTAATCTGGCAACGGTGCTTCAAGATCAGGGAAAGTATAAGGCGGCCGAGAAGATGAATCGACGAGCGTTAAACGGGAGTGAAAAAGTGCTAGGAGTAGAGCATCCGGATACATTAATCAGCGTTCATTGCCTTGCCTATCTGTTTCACACTCAGAAACGGTACAATGATGCGTCTGTTCTCTATCTCAGAGCTTCAGAAGGGTTTTCGAAGACATTGGGCCCGGACCATCCCACAACACGGGAGTGCTCCCAGCATTATTCATCAATGATTCATGAAATGGAAAGCTAAGGCAGAGACATCTGATTGTCAGAAACGCATTTCTATAAATTCATTCCTGCGCTCTAGCAATTCTTGCATACTGGATCGGCTCTGAAGTTGCTAGGATATGATATATGTTTGCTTGACAATTCAATCCTCAACGAAACTGCTTCACTAATACCAGCAGCCTTTTTTCTTTGTTCTGGTCAGGCATGCGAACCAGGGTCAGTAAAAGAATGAAATATTATTGAAAAGCAGTTGGTGTATGATACGAGATCTCATGATGTCGTACGTTCAGCTCCATCATGCACAGTGTATGCCTATCGTTGAAGTCCTCCATCAGGCTGGCACTTGGTGGCCTAAGGCAGCAGCATCGGGCCGCTGCTAGTTGGCTGGAACGCCAGCCAGGAATGGCAGCTGAAGCGTAACGGCGAAACTTAGGGACGCGGAGGAGAGGCAAAGGTGAGGAGAGGGAGGTCGAGAGAGCGAGCGATAAGGATTGTGGGAGAGGAATGCGAAGTTCGCTAGCAAAGAAGATGAAAGCTGAAGCACGAAAGATCTCCATCGTGATGGTCGATGTTTCGACTGAGGTCGGCGACGTTGGAGCTGAAAGCGATCGACACAGCTGTATGGCGTGGTAATGAGACGGGAATAAAGAAGTCGATTGAAGCTCAAGCTGCAAGAGCGATAAGGGAAGGCATGTAAAGGAAAAAGACCTCCATGCGCTTGGAAAGGGCAGGAATTAAGAGTATTGAGGAAGACAGGAGGGATAGTTTGGAAGAGCTTGAGGGAATAATGTCGATATTAGATCTCCTCTCTCTGGTCGCCGCTTTTCGAGTAGAAACGCGCTCGAAGGCCAATTCTGAATGCTCCGCCGTCGATCTAAGCACTGCAGATTCCTAGCGAACTGCTCGCCTGGTCGTAAAAGAGTAACGTAAAGGTTTCTGATAACCGCGAAATCAGGCGGCAGCGCACCCACGCGAGGGGCGCAGTCACTCAGGATCACCCTCTTGATCAGTCCGATAGTACAATTTCAACTTCGTTAAAATCCCCTTGAATATGAGGTATATCAAAATTCAGTTCCTTCAACACTGGCAGGATTCTTTTCACTCCTTCGGAGTACTTGACAGTCCTGTTCTTGAAATACTCAGCTATCATGATATGCTTTTGAACCTTCTGTTGAAGTCTCTGATTAGCTGTCGTAACCTGATTTATGATCTCTCAGCTTCAGCACGCCGTCTAAGTTTCGATTCTGCATTTGCTTGATCTCTCCATTGGCCCAGCTCTCGCGCAAAGCGATTTACTCTCTTCTTGAACCTCCGCAGTTTTCGCGCTGAAGCTGACTTGTGCTTCGGTATTGCGTGTATATATTGATAATGCCTTGCCTTGCAGGCAATCTGCCGAGTTTTGCTCTGCTGTTACCGGTAAAGCCTCAAATATTATCTCAATCCCTTCGCATAACTTCTTGTAAGCTTTAATCGAATGTTCACTCATATGCTTCGAGAAGAGATGGTTCTTCCCCGGCAATGCTGCACAAGTATAAGAATCGTCGTCATTGATAATAAGACGCACTTGTGATGACTCTACTGAGATTCCTAGTCTGTTCTCTTGAAAGTCTATTAGCGAACTGTGAATAACGAATATGACAATTCTCACCAATATATTTTGACAAATCTTTCCGGCACTTGCTTCTTCATCTCCCAGATTCCAGGTTACTTGATCGACTTATGAAGTTATGATCATCGGGAGAATGCGAAAGCGCGAAAGGAGTTGTTATCCCGTATCTTTTCGTATTAAATAGTTACAGTGTTGCTAGTTTCGCTGGCGAAGGCGCGCGACCTGAAAGGCATGATGATTGGATATAGGAAGCCAATTTTGAAGCGCGTGAGCCAGGTTTGAAGCGGAGCCATTTCTGGAGCCAAAGAGTCAATGAGCCAATTTTGGAGCGAAGCGCTATCATAAGAGCGCGATGGGTCAGTTCTGGAGTCGAGAAGTCATTTCTGTAGATGAGAGCCAGTTCTGAAGTGAAAGAGTCTTGTTATAGAGTCAGGAGCAAAAATAAGAGCTACGGGATCATAATTAGAGCGGGATCGCGTCTTCGATCGAGAACGAGTTTTCTATTTGACCGACTGAATATACTACATATGAAGCATTGAATAGGCCACATATGGAGCATTGGATAGGCCACATATGGAGCACTAGAAATCCCACAGAGTACGCTCGGTCCAAGGCTTTCCCTCGAAATATTTTGAGAAGAAACCCTCAACGTTCTGATATGTACATCCCCTTATCTCTTCGAAGACCCTTCCTTCCACCAGTTTCTGAGTTTGCTCACCGCCTTGCTGCGAGGCGGATGAACTCGTGTTTGGAGTGCCATCGAAGGAAACAGGAATGCTTGTAGAAGAGGTTGTTCGAAAGACTGTGGTGATGAGGTCGAAGACGACGTTTCAAACGTCGACATCGAAGGCTTGTTTGACGACAAGGCGTGACAGCGCACGATGGTGTTAGTAATTGAAGTTAACATTTCGGACGCGTCTTCGAAGTTCAAACAGATCAGAAGCTATGTCTTCACTCTCAGTCTTTGATCGAAGATCAAGTGCAACTTCGTGACTCATCAATGTTGTGAGTAATCTTAAAATAGTCTTTTGAGAATTCGAATCAACATCATTGACGACGTCATGATGTGTCATGATGTCAGATCATCAACTCAATTTAGAACATAAATCATCGATGTTTTAAATAATCTTGATTCATTGAATCTGTTTCGCAGTTCAATGAATCAAGTCATTAATCTAGTCATCATCATCTTAATTTAGTCTCAGCAATTTTGTTTTGATCATTTCAGTTGTATGTGCAAATCTTTGCAATCTTAAGTCATAAAACTACTGTCTAGCCTTGATTCTGCTCGATTCATGTATATAGAAGTCGAGCTTTCATTCTTTTCTTTCACTCTTTGTCTTTCATCTTGTACATTATCTGATGTATTGTCTTGTATTTAAATTCTATCAAAGTAATAATAATAATATCAATCTTTTATATTAATAGTATTTTTAATCTAGCTCAGTCTTTGACATTATGAAAGATCTACACTTTCTGCAACATTTTCATATGTTAAAATCTTGTTTAATTATTTATCATGATGTCAGATCATCAACTTAATTTAAAACATAAATCATCAATATTTTAAATAATCTCGATTCATTGAACTAGTTCAATGAATCAAGTCATCAATCTAGTCATCATCATTTTAATTTAGTCTCAGCAATTCTGTTTTGATCATCTCAGTCATGTGCATGAACTTCTGCAATCTTAAGTCAATAAAACTACTGTTTAGTCTTGATTCTGCTCAATTCATGTATATAAAAGTTGAGTTTTCATTCTTTTCTTTCACTCTTTGTCTTTTGTCTTGTACATTATTTGATGTATTGTCTTGTATTTAGATTCTATTAAAGTAATAATAATAATATCAGTCTTTTATATTGATAGTATTTCTAGTTTAACTCAGTCTTTGATATTATGAAAGATTTACACTTTCTGCAATGTTTTTATACATTGAAATCTCATCTAGTTATTCTTTCACTCAAATGAAGTCATCTCACAATTTCTCAATCAACGATGAGTGTGTTGTTGAACAGTTCGCTCAAAGTATGATTAAAAATTCAGTCAAAATCTTTCGCGTAATGCAAGAGCTTCAAAATCAAGTTCAACAACATGATGTTATTATTTCATTCTCATTCATTATTTTCAGTTCTTCAATTTATATAAAGTTGAATTTTCAGTTTCTTGCAATGATAACTCAAATTATTGCACAAATCTTGAATAATCAATCTTTTCTTGTTGCTCATCTTTTTGCAAACTCTGTCGCTGTCTTTATCGCTTCTAGATTCAAGAAGCTTCTCAACATATCTGAGTATGAAAGAAACAAAGATTGATTGAATGCATAAAAGCAGAGTTTGATACAATGCATGAACGTGAACGATAATCATTATTTCTCTCATCGAGTCAAGATCATCTATGTTGAGTCATGATTCATCATAAATAAGAAGACTCACAATTTAATGAATTAATATTAAGTCAATGATCTTTGTATCATTTTCATCTTTGCAGATTAATGACATAAGTTGCATCATTGCTGTGACAACTCTTTCAAGACAAAAGATGTTCATTTATATCTTCATGAAATTCTGAAGCAAGACATGAATAACTTTGTTAATTATTACAATCTTTTTTATCAAAAGAAAGAATGTTCTTTGATGAAAGATTTCTTATTGATTGACTGTCTGAAGCATAATGTCAATTATTTCACTTAAGTCATCATTTTTTTCTGATAAAATCTTAATGAAACTCAATCATTCATTTTTTATCAATGAGTTCAAGCATTTTTTGATATCAATGAAGAGTTTCAGCAGCTTAAACATCATCAATCTCGCTTTGTCTTTGTCATTGTTTCATTCATCAAAGTCAAGAGCATCTTTGCATCAACTAGTAATTCTTTGAGTTTAAAGATCATCATTTCTGTGACTGTTATTTTAATAATATCTTTGTTTTTTTCTTTTTTATCTTTCGATGAGTCAATGAATTTAAGCTTCATCATTGTTATCATTCAAAATAAGATTCTGATCATTTTTGAAATTAAGAAAATTTGCAACAAGTGAAAGCTGTGCTACTACTGCAAGTTGCAACATTCAAGCAAAATTATTAAAGAATGCTCAAATAAGAAGCTTTTCACTTTGCATATCATGAACGTTTATGACAATGATATCATCAATATAAATGAAGAAGTCTTGCTGTTCATGAGAAAAGTTTAGTCTTTGAGCTAAGTTATGTTCAAAGATCTGTATACATATCATCTTGTTTACTAGTCTCAATCTTTTCACTCTTACTTCAATCATATAAAAAGTTTTCTGTTAAATCTGTCTTGAAACTCTTTGAATTTGATTCAACATTCAAAGATAATCACATGATAATATTTTGTATTTTACATTAAGCTTAATTTAGAGTTTTCACTCTCGTTCTGATTGATAATGAAGTCTTTGCTTATGTCTTTATGAATAAATTCTTCACGCAACAACATGATCTTCTCTTGCATCAATTAACTCACTTTCGCAGACTTTAAGAATTTGATGATCAAGTCGCTTTAATCAATAACATTATTCATATCATTGAAATCACAATGATTCTTAATGAACACATTGAAAGACTATTCTTCTATATCACTGAATTAAGTCAGTATTTCATCATCATGAGTTTGTCATGACTTCATCATCACGTCATTGATGTTAATTTTGAGCACAATATTCTCATCTTGTTTTTCTTCTTCTGTTTTAATTATTGTTGCTCATTTCTCATCAAGATTTATGATCTTAATCAACAAGAAGAAAATTTCTCATTCAAAGTTAACAAAGTAGCTTTCTTTCAGTCTCGTTCTCAATTCACTCACAAGAAGTAACTCAGTTCATGAATCATTCACAAGAAGCAATTCAGTTTACAGATCATTCACAAGAAGTAATTCAACATTCAATTTACTTGTAAGAAGTAATTTAATCTTTCATTCATTCAAAACAAGTAACTCAGTTTTCAGTTTACTCATAAGAAACAATTTAATCTTTCATTTACTTGAAAGAAGTAACTCAGTTTTCAGTTCGCTCACAAAAAGCAATTCAGTTCTCAATTCACTTGCAAGAAGTAACTCAGTTTTTCATCTGCTCACAAGAAGCAATATAATCTTTCGTTCACTCATGAGAAGTCAACTAATACTTAGCTCATTTACAAGAAATAAACTTCATTCAATCTTGTCTCTCGTCTGAAACAAGAAGCTTTTAGTTGTATTCTTCAAGTCATTCAAAAAGAATACTCATTAAAAATCAAGTGTCAACATTCTTTTCTCTTTAGAACTTCTGTTGTCTTTCAAGCAGATCAATTCAATCAATCTTTTATACAACTTGACATAATTGAGTTGAGAGTTCAAAGCTTTGATCATGCTGCTTATGTCAAAGACATTGAAGTGTTTAGCGTCATTCTAAAGAAAATCTATGTTTTCTTGAATCTTGAATTAATCTCATCTTTTAGTTTAAACTCTGATGAGTCAAAATCGCGTTGCACGACTTTAACTGTTCATTCAAAGAACAGTTCAACTCTTGCTCAGTTCTCATCTCATTCTCAAGACAGTATGTATGATAAGAATCATTGTTTGAATCTTCATTAAATGAAAAAGAAATTTCATTTAACTGCATTCACGACACAAGAAGATCTTGAAGTCTATTAACAAAGTAAGAACGTCGATTCAATCACAATTCTATCGTTCAAATATTTTGAGTTTCTAAACATCTTCTTCAAGAAGAACGTTGATATCTTGTCTTCACATTGAACTCATAATCATGTCATACATTTTAAAGAAGATGCTCAATTCTCAGTCTTCGCTTTGTATGACATGAGTCGTGATGAAATTCTAGAATTTCGTTGTTATCTGAATGAAAATCTGAGCAAAGATTTTATTCAAGTCAGTCGCTCTCAGATGATCATCTTTGTTCTCTTCATTAAGAAACTTAAAGAAGAACTTTGCTTCTGCATGAACTATTGAGATTTGAACATTATCACAGTCAAGAATTGATATTCTTTGTCTCTGATCTCAGAAACGCTGAATCATCTGAGTCAAGCTAAAATCTTTATCAAGCTGAATATCATTTTTGCATTCAATTGACTTTGAATCAAAGAAGAAAATGAAGCTTTCATCGTCTTTTGCACTCAATTTGAATTATTCAAGTATCTAGTCATGCTCTTCAATTTATATAATGAGTCTGTCTTGTTTCAGAAGTATATCAACAATATTCTTTGTAAACATTTAAATAAGTTTTATACAGCTTATTTGAATGATATTTTGATCTATTTCGATAATGAACTTGAGCATGAGATTCATGTCAAGCTCATTCTGCGAAAGCTGCAAGAAGCAGATCTTTAGATGAATATAATCAAATGCAAGTTTCACGTCACTCAAGTTTCATATCTAGAATTGATAATCATCATCAAAGAAGTCAAGATGAACTCTTTTAAAATAAACATCATTGTTAACTGACTCATCTTGATCAACATTGAAGACGTTCAAAGTTTTCTAGATTTTATGAACTTCTATAGAAGATTCATCTATGACTATAGTAGAATAGCTATCTTGCTCACTCGTCTCATCAGAAAAGATGTACTTTTTGTTTGATTTCAGAAATGTCAGATTGCATTCAACACTTTTAAGAAAGTCTTCACTTTCAAGATTATTCTTTATCACTATAATTCAGATCACAAGATTGTGATAGAAATCAATGCTTTGAACTATATGTTTGAAGACATTCTCTTTCAATACAATGAGAATAAGATTCTTCATTCAGTCGCTTACTTTTCAAAGAAGCATAATTCAGTTGAGTGTAACTACAAGATCTACGATAAAGAACTCATGATCATTGTTTGCGCTTTCGAAAAATGATGATCAGAGTTTGAAGACTCTATTTATTCTGTTGAGATGATCATGAATCATAAAAATCTTAAGTATTTTATGTCAACTAAGCAGTTGAGTCATCATCAAGCTCGTTGATGTGAGTTTCTGTCTAGATTCAACTATCATATCGCTTATCATTTCAACAAAATCAATGATAAGTTGAATGCTTTGACACATCACTCAGAAAATTTCTTTAAAGAGAGAAATACATTCAATTCTTGATATCAATATCAACATCAAACAATTCTGAAAACTCATATTTTAGATTTCAATATTATTAAGAATCTTGCTCTTGACATCTTCAACATCAAAGTCATGAAGCTTCAATCACAAATCATCGCTCTAAATTCAGTTCAGTTACATTTATTTTCAATTATTTCAGCATTTTCGCAAATTTTAGCTTTCATGAATTTAGAAATCAAAGAATTCAACGTTGAAAATGTTGAGTCTCAGCTAAATCAAGACACTCTGAATCTTGATGAAGATTCTGTTGACATTCTCACTCAGACATTGTGAAAGCAAGCTGAAATCAATAACAAATTTGCAGCTCAGATAATTGAAGCACTTTGCAATGAAGTATGATATCACAACAAGATCTTTCTAGTTGAGTGTGAAGAACATGAGAATCATCTGTACTTTCAAGAAAGAAAGTACGTGCTCAACTCAGATAAACTATGTTTTCGTATCATTCAGCTCGCTCATGATAATGTCATCAATGATCATTCAGAAAGAGCAAAAAGCTATGAACTGATCAGTTAAGTTTATTAATGATCAATAGACTGATCGCATCGAGTCGAATCATCGAGATCGAGTCGAGTTCTCGACTCGTCAAGACTTGATTCAAGTCAGAATTTTGAAATTGAGTATTTGAGTTGAGTCACGATGTTTGAATTGAGTATTCAAGTCGAGTTAGAGTGTTGAAATCGAGTATTGACTCAAATTTTCGACTCGACTCGTTAAGACATGAAGCGAAGTACTACTAATATTCATCTGAGTGTCTGATAATGCAACAGAGTAACGCAATTGATTGAAGAAAATTCATGCTTGTTCATTTACTACTGCTAATCTGAGATCATTATTATCTCATTATTCTTCTTCTTCTTCTTCTTCTTCTTCTTTTTCTTCTCGTACTTCTTCTTGTACTCGTTCTCGTACTCGTTCTCATTCTCAATCATATTTGCATCATCATCTCTCTTGCTAAATTTCATCTTCTTGTCATCGTCGTCAATCTCAATGATATTGTCAGATTCATCATCTGATGAATCTAGTGAATTAACTATCTTTCGATCAATCGCATTTTTTTCATTCGAAAATGCGCTCATGAATTTGTTGAATTCTTGTATGACATCTGAATCATTCATCGTCTTCAATTCATTCAATTCTTCATGATGTAAAATGCATTGCTGAATTAATTCAATAATAAATATTATGTATCTTGACATGTTTTTCCCAAGTTCATCTTGTTGTGCAATAGTCTAATGCATACGTTAGTTTTATCTTTCACATCAAACACAGTACATACATTGACAGTAGAAGTAGTATTAAACGTTGTCTTCATGACTATCGCTTTGAGATTCGCTCGCTTCGCAGTCTTCTTCTCTCTCGTCTTCTTCATCAAATTCGTCTTGAAGCATTGAGCTATTATACAATCAGCTTTTGAAACACATATGCATTACTCAAATGCATTATCATGCAGACTCTTTCCCACTCGATCATTCGTGATCGTATTTCGCATATTGTTCTTTATTTTTATCTGCTTCGCTTTGATGACTTTCTGATAGACGCTGATGCTTCTCAATTTGATGAGTTGTTTATAAAGAGTCATTCAATCTACACTTTGTTTGATATAAAGAGTTTTCTGATCTTCATTTCATCTCATCGCATGATTTCTACTCGCAATTGACTGCGACTTGATTGATAGATTGAACATTCTGCGATTTTGATTAGTCTCAATGATAATGCATATAGATAATGCATAACAATCTTCTTATCTGATAGTGATGTTGAAGTGCTTTTTCTAATGAACTTAGTCACAATAGATGAGTGCAATGAATAGATGTGAGACGTAGAAAAAGTTAGAGTTAGAATAGACGTTGAGCGTAGATAAAGTTAGAATTAGAATAGATGTAAGATGAGATGTAGATAAAATTAGAGTTAAAGTTGAATGTTAGAATTTATTCATCATCTTAGAGCTGTGATCAACACATTCATCATATTAGTGCTAATATCAAAACATTCGTCATATTGATTCTACTATAAACACAGTCAACAGTCATCATCTCTTGTTTACACATCATTTCTTGTTTACATCGTACTTCACTTTGCTTTCACTTAACTTGATAGTCTCAATTTTTCAAATCGTTGTCAGTTAATATACATCATGACTCGTTGCAAGCAAACAGATAATGCATTTAGATAATGCATTTCTTGTTACGCATTGCTGACAGACTTGATTTAGAACGAAAGTCTAAAGACACATCACATGATGATTTGAAGATCTCAACTCGTGATGATATGACATCAGATAATCATATCACGAACGAATCAAGAGCAGACTTCAAGATCGTATCTAAAAGCAAGATCAATAAAGTTCAGAAAATAATGCAAACAGATAATGCATCAAGCTATCAACAGCTAATTTATCGCGACAGTCAAAGAGAAAATGAAAGTCAGAAATCATTGCACTTCGAGAGATACATCATTATCAGAGAGATGCGAATTTGTTGATATCGAAGATCTCATTCGACAGAATAGTTCGCGAAATCATGCAGAATGAGATTGATATGAACAAGATGAGTCAGAAAATGAGCGATGTGAACTATAAAATTCAGACTTCGACACTGCTTGCTCTTCAGAAGATCACAGAAGCGTTTCTATGTGAATTTCTTGTCAGTAAGTGCATTACTCATTTGCATTATCATTGATGTTTTACAACACTTACTGATATAATGCTTTACATATGCAGATAGCAATCTTCTTGCTATTCATGTCAAGCGAGTAACTCTTCAGCAAAGAGATTTGATACTCATGAAAACTTTGATGTGCAATCTCAAAATTCAGTTGAGTGCTCAATGAAAATAGCATTCGCAATATCTTGGTCAGATCAAGTTATCTAGCATAGCAATACACTCTATGAACTGCATTATTTCTTTGCATTATCTCGTAACTGTGTTATTATACTACATACATTGACAATGCAAAAGCGATTTCAAATGAAATGATATTGAACATCTAAACAATAATAGAACATAAAACATTTTGCAAATCTGCTCTGAAAGAATCAGCAGTTTCATCAATCGCGTTATCTTCATCTTCTTCTCTACGATAAATATTTCATGCTTCGATGATAGTCTTCTCAGAATTTAAGTTCATGATACGATTATAATACTTGAGAAGCATTATCTGTTCAACTGATTCTGAAGTCATTTGTGATCGATCTCATCGACAAACTCTTCTTGCAAGACTGAATGTTCATTCAATATCTACAGAGAATATTGAACATGAAAGAACATTCTTAGTCATTTGAGTCAATCTTGAATAGTTCAAGACGTTGTCTCTTCAATACTTTCATGTTGAAAACTTCTCAACAATAGCATCAGTGCAAAGATATTGATCACTAACAGATACAGAGCGACGTTGAGTTCTTTGAAGAATAGTTCATGTAATCATCACAACAAACTATAGCATTGTTAACAAATGATCAATTGCATTATCATATTGTATTATCTGATCAACATCACTAGTCACTTACGTTTTGACTTCTGCAGTTGTAGTTCTCTCTTCATAATGACAACAAAAATAGTTCTTGAACTCTTTTCTGTACTTGTCGTAATAAAAATGAGAATTGTTCTCATTTGCATCTTAATCTTGATACAAATTCAGCTTTTGAGTAGAATCTAAAATCATAGCGAGATTGTATATCAGTTCATCTTTGCTCTTCGTCTTGAAATAGTACTTTGCAAGCTTGTTAGAAGCTAGTTCGCAAGCTCGAAGAACAAGTGCTTGTGAAGTACATGCATTATCACGTACTATCATCTCAATAACATTGAGATGATTGAAAAGAGCATCAAACATTTGAAATTCTAAATGTATGTCAACATTGATGATTCTAAATATGATCAGAGTTAGCTCGTAGAAAGAATTTAACATGTTGTCAACAAGCAATACTAGTGATTATTCGTTCTTTTTTAATTGAATAGCTTGAATCTTTGCATCTGACAAGAATTTCTCAACTCATGTATCAATCATGTCACGCAGTTGATATGCACGTCGAAGCATCAAATAAATAAAGTTTCAACGAATGTGAATGTCTTGTATCAATTTTCGAGATCTTGTTGCTTGCAGCTTTAAAAAGCGAAGCTTTCGTCGAGAAGAACTGTTGATAGCAATAGTAATAGCGCGAATCTGTTTCATTGATTAGTAAATGCATTATCTTTTTGCATTATTATCTTGATAAATATCTTCTTGACAACAATGCAAAGATCATTACTTGTGATTACATTCTTGACTTGATCATCGTTCAATGACACAACGAAATTGTCATTCAAAATCTTTGATTCAATAGCTCTGATAAACTCTTGAGTCATTAGATTAATGATATGAGTCATACAAGAAATCGAGTTTTGTGCTCTATTTCATGAAATGTCGCGTTGATTGAGCACTTTTTCAAGCTTCTTCTTTAGAGTATCATTGTTGCTTGCATTATCAGTAACAACATCAAAAAGCTTGTTCTTGATGTTGTATGTATTCAAAATCTTGAACAGCTCTTGCATCAAATGACGATCAGTATGCTCAACTTTAAGAGATATAAATTCAATGAGATGTTCACGATATTGAAATGCAGCATTCATTCAATATATCAAGACTCTCAGATAAGCGACTTTTTGAGAACTAGATCATGCATTCAACGTAATAAAAACACGTCGTGACTCTTTTAAATCTTGCTTTATCTTTGCACGAATCTCATCATATTTCAAGAAAATCATGTTTGACAATTTAGTGCGATGCACGAAAGTAATCTCTGAACGAAGCATTTGTAGTAACTGTCGAAAATGCTCGTTTTCGATGATTCGAAAAGACAAATTCAGTGCAACGAAGATTTGACACAATATCTTTTTCCAATTCTGTTGATTGAATTGAGATGATAAGTCGATATGACTTTTCTTCTATAAATATGTTAACTTTGCATTATCTATTTGCATTATCATATTGAACTTACATGACTGAAATCTATCTCAAGCTGTGAAAGAGAGTTGAGTCGTTTTCGTTTCATGCAAGCATTTGTCTTAAGATGCTTGATCATATTGATTGTACTAGATTCATTAATAGCTGTAGAATGATCTAGAATTTTAAAACAATTCTTGCATGAAATCTTAGAATATTCTTTCAATGTTGAGATCATTTGAATAAACTGATTTCAGATGTTGAATTGTCTATTTACTTCAATCTTCTTAACTCAAAGTGAATTATCTATCTTTCTTTGAGTCTTGTTGATGACACTTTCGTCAACAGATGTCTGTAATCATCATTGTTGAAATTGAGCATTGATATCAGAACTTCACTCAACGTACTGATTATTCTCTCTTAATATTAGAAAAGAAGTATCGCGATAAATTCTATTCATCGCTTCTTGAAGAGTTCGTTTCTTTTCGACGAAAATCTGATTAATGTTTCGTGAATCTTGACTTGCAAAGTCATTAGAATGAAGATTACTGAAAGTAAAAGAATGAACGATCGAGAAATTAGATTCTTTCTCGATCGAAGATCTTGATAATTCATATGTCTTATCAAAATCAAACATCTTGCAATGTATTTTATTGATAATGCAACAAGATAATGCAAACAACAAGAAAATGATAATGAAGAAATGAGAAATAGTTTTCTTTGTTGCACGTAGATCTTTCAAGTATAATGACGTAATAGATTCAAAAATAGTAAATCTTGATATTTGACGTCATTTTCGATTGCTTGATGAGTTGAATCGAAAACTCGAATTCTGACTCGACTCGAGATTGATATCGAGTCGAGTCACAAGATTGATATCGAGTATTCGAGTCGAGTCACGACATTGATATCGAGTACTCGAGCGAATCAGAAAGTAGATATGAAAACTCGACTTAATGATCAGTCTAATGATCAAACATTTATAAGTATGTTCAATGTTTCATATGAAACTATCACATGTGCACACGTTTTAAGCTCTTTAAACAATAAACTCAAGAATGATTGTGTTTTCTTTCAGTTCTTGAACATTGTTAATGTGATGTCTTCATGAACTATGTAAATTCTTTATCGCTCAGTATTTTCATGAATATCACATATAGATATGTTCTAATCTTCATTGATTATCTTATCAAAATGAAACATTTAGTTCTCATCACTTCTATGAAAGTTGAAAAAGTTATCAACTACTTTTATGCTCATGTTTGAAAACATCATGATTTACTTGAGTTCTTCATATCTGATCGAGATACACAATTCATCTTTGATGTCTGAAAGCATATATGTAAAATGTTGAAGATAAATGTTAAGTTATCAACAATGTATCATTCTGAAATTGATGATCAAATCAAGAAAGTTAATGCTGTCATGAAGCATTATCTTTAAGTCTTCATCAACTACATGCAAGATGATTGAGCTAAGTGACTTTCTGAAGTTGAATTCATCATCAATAACACATCATTATTAATCACTTTAACATTATTCTTCTTGATTAATTTGAGTCAGAACTTATGTTTAGACTTCAAGTTTTTTGAGTCTCTGCTTGAGAATCTTACATTTCAAGCTCAAAATAAGTTAATCAATGTTAAAAAGTTTATCAAGAAGATGAAGAAACTAACTGAGCATCTACATGATGAGATGTTTATAGCTCAAATCATCTACAAATTTAATGTTAATCTCTCTTGTCGTTCTTGTTTTAAATACTTCATTGAAGATGAAGTTTAACTGAATGCTTGCAATCTCAGCATCACTCATCTTGCTATCAAGTTAGATGATCATAATGTTGATCTTTTCAAGATCAAATGTGTTTTCAAGAACAATTTTCTGATCATTGAGTTAAATCTTTTAACATTCATGAAGATTCATTTAATCTTTCATGTCATTCTTTTGAATCATATCACAAGTAATTCTCTTTCAAGTCAACGTCAGAAATCTTAAAAACTCATCATCATTAAAAATGATGAAAGATTCTGATATGTAAACAGCATATTAAACTTTAAGCGTGATAAATGCTATAATTCATCTTTGCTCAAGTATTACATTGATTGAGAAAATTACTTTTCTACTTAAGAGTTTTTTCATCTTCTGAATAATTGTGAGCAAATGCTCAATAAATATCATCTCGTCAACTCTGTCATCAAAGAATCACATGTATTATCATGTGTGATGTTTCAATGTTAATGTCAAGAACTTTAAGTTCAATCTTCATTGTTTCAATTCAGCTCAAATTTGACTCAAATCTTGTTTAAATTTGACTCAAATGTGACTCAAATGTATTTTAGTTTCATTTATGCATCATCACATTAAATTACATTTCATCTTTTTCTTACTTAAATCTGATTCAAATCTTGTTCTAATTTAACTCAAACATCTTATTTAAATCTGACTCAGATGTGACTTAAATATGTTTCAATTTTGCTGTGCATCATCACATTAAAATGCGTTTCATCTCATCTCATTTTACAAACATCTTGCTCAGATTTGACTCAGATGTAACTCAGATTTATTCTAGTCTCATCTGTGCTTCATCATATTAAAATGCATTTACATCAATTCTCATCTTGTTTCAGTCTTCATCTTCAATTCTTTCTCATTTTATCTTGTTTCTTCTTATTGTCTTGCAGAAGCTCAGTCTTGAAGAGAGAAGTTACTGTCATGATGTCAGATCATCAACTCAATTTAGAACATAAATTGTTAATATCTTAAATAATCTTGATTCATTGAATCTGTTTCACAGTTCAATGAATCAAGTTATCAATTTAGTCATCATCATCTTAATTTAGTTTCAGCAATTTTGTTTCAATCATTTCAGTCATGTGCGCGAACTTCTGCAATCTTAAGTCAATAGAACTATTGTTTAGTCTTGATTCTGCTCGATTCATGTATATAAAAGTTGAGCTTTCATTTTTTTCTTTTGCTCTTTATCTTTCATGATCTTATCAAGTCTCTTGATGTGATTGACTTGTAGATTGATTCATTGCTCATTGAGTTTCAAAGTCATGTCTCGTTGATCTCTTAGCTCGATCAACATCTTGATGATCTCATCTGACTGATCAATAACTCATTGACGAAGTTGTTGATTTGTGTTGATGTCTCATGAGATAGCGACATTCTGAGATCTCGCTAAAGCATCGAAAGAAATAAGAAAAACTCATTTACTAGTAATGCTTTTAAGCAGACGAGTCGTTCGAGATTCGACTGGTTCGAAGTCGCGTGTCATTGTGAGAAAGATAAAGATAGATAAATAGATTTGATAAATTTGAGTAAATTTGAATGTGTGTTTTTAATGAAAGTAATTCAAAGAATCTCTTACGAATTTTCTGAATGAACGAAGTAAATTATTTCATATCATTTACACGTTGATAGCAGAGTAGTTGATTAGCATTTATCTACTGTTAGAAGTCAGCATAGAGCGAGTCATATGAATGTCATTTAACTAATAAATAAATGCTAAGAAAGAAAAGTATCTACAGAAAAGAACTCGATTCTTTATATGTGTGTTTCTCAGCTCTGTGCTAGACTCGAAAGAATTGACATCTTACACATATGATGCAAAGTCTCAATGACATCACTACTAGCTTGAATGCTCACTAGACTTGATTAGAATGAAACTCAGGTCAAAGCTAGAAAGAATAGACAAAGACTAGAATCGTAACATATATAATGATGATTGTTCTTTTAAATAAAAGCTTCATGCTCAACTCATGTAATAGTCAATACAGTCTATTGTTTTAGCTATTCTTGAATCTTCAGTCTAATGATTAGTTTGTTACTACACTGATCTCTGTTTATATCTTGTGTTGTTAAAGAAACAATCATTACAATTTGATTCAACTGACTTGACATTTGACATTCTGATCAGCACGTCTGCTTTCAAATTCTGCTTTTCTGACTGATATATGATCTTGAAATTATATTCAAATAACTTCTCAGCTCATTTAATCTGTCGTCTGATCAGTTTCTTGATGATCATGACGTACTTCAAATTCAGATGATCAATGAAGATCTTGATTGAAATATCAGTACATTTTAATTTGAAACATCAATGCTTCAAGCATCAAATAATAGTCAAAAGCTCTTTGTCGTAGATCTCATAGTTGCATTCTGCAGAAATCATGTTCTTGCTATAGAAGATCACTGAATGTAGAATGTCTTTATCGTCATACTGAGATAATACTTCGTCGTTGACATAGTTCAAGAAGTTCATTTTCAGAATAGCTTCTCTGATTGAATCAAAATGCTTCAGAAAAAGAGCTGTTGTCATCTGTTGCTTCAGTTTCTCAAAGATCATCTGACAGATCTCTGTTCATTCAAATGAATGATCTTTTCAAATCAGCTTTATCATAGATTGAGTGATCTTCAAGAAGTTCTTTATGAATCGTTGATAGAAATTGCAGAAGTCAATGAAGATCTGTACATGAGTCAATGATTGAAGCACTTTTCAGCTTCGAATCACATCTACTTTTCAAGAATTCATTCGTAAATCATTGATGAATATCAATAGTTTTAGAAACGAGATCTTCTGAATCTTGAATTCGCACTTGTCAATGTCTATTTGCAGATCAACTTCATGAAGCTTGTTTAGCATCTCTTTCACATGAGTTCTATGTTTCTTCAAGATCTTACTGTAAATGAGAATGTCATTCAGATAGATTTGACAGAATTTATGCAGACAGTTGAACAACATATTGTTGATATAGTGCTGAAAGAATGTTGATTCATTGATTAATTCAAAGAGCATTACTTTATATTTGTAAACATTGAAGAAAGTGACAAATATGATTAGATTCTCACTTTCAATGCTCATGCAAAGCTTATTGAACGTGACGATAATGTTAAGTCGAGTCAGATATTTACTATCTTGAATTCAAGCGAGTACTTCGTCTATCAAAAGTATTGAATAACGATTTCTTTTGATCAAAGCATTCAATTTTCAATAATTCACGCAAAAGCAAAGATTATCATCTTTCTTTTCAATGAATAGTATTGACGAAGTAAATGAAGCTTTGCTGAGTGTAATAAACTTCTTCTTCAAGTTCTCTTCTAGATACTTCTTGTTACGAGTGTATCAAGACTGAAGTTTTAATCAATTCACAGTGAACGCTAGCGAGTTCACTGCGTATTGATTAGAGCTAGTTAATGATTTAGTTGAGATCTGACTCAGATTTGACTCAGATATGACTCAATCTCTTTTTTCTTTCTCAACACTCTTTTCTTTCATCAACATCTTGTTCATCTACATCACATTCTTTTCATGTCACAAACACATCTCTTTCGAGTCTAGCGCAGTCTCTGAACATTACATAAATAGAAGCTTTTGTATCACTCTTCTTCTGTATTCTTAATATTCAGTTATAGCTATCTCTAAAGATCAAGCACTATCAACTCTGATCTTCATTGATTGTATCATTTAGGCACGATTCTGACATTATATTAAGAATTCGTTAATCACACAATACTGATCTTATTATTCATTCAACATACTCATCTAGACAGAATGAGTTTAAAGAAATTCATTTATCTGATGATTGACGATAATCGAAAGATAGAACAACATTAGAAGATTGAATAGAATCAACGACGAGACTGTTTGAATTGCTATACTACTTATTGCTCATTAAGTATGCAAAGTTCACTCGATTACGAGAATCATGATAAAGAATCTTCGTGAATTGCTCAAGAATTAAATCGATTGATAGATTCAATGATAAAGAATCTTCGTTGTTTGCTAGAGAATCAATCAAATCAATCAACAAACAAATCTCATCTTCTTTGTTGAAGATTAAACATCACTCTATACGTCTTTCTCTTTCAATCGTCGAACATCGTCATTCATTTGATTCTCTTTCAAACAAATCTTATCATGTTTAGTCATTCATTTACTGAAGAGTGTTTCGAAGAATTTCGAAATTATTTCTCTCAAATCTCTGATGCTGATTCATTCAAATCACGAACGAAATCATCAAGTGCTGCATCATTCATTCATGAAGATGACGAATTATTCGCTGAAACGATAATATCTCTCATGTTCTACGAAATTTGAAAGGCTCGAAGTTTAGCTCTTGATGAAGAAACAGATCGACTCTACGAGTTAAATAAACAACAAGAAGACGAAATCAAAGAGTTGAAGACTAAACTTCAAGCTAAAGAAAACACTTTTTCTGATTTCATCTACTCTGAGCGTTCTAGATCTCAAAAAATACCTGATTCTTCGTTATTTACTGATAAAAAGAACTCTACTTGAAAGAACTGATACGGAAAAATTCAGAATAAACTAGAGATCAACGTCGATCTCTTTTCTAATGAACGATTCAAATTGAGCTATGTACATTCTAGATTATTCGATGATGCAGCTGAGATTACTCAAGCTAGACGTGAACGTGACTGTATCAATCTTTATAGAATCGTCAACGATCTTTTGAAAGAGCTAGCTCAGTTGTTTGATGATTCAAATAAGAAAGTCAACTTTCGTAGAGAATACTACAACTTGATTCAAAAATTCAAGAAATTCAATGAATTCTATACTTAGTTTCAACGTCTATCTTTCTATCTAGACTATCACAAGAAGCAACTGATCGCTGATCTGAAAGATAAAATACACTTTCGTCTTCAATTCGTTTAAGTAGATCAACTAGTTCAATCTGATTCTTTAAAAGAAATTCGTTTCTATCTGATTCATTTGAATAATGATCAGCGAGTCATTCGAGAGATCAAGAACAAGATCAAACGTGTCAATGATCTTTCTAAGACTATCTTTCATAAAGCGACTGTTGTCACTCAGTCAGTTGATCATTCGAAGTTTGATCAGCTAAAGCTGCGTGACGCGATTTTAACTAGCATCAAAGAGACAGATATTCTAGTCGAAAGCTGTTTCATATGTCATAAATCAAGTCATAGCTCTAAAGAGTGTCTCGATCGATCTACTAAAATTAATGCAGTGAACAATGAATATGATCGCTTTGATTTCAATTTGAATTTCGATTCAAAAAACTAGTCATCTCTTCAAAAGTCATCAAAGAAATAAAAATTATATCTTTGTGCAAACTAGACGAAATTCTATCGAAAGAAAATTACTTTGAAAAGTCGTTTCTAATTGACACTCATCTTATCTCTCAGAATCAATCTTTCAGTCTTTGTTCTTTAATAGACAGTGATTCAGTCGTTTACACGATCATACATTCTAATCTAGTCGATAAAGTATGCGAGAAACTGAGAATTCAACTCATATCACTGGCAAAAGAGAAGCTAATAAGAGATTATGATGAGAAGATATTTAAAAAAATCATCACTCATAAAATTCTATTCAATCTCATCATTGAAAGTCATAAGAAATTGATTGTATCAATGCTGATAGTTGATATTGATCATCATGAAGTCATATTGAGTAAGTTTTGAATAAACAAAAACGAAATATTATTGAATATGCAAAACAATGTCATTGTTTTTTTGAATCAATTGAGTACTTCTATTTCGATTTTTTCGATTTCTCTCAATTCAAAGCACTCAAGTTGATCGCGATCAACTTCGTCTTCTTCAATCACTCAGACTAAGATCTTTATGATGCTCAAACGACTCGTTCGAGAAGAGTCATTCTCGATTCAAAGCATAGACGCAGCTTCGTTCAAAACACTGTTGAATCATTCAAAGAAGAACAAGATTGAAGTCTTTGCTCTATTCATGATGAACATCAATAGAAAAATCGCGTATCATACTCAGTGCGATTTGAACGCTTTAAACATCTCTTCAATTGATGAAACGACTCAGAATTTGAAAGATATTAAAGCAAAGCTGTCATCAAAATATCATGAGTTTCTAGATGTTTTTGATCGAGTTTAATTGAATAAACTATTCTCTCATCGCTTCTATGATCATAAAATCAAGCTCATCAGTGATTCAACGCTCTCTCGCTGTCGAGTTTATTGAATGTTCTCTGTCAAACTTCTGAAAGTAAAGAAGTACTTAAACAAGAATCTGTCGAAGAGATTCATCACTTCTAGTCAGACCTTCTATTTCTCTTTCGTTCTATTCATTTTCAAAGCAAATAAAGATCTTCGATTCTGTGTGAACTATCAAAAGCTAAATGTCATTTTCAAAAGAAATAGATATTCTTTATCGCTGATAGATGAGATCATTGATAAAATAGTGAGTTGCAAGCATCTGACTATATTGAACATCATATCAGCATTCAACAAACTTCGAATGCATCTCAATAGTGAGAATTACATCACTTTTATCACTGCTTTAGAAGCATATAAATACAAGATGCTATCATTTGAACTGACTAATGAATTGATCTTCTTTTAGCAATATATAAATGATGTTTTATGAGACTTTCTGAACGACTTTTGTCAAGTCTATCTAGATGACATTCTCATCTATAGCAAAATGAGAAAGAAACATAGAAATCACGCCAAACTAGTATTGAGTCGACTACGCGAAGCTGAACTGCAGATGAATATTCAAAAGTGCGAATTCAATGTAGAAGAGACTGTCTTTCTAGAAATTATTGTATCAGAACTAGATTTTCGTATGAATTTCAGCAAAGTGACAGTTATAGTCAGCTGAATCACTTCGATCAATCTAAAAGAAATTCAGAGCTTCATGAGATTTGTTAACTTCTATCATCGTTTCATTAAGAACTTCTCAAAGCTAGTCAAATCATTCACTCAGCTGACTAGAAAGAAAACATCTTTTGTTTAAAACAAGATATGTGTTCAAGTCTTTGACAATCTAAAGAAACAAGTCAGCTTGACTTCAGTACTTCGTCACTTTGATCTCAAACGACAAGCTATTCTGAAGATTGATGCTTCAAACTATGTAAAAGATGAAATACTATCTCAGTACGATGACGAGAGAGTTCTTCATTCGATGATCTTCTACAGCAAAAGCATGATCTTCGCTGAAATCAATTATCACATCTATAACAAGAAATTGCTAGTCATTATTCAATGCTTTGAACACTGATGACTCAAGCTGAAATGCACTAAACTACTCATTCAGATGTTCATCGATCATCAGACTTTGAAGATCTTCATGAAAAACAAACAGTTGAGTCGATGACAAGTCAACTATCTGAACATTCTATTGAAGTTCAACTTTCAGATCATTTTTAAATCAGGCAAAATGAACACTAAAGTCAATGCTTTAATCAGAATGTCTTTAATGAACGTCTCTAAATCAGCTCAGCGTCTTGAAGATCATTTTCAGACTATTCTGATCTTTGATAAAGTCGATGTTTTATCTATTGAATCGAAAGCAAATCTCTATCAATGAGTACAAATGATCAATCAAACAGATGAGCTCTGCAGCGAATATAGACAAGCTATGAATGAAAACAAGCTCAAATTTCATATCACTAAACTGAAGAACTGCGAAATCATTGATGATGTTCTATTTAGAAAAGATTTACTGTGAATCTCTGAGAACATGCACACGAAATTACTACAAGAAGTGCATGATCAATCTTCAATCTTTCATCTCGACAATCAATGAATCATTGATCTAGTTCAGCGTTTCTACTATTGATCAGATTATCGAGCTACTATTCGATGATACATTCGAAACTGTCATGCTTGTCAGCGAAGCAAAATTTCTAGAGATAGCATCAATAAACTTCATCATTCTCTTTCGATTTCACAGAAACGCTGAAAAGATATAGCTATGAACTTCATCACTGAACTATCTCTGTCAGAAGACTATAACGTCATTTGCACAATCATATATCGTCTCATCAAAGAACGTCACTATGTTTTTTGTCATTGAGAAAACGATGACATCTTAGTTAAAGAAACGATTTGAATCATGCTATGAAACGTCTATTGACTGCATGATCTACTCAGTTCTATTGTTTCGAACAGAGACTCTCAATTCATATCGACTATGTGAAAAAGTCTTTGCAAGCGACTGAGAATCACAGCTAGTCTATTCACAGTCTATCATTCTGAGATCAATGATCAATCAAAATGAGTCAATCAAGACGTTGAACGCAAACTTAGAATCTATTGCAATTACATGCAAGATGACTGAATCAAATGAATATCTATGATGAAATTCAGTGACAATTCAAATATCTTCTTGATCACTTCAATGATTTCTTTCTACTTCAATAAGAAATTTCATTCTCGAATGAGTTTCGATTCAGATATGACTGACTACGAAACAACTCGTGAACGTCTTGAAGCTAGAAAAGTCGATGATATTGTCATTTGAATGAAAGAGTTACTGAACTTCGATCATCAACAATTGAAAAAGACGAAGTTGATCATTGAAGTTCAGATCAATAAACATAGACGAGACATCACATATGAAGTAAATAACTGAGTTTGACTATCTTTCAGAAACGTCAAGACAACGAGACTCTGCAAAGATTTGAAAGACAAACAGCTAAATCTCTATCAAATCATTGTCAAAGTGAGTATCTTCTATCATCTTCATTTATCAGTCAGCATGAAGCATCTGCATTTGATGTTCAGCTCAAAACTACTGCGATTGTATTCAGAAGATTCTCTATCAGAACAGCATTCAGAATCATTCAGATCAATCACTATTGAAGATGATGAACACTGAGAGATAGATGATATATTGAACTTCAGACGCTATCGAGATCGAATATAATACAAAGTCAAATGAACAGATCTAGATAGAAACGACGAATGATACTATGTTGATAAAGAGAAATTCGATGACTCAGAAGAAGTTTTGAACGAATTTCATAAGCTATATTCAAACAAATCGCGCTAAATATCGAAATAACTATCAACAAAAGCAAGCAAATGAACTACATTCATGCAAACATGAATTTTCAAAGAGAAGAGTAATGTTACGAGTGTATCAAGACTGAAGCTCTAATCAATTCACAGTGAATGCTAGCGAGTTTACTGCGTATTGATTAGAACTAGTCAACAATCTAGTCGAGATCTTACTCAGATTTGACTCAGATATGACTCAATCTCTTTTTTCTTTCTCAACATTCTTTTCTTTCATCAACATCTTGTTCATCTACATCACATTCTTTTCATGTCACAAACACATCTCTTTCAAGTCTAGCGCAGTCTTTGAACATTACATAAATAAAAGTTTTTGTATCACTCTTCTTCTGTATTCTTAATATTCAGTTTTAACTATCTCTAAAGATCAAGCACTATCAATTCTGATCTTTATTGATTGTATCATCTAGACACGATTCTGACACTTCTTGATCTTTTGCAACTTATGACTCAACATGAAGTACAATCAACTTCTAGAAGATTGACTCTCATCTTCTAATTCAATCTTATGATCATATGATTGATGCAAAGACAACTGAGTTGTTTTTTCTCTGTCAAAAATGTTCAGAAAATCATGATAAACTATTGAAAGCTTCTTCTTCAGTTTCTTTAATGACATGACAAAGATCATTTTATTCAATTTCGCTGAATCTTTGATCGAGCTAAGCATCTTGTTGATTTCACTAATGATCAATGTAAAGATCTTGACATTCTTTTTCTTGACTAGAGTTTGATAAGCAGCGACTTTGATCATGACAATATTGATGAACTCTTTCTTCTTTGATGACTGAATGAGTTCATGTTGATCAAGATCAACTTGAGTACTTTGCTTTCGTATGAGAACTGATTCAATGAATTGATTCACTGATTTCGAATTTGTAGTTCGCTTTAAGATGATCGTTGACATAAACTTCAAGTTCTTTCGTTTCATTTCGCAGATTTCGCTTAATTTGAATTGATGAAATGCTGATTGACTGCTTGTTTTCAAAACAATAAGTTTCGAGATTCGAATATTTAATGAAGATATCAATCAATCATTTGCAGAATCTATCAAAATTTGATTTCTTTTCAATCAGAGATTATCAATAATTATCTTGTGCTGATTTAAATAAGTTATTAATAGAAACATCATTTCATTCTTATGTTCTTGTATAGTGACTGAGATATACAAAGCATGTGTAATAAATCTTCAATCAAGAGTTTTGTCATATGAATGAATCAACTTTGATTTCAACAGTGAAATTGACTGAATATTAAAGCATTCACATAGCTCTGAAATCAATGAATCATTTATGAACGTCATGTCAGTGACTTTGATGTCTATCAGAGCGAGAAATCGAAATATCTTTTCTAGATTACTTAAGATGATGTTCACAATAAATGATTTGAAATCAAACAAGTCATCGAGCATATTGATGAAGCAAGATATGAGCATGTTGCTCTCAATTACTACTTTGATGAGAGCAGATCGTTTTTCGAATTTGCTGCAATTTCATGCATCTGAGCTGACTCAAAACAGTTGCATGCTCTATGTTCTGACTTTTTGCATTTGAAGCAAAGTTCTTTTTTAAACAACTTCTTTCTAGCAGAGTCAACGTTTGATATTCTGAGTTTCTTTCATGCAAAGATTGAAGCTGAAGTCGCAGTAGTGATCATCATCAAGATGTCAGTGATAAAGCGAGTGACTTGAGTCATTGATGTCTTGAGAGCTGATTGAGCATTTAATTTCGTCAATCGAACGTTGACTTGCATGCAGATGTCGACAAATTCATTCAAATTCATAGTTCGTTCAATTGATTATGACTCGCTGAAGATCTGAGCTAATCTTATGCTAAAGATCATCTAGTAGAATTTCGTTATTGTACTTTAGTTTCACACTAAGTCTCTGAAATTTCATTCAAAATTCATGAAAGAAGATCTTGTTTTGATACAGCTTCAAGAACTGTTGTTGAGTCATATGACATTGCTTGAGATCGTCATACATTTTATTTATGATCGACAGTATCTCTTCTGCTTCAAGAAACAAGTTCGTGATTGTATTTCTCATTCTGAGTGCTATGTGTTTGATCATCGTTTCACTGACTCAACTTTTCACATATGCAATCTTTATTTCTTCAATAGAAAAATGATTCTTGTTCATCTTCAACTTGTTTCGTATTTGAAATAATCAATTATTTACATTCTGTCTTGAATCTTCAAACAAAGATGAGTCAGATAGCTTGATTGATCTTGAGAATTGATCTTTCGAAATCAAAGTGCTTAGTTGACTTGATGTTACTTCTAAATGATGTATAATCACATTCTTTTTTTCCATCTCTTTTTATAAACGCGTTTGAACAGCATTCAACGTTGTCTGTATGACTTTCAACTTGATGTTGATAACTTTCAATTCAATGTTGATCTTGTTGATATCATTTAACATCTGAATCATGTCATTGTGAATCTTGATTTCAATGTCATGCTGTTAACATATGTACTTGATAAAGACAATGAGATCATTTGCTTCATAAGTGTTTATTCAAGCATTCAATTCAATGCTGATGCTGATCTTGATCATTTTATGATTAAAAAGTAACGCGTTCATGTTCTTTTCTTCTGTATTCAATGATGCATTCATGTCTTCTTCTTCTGATGCTGTTCAATTCTATGATAGAAGTGATTCTTTTTTAGCATTTCAAAGTTCATAACAAGCAATGCTCACTGATTCTGATTCTGTGCTTCTAGTCATTGTATGAGTAGAAAATTGCTGATCAAGATTTAACTGAAATTTCTGATTTCAGTTCTAAAACAACACGTTCATGTTTTTCTGTTCTTTTGTTCTGATGATGAACTCAGTAAAAAGTTAATCTAAAGCAACGTGTTCATGTTCTTCTATTCTGTTCTAGAAATTTCTTGATTTCTAATGAGTCTTCTGAACTCAATTTTCAAGTTTCAATTCAAGTTTAAGTGATGTAGCTTATTTTTATATCATTTACACATTGATAGTAAGATTGATGAGCTTTGAACTAATGTTATGAGTTTGCATAGGCGAATCATATGAGTGTATTCTAACTAGAAGTTCAAAGCTGAAGTAGAAAGAAAATGCAACATGACGTGAGTTTTACTCATGAAGACACGCTAGATCGCTAGCGTGTCAACAACAGCTTTACTCACAGCTTTATACTAGTCTATGTTAAACTAATCAGACTAATCAGACTAATCAAAAGTAACAGAGATGCATGCTTGCAACATTCTTGAACGTTGTTGATGTGATATTTTCATGAACTATGTAGATTCTTTATCGCTCAATATCTTCATGAGTATCATATATAAATATGTTCTAGTCTTCATCAATCATCTTATCAAAATGAAACATTTAATTCTCATCATTTCTATGAAAGTTGAAGAAGTTATTAACTGCTTTTATGCTCATGTTTGAAAACATCATGATTTACTCAAGTTCTTCATGTCTGATCAAAATATACAATTTATCTTTGATGTTTGAAAGCATATGTATAAAATGTTGAAAATAAACGTTAAGTTATCAACAACATATCACTTTGAAATCAATGATCAAATCAAGAAAATCAATGCTGTCATGAAGCATTATCTTTGAGTCTTCATCAACTACATGCAGAATGATTGAGTTAAGTGACTTTCTGAAGTTGAATTCATCATTAATAACACATCATCATTAATCACTTTAACATCATTCTTCTTGATCAATTTGAATCAGAACTCATATTTAAACTTCAAGTTTTTTGAATCTTTGCTCAAGAATCTTACATCTCAAGCTTGAAATAAGTTAATCAATGTCAAAGAGTTCATCAAGAAAATGAAGAAACTAACTGAGCATTTATGTGATGAGATGTTTATAACTCAGATCATTTATGAATTCAATATCAATCTCTCTCGTCATTCTTGTTTTAAATACTTCATTGAAGATGAAGTCTGATTGAATGCTTGCAATCTCAGCATCACTCATCTTGCTGTTAAGTTAAATGATCATAACTTTGATTTCTTCAAGATCAAGCATTTTTTCAAGAATAATTTTCTGATCATTAAGTTAAATCTTTCAACATTCATGAAGATTCATTTAATCTTTCATGTCATTCTTTTGAATTATATCACAAGTGACACTTTTTCAAATCAACATCAGAAATCTCAAAAACTCATTCTTGTCAAGAATGACAAAAGATTCTGATATGTAAACAGCATATTAAACTTCAAGCATGATAAATGTTATAATTCATCTTTGCTCAAGTATTACATTGATTGAGAAAATCACTTCTTTACTTGAAAATCTTTTCATCTTTTGAATAATTGTGAGTAAGCATTCAATGAATATCATGTCATCAATTCTGTTGTCAAAGAATCACATGTACTGTCATGTGTAATATCTCAATGTTAATGTCAAGAACTTTAAGTTCAATCTTCATCATTTCAACTCAGCTCAGATTTGACTCAGATCTTGTTTAAATTTAACTCAAATATCTTGTTTAAATCTGACTCAAATGTGACTCAAATGTATTTTAGTTTCATTTGTGCATCATCACATTAAAAACTGCATTTCATCTTTTTCTTGTTTAAATTTGACTCAGATCTTGTTTAGATTTGACTCAAATATTTCGTTTAAATCTGATTCAGATGTGATTCAAATGTATTTCAATTTTACTATGCATCATCACATTAAACTGCATTTCATCTTTCTTTTGTTTAAATCTGACTCAAATCTTGTTTAAATTTGACTCAGACATTTCATTTAAATTTGATTCAGATGTGACTCAAATGTGTTTCAATTTTGCTGTACATCATCATGTTAAAATGCATCTTATTTCATTTTATTCTTCAGATATCTTGCTCAAATTTGACTCAAATGTGACTCAGATTTATTCTAGTTTCATCTGTGCTTTATTACATTAAAATGCATTCACATCAATTCTCATTTCATTTTAGTCTTCATTTTTGATTCTTTCTCATTTCATCTTGTTTCTTCTCATCATTTTGTAAAAGCTCAGTCTTGAAGAGAGAAGTTACTGTCATGATGTCAGATCATCAATTTAATTTAAAACATAAATTGTTGATGTTTTAAATAATCTTGATTCATTGAATCTGTTTTGCAGTTCAATAAATCAAGTCATTAATCTAGTCATTATTATTTTAATTTAGTCTCAGCAATTCTGTTTCAATCATCTCAGTCATGTGCATGAATTTTTGCAATCTTAAGTTATAAAACTACTGTTTAGCCTTGATTCTGCTCGATTCATGTATATAGAAGTCAAACTTTCATTCTTTTCTTTCACTTTTTGTCTTTCATCTTGTACATTATCTGATGTATTGTCTTGTATCTAGATTCTATCAAAGTAATAATAATAATATCAGTCTTCTATATTGATAGTATCTCTAGTCTAGCTCAGTCTCTGACATGATGAGAGAGGAAATTCAACTCGTATCTTTGCTCTGCTCTTTGAAGTGAATCTCGTAAATGATTCAGACATTTGTTCAAAGAATGCTCTGCGATGATAATGCGATCGTTTTGCGATAGGTTGGTCATCTCAAGGTAGAGGGCGTAAGGCCTAGGTTATAGTGAGATTTACATCTTATTTGCAAGCTGCTAAACGAGACTGCAGAATGTTTGTGGGTTTGAAGTCGATGGCGAGAAGGCTGGAAAGGTTGAAGATGATTGTCTCAGAAGTTCAGCATGAAGTAGAACATGAAGCGAATGACGAGTGTTCGAACACATAGCTGTTAGAAGATATAGAAGGCATGTTGCAGAAGGTAAAAGCACGCTGCTAACGGTGAAGAACGAAGTGAAGCAGTGTAAACACGCAGCCGAATAGAAAAACCGACAGTTCATTGAAAATTGAATGGTTAACTGTA
>JAABUV010001864.1_pt1 | contig 29848 bp, 39 predicted proteins | sample 5559971 | NCBI WGS metagenome assembly JAABUV01 (sample SAMN10711881, study PRJNA513362) | rock metagenome | isolation source: Antarctica rocks | place: Antarctica: Victoria Land, Knobhead nord | collected 2015-12-19
TTCCCCCCCCCCCCCACCACCCCCTCCCCCCCCCCCAACCCCCCCCCCCAACCCCCGCCCCCCCCCCCACCCCCCCCCCCCCCCCCCCCAAAAACCGGGCACACAGCAACAGCAACAGCCAAACAAGCCTTCTCCAACCCCAAACCTACACCATCCCCCACCACACACACACAAATACCATCATGCATACAAAAACATAACCGCGTATTTACAAGCAAGCACTCAAGCACCAACCACCACCCCTAATATACCTACCTCCAGCTCCCAAGCCAACAAAACAAAAATCAAATCAAATCAAATCACCACTCACAAGCAGCTCTATTCATTACTCACTCTATTCATCACCCTTGAAGACCTGAATGGTTTGAATATCAAACATATATCTCGCGGCTGTATTCTAGCACTTTATTTTCTTGCGCATTTCTCATCGATAAGCATCCTCGCGGGATAAATCGCCGCGATGGAGGAGTTTCAGAAATGGAGAAGGGTTGTTGCGGTCGTTCTTTAAAATAGCCTATGGTCGATTTTATTTTTGGGTTGGTTTTAGGTACTTTCTGAGAGAGAGAGAGAGAGAGGTGGAAGGGGGAAAGGGAAGGGGAGGGGACATTTCTAGGTTCGGCCGGGATTCGATGGATTTGATTTTGGGGTTTGGGGTTGTAGGTTCGTTCTGGGTTGGGATGAGATGAGATGGTTACGGAAGTAAGTATGAGAAATGGCAAAGCATTGCAGGGGTAGGAAAATTGTGAGATATGAGCGTGAGAAGGCTCGTTTTGGTTTCAGAGATGGAGAAGAGGGATCGAAAGTGCGATGGTTGGTAGGATACTGTTGACGCTTTTTTGGTGGCAGGGAATGGTTTCAGCAATCTGCTGGGCGGGGGGGATGGGTGCACTAACGAAAAGGGATTGCCGATCAAGCTGTTTAAAAGTGATGGCGAACCTTTGATATTTACTACCATGATCTATGCCGAGCTTCATTGACCGACACTGTAAGGTACGAGCACAGATCGTGACAGAGTTTGTTCCGTCTGGGCCTGAAAGGCTGAATATGATATCAAGATATAATGTACAAGAAGGGTAGTTCAAATACAGTCAAATGCGTTCCAATGGTGCGTCAAGAACGAAGTTTGCACATATCTATATGTCCAGCGCGCACAGCGCGAGTCTGATAGATCTGTCCTTAACGGCCATATGCTTGAACTGACGCTGTCGCCGCGACAATTGGGAACGGGTCTGTCCCAGTGGGACTGGGGGTGAAGCTGGCGGATGGCTGGGTGAGGAAGCCGGTGGACTTGCATTTGGTCCTGGTCTTGGAGAGTGGCTGGGTGCCGTTGTTGTATGCTGCGCTGCTGAACGGAGGTGCGGCGCTGGATGCGGCAGAGGCTGCGGCTTCACCAGCTGCGGATGATTGAGGGGACGCGCTATCAGGGGCAGAGCTGGGGCTTGAATCGGACCCGGAGCCAGCAGTCTGGAAAATCATCAGTTATGAGGTATTTGAATGACGTTGTGGGAAGCACTCACCACAGTGACTGTCACAGCGGGGCCCAATGCAGTGACGGTAACGGTACCTCCGCAGCCACCTGCAGCAGTACCTGTAGCAGCGCCACCAGCGACATCTGTGGGGGTGCTCTCCCCACCGCTACCGGTTGGGGTCTGTGATGAGACGTAGATGGTGCTCTGAATAGTTCTATACTTAGTGGATTTCCCCTTGCTAGAGGCTTCAGCAGCGTCTGCCGACGATGCGATAGACTGTGTCACAAGCTCAGCTCGATTCAATATGATCTAGCCCGAGGTAATACTTACAGCGCTGTTGGTTTGGTAGATGGTGTGACGGATAGTGGTAGTTATAACGGTGGCTGAAGTTCCAGTCCCGATAGTGTAGGTGAGAGTAGTATCTTCAGATTTGCCAGCACTGGTAGGACTAGAGCCAGAAGCACTTGTACCAGTCCCGATAGGAGCGCCCGTACTGAGTGGGCCTGCGCTGAGCGAGCCACCGGTGCTGATGGGGAAGGGCGCGCTGGAGGCGACTTGGGATGCGCTGGCTCCTGTACCAGGAAGCAGAGGAGCCCCCGAGCCGCTTGGATAAGAAGAGGTCCCATTCTTGTAGGAGTAGTCGGAATCATCGGCTTGAACAACAACGGCCAACGCCGCGACGAAAGCGAGTGCAAGCTTGCTGTACATCTTGTTCGATCTCCTGATCAAGGTACGTGAAATGTTATTTGTACTGGGTAGACCTTGGACGTGATATTCTTGGCCGCGTGGATTGCTTAGGGGGTATCTGATGCTTGCTTCTTGGGGCTAAATGATGATCTTTTGCAATGCTTCTGTGTTTGAACTCAAGTTTTGTAAAGACCGTAGGCGAAATCGATTCGCAGTAAAAGAGTGACTGAAATGAGAGAGCAAACCGAACAAGCTATGCAAAAGAGCGTGGTTAGAAGAGAAGGAAATTCATATCGGGGGCGGGTGAGGGTGAGGCCATATACGGAATTGCAGAGGGGGTTGGAAATTAGGATATTAAGGATGATTGGTGCTAATGCCAGGTCCCGCCGCCAGCGACCGGCGACAAATTGAAGACCCAGGATCGACGAGGAGCTAGCCAGACCCTTGTTTCCTTCCTCCTATTGATTGGAGATGCAAGCACACACGGATGGGTCCGATTCAAGCAGGTCGCCGTCAGCATGGCCTCTTACTGGAAAGCATCACCATCTTCTTTCACCGTAGCCTGGCGCTTCGTAGCTCGGGATAAACTTACGATAATCACTCATTTCTCACTGCTTACTGCTCAGAATGACCGGCGAGCCACAGCATGTAAACAAAGCAGCGCTCACCAAGTCATCAGCTAGTCGCAATTTCCTGTTGTTTTTGGGTTTTGTGTCGCCCTTGGTCTCCCTTGGCACACACAAGAGTGTATTGATTGGGACCACGCGCAGGCGTCCGTGAGTGATGGCCACGCTGTAACGTGGTTGTCTCAGCAAGAGACCCACCTTGCGACGGCCATGGCGTTGTCCCAATGTCCGTCCCTCGCATCGATGACCGAAAGGCCAAGAACAAAGAAGCGGATGTCGAAGATGGTGCGTTTCAAAAGGTCTGATTGCGACAAATTACGACTTGGCGCGCTTGGCACCTCCCGCCCAAGATAAATTACTTACTTTACCTTAAAGTAAAGTAAAGTAAACTTAAGGGTGAATGGCGGGGATGCGGGGTCGATAAGCGATGATAAGATACGCAAGTTACGGAGTAGTAGGTAGCCTCGCGGGTAGAATAAGAATCCGAACGCCAAGAAGTGAAAGCCCCGCCAACATTGACTGCTGAAAATTCGGATTCTTATTCTACCCGCGAGGTAGCCTCGTCTCTGCGATAAGGCTGGAAGGCTATGAGATAGTTGAGGCTACCAGACCGTCGTGCATTGTGAAGACGATGTCAACGGCTACTTCCATCTTTCTTGTTATATAAAGCTCCCTTGCCAACATCTTCTTCTGCTGTCACAGCCACTATGCCCTCCCATCTCCGTCCCTCGGAGGAGATGCTGAACGTCTTCAAACTTCAGCGATCTTTGAAGAAATTTGCTTCCTCTTCTCATAAGCTCCAGATCCTGCGTACGCTTCCCTATTCTGATGCCAGGCTGCCTGCCTTGCCGCGGACGCTATATATTCTGGTGAGTATGAGTTCGTGACGCATCGAGTCGTAAAAAGTTGAGCATCTAGAACAATCACCTCCGAAATCTCGCGCTCGATCATATCCTGGACGTACATAGCTATCCCCTTCAACTTTGCATCCCCTTCATGACGACGCTGACCAAGCTCGTCTGTTCCTACAGGACTCTTCTTGGAACCCCCCAACGCGTGCGCATCTGAATATCTGCACGTCAGCTTTACTGCAAGATAAACCGACCGAGAAGCCAAAGAGGCTACTATTATTGTTGGCAACGCAGAATGCGGACAAAGGATCGAAGCCCGCAGCTTTCGAGCAGCGGCTAGCGATGATGAAGATCTTCGCGAATGATGTGCTTCAAGCTGTTGCTCACCCTAGTGTGTCTTATGAGACGGAGGGCCTGAAGGACGGCGAGATAGTTGTGGACGTTGGGATTACGAAGGAAGCCCGATTCATGGACAAAACGAGCGTGCTAGAAAAACATTGGGATTATACTTACCTGGATCCCGAGGGTGCCAGGAAGCCCATGGAGCAAGTGCATCTCACAGGCTTTGATACCCTGATCAGATTACTCGATATCAAGTACTATCCGCCGGACCATAATCTGAAGCCACTGGAGGACTTGTTCGAGAAGCACCGAGTCAGGGTGACCAGGAGGACAGATGATGCATTGGGCGGGAGAGAGGCGCAGGATTCATACATGAGTAGACTTAGAGACGGGGATCGAGAAGACGAGGGTGGAAAGAGGGAATGGGCCGATAGAATCCAACTCGTCGAGGGCGGAGACGAGGACGAAGAGGGTGTGAGTTCTACCAAGGTCAGGGAAGCTGCCATAGCTAGGGATGAAGAAGCATTGAAGAGGTTGGTCTCCGATGGAGTGGCACAGTGGATACTGGACGAGAAGTTGTACCTGAACTCATGATTGAGCGCCAAAAGGACTGCAATTTTACGATGTCGCTAGGCTATTCATTCGACGCTTATTTATCAGACCATTATCAGCGCTTGGTTCCCCTGATCGGCCTCAAAGATCATGCGTTCATTATCAAGAATTTCCTCTCCGTCGTGTCCAAAAAAGGAATCACAGAAACCAGCATCAGCTACAGTGGTAATCTGAGGATCCAAGATGTTCTCTGTCTCGTCTGTCAGTTCCTGGTGATCCAGTCCGTACGGCGCACCTGACGTGGGCTGCTCAGACAAGCTATGATTGCTCTGAAGTGTTGTTTTTGCATCGTCCAATATCTCTTCGTGGTCCACTTGCCTAATTTGGTCTAATGCAGAACACTCGGAAAGTACCTGTTCGGTACTGAAATTGTCCTGCCAGGTTTGACAGTCATCCTCCCGAGCCAGAGAGTGAGCGAGGCCATCATCGAGAACACCATTCCCTTTGTTCAGCATATCCAGCAAGTCCTCTTGATAAGGTTCGTATTGCAGAGGTTCCCCGGTGTATCTTTGAAGATCTTGAAGGACCTCTCGTTCGTCATCCAACATCTCCTCGCTATAGTTGTCCCAGAGCCTATTCGACTCGCATCGAACGAGGCTCTCGGAGGAATCTTGGCTATAATAATCTATTTCAGCATTCGAACTGCTATCAAGCATGGCCTCGCGTCTGTTCTGATAAGGTCCTTGTGTAAATCTCTGACTCGTAAACAGATCCTCATCGATATCACCGCCAGCCCCAAAGGTGTTGACTGGTATATACGGTACGCCTTCCTCCGCGCTTCGATCGTCCGATACTTTCATCCAGTCTGGGCAAAGTAAACCCTCAACTGCTCCATCATCGTCGATAGAAAACTTGGCTTTGATAAGCGGATCGTTGCCCGAGTAGTCGACTCCCAACCCCTTTGATTGGTCGAACGTATGGTCGCTGATGCCAGAATCTATTTCCACTGACGTATACTGGGTTTCAAGTATCAGGTCGACATCTTCATTGTTCGGAAATGTCTCTACATCTTGATCCATTATCGACTTGTCCAGAATCTGCTGTCCAAGCTCACGTTCGCAAGCAGTCTGTGGGCCACCCAAGATCTCGAACTTTCGCTGAGGCCAGGTCTGAGGATCAAGCAGTTTTTGTTGCATCAAAAACCAAAGACGAGCCTGAATAGAAACTGACAGTGATGTCTTTGTCGACTGCGGATCATCAGATCTTGTGCTATCGTGTATCATATCACCTCGAGGGACCGTTTTCAAGAGACAATCTAGCGTGTGTTTGAGACTTCTGGATCTTGTGCGGTGACAGACTCTACTCAACGTGTGGGCTATACTGGGCAGCAGGCTGTTACGTTGTGAGACAGCCTAGGACGTGAATGTAAGTTTTTTTTGACAAGAGTAGGACGCTCAAACAATTAGCATACCTCCAGAAAACGCGGGCTGAACAAAGCTGGTGCTATCTCAACAAGCCTAGGAAACCCCGTGTCTTTGGCAAGCATTATACCTTCACATTTGGGGGCCGCGCGATCACAGAGCGCAAGACGCAGAGAAGCGTCCAGAAGTCTCAGAAGAGGCCGAAACATAGTCTTCTGACTGACATGCTTAGAATTTGGCAACAAGCTCTCAGTTTTGCAGGTACCTGACAATCCCAAGCCAAGCGAGGGCCTGGAGGGATCCCTACCTCGAGAGTTCGGAACCGACATCTCGAATGATGAGGATTGATTCGTAGTTCGCGGGAATACCTGTCGCTGGCTTAGGGACCCTATTGCCTGGTCTTGTTCTTGACAGTGAAGATCAGTGTCTACACGAAGCCATTGCTGCTCTGGTCGCGGACGACCATGGGATATCGCAAAGGCATCTGCGTCGTGAGTATGAAATGACGCTGTAGGTGTGGCCACCCGAACAAGTCCAGTGGGCTGCTCCCGTACGTGAAGGGAAAATCGAATGCGTCTGCAAGGAGAGAAATTGAAAAGCAAGCTGATATTCTCAAGGCAAGCAGATGGCACACTTTCGGGAGCATTGACAGTGGCATGATCGGTTCTTTTCTCACCTAGGGTGAGGAAGAGCTCATTTGCGTGATCATTTCCTTCGGCTCCAACCTCGGAAAGATTGTGGGTTGCGTCAAGGCCGAGCTGAGACCAGATCTAGGCATATTAAGACACTCAGCATATGGCAGAGTAGACAAGTGTACCTCTGCGTTACAAAGTCTCATACCAATTTCCTCTACAATGCCTGCGTCTCCATAGTCTGAAATTTCGATATCGTCAAAGATAAAACGTATGTGGATTCGCAGTCGATTTCCTCCTGCGATCCATGTGCCAGTAGAGACCAGCTTCTCCAAATTTGCGAAGTCAAAGAAAGAGAGAGGTGCCAATTGAGATAGAGAGAGAGTGATATTGGTTCGGAGCTTGAGATTCTGACTATCGTGAACGTGCTCAAGCTCCCCAAGTTCAAGCACCACAGATGGCATGGCATGGAGCCGGCGTAAAGCTTATCAAAGCTCTCGTCAGAGCTTGATAAGTCTGCGTTGGAAAAGGAAAGCGTTGACGACCTAAGGATAGGAAAAAACAGCCAATGAAGACATTAGCCAGGAAACTGCGAGTTGACGACACAAGATGCTCGAGCCAGCACAGTTGAAGCGAGTATCAACTACGTCTCTGGTCCTCTTCATTTCTTAGCCACAGCCCATCCAGGCTTGTAACTTAAATCAACAGTTGAACATCAGGTTGAAACGAAGTACTTCAGAGTCTTGGCAATAGATATTTCTGAGTCTAGCTCGAACGGGAGATTAGGGTTAAAGCAACTTTGACCTCGACAGAGTTCCTCGAGCTGTTCGAAGTCCGTTGTATCTGATAAAGCATCATGAGGTCTCTCCACATTTCTACAGGTCTACGGATTGTCAATGCTATACGGTCAGGCATTCGCAATGGTCCGCGATCCACTCACACTGCGCGCAAGCTGCATACCACCCCCAGGAATCTTACAGACGGCGTATATCGGGATTCGACTAACATGCGCGTGAGGACGCCGTGGATAGAGGCGCTGAGAAGGCAAAAAGAGGACGAAGTTGACCCCACGAAGAGGTCCAGCCCGTCAGCAGATCCGTGCAAGCGCGACCTGAGACCGAAAAAGATGTCCGACAGCTTCCACCATGTGGTATACGCCCCTGTTCCGGCAGCCTCATCATGTAATTGGTTGATCGAGACATAGGTCATACCACTGGCTCAAGATCCCTGGCTTCTTGACAATTATCTCAACGCCAATGGACACCTCAGGTGCGCTTGAGATGCCAGTCTGCGGTATTCATTCGCTAAGGCACTCCAAGACTCGGAACCATCTTCATGGACCTTGATGCGCTCTCTGGGGTGATTGCCTATAAGCATACAGGAGAAGATGTGACCACCGTTACCGCCGCCGTCGATAGGATCACTATCAATAACCTACTGAAAGAGCTATGTGATCTCGAACTGTCCGGCCAGGTCACGTATGCAACTGGAAGATCCAGTATGGAGATATCTTTACAGGTGGCCAAAGCTACAGAAACAGGAGCTAGAGTCAAGGAAGAGGATGTTCTGATGACCTGCGCGTTCACCATGGTTTCGCTGGACCCTGCAACTAAGAAACCGGTCGCGATAAGCCCCATCAAACTCGAGACAGCGGAGGAGAAGCGACTCTTCGCCCTGGGGGAGAAGAACTCGAATGAGAAGAAAGCTCTTGCAAAGAAAGGCTTGCATAAACAAACGCCAAATGACGAGGAAAGCGACCTAATCCACGCTATGTGGTTGAAGCAAATCGAATATCACGGTTGGCCTTATCGCTGTCGTTAAACTATCGATCTCTGACTTGTCAATGCAGACCCCAATATCGCCGTTCGCAAACCCGACAATGTAACGTTCATGGATACGACTCGCATTCACTCTACTCAGATCATGCAACCTCAATATCGCAATCGACATAACTTCATGGTATTCGGTGGCTTCCTACTCAAGCAAACCTTTGAGCTTGCCTTCTGTTGCGCGGCAGCTTTCTCACACTCGCGGCCTGCTTTCGTCAGCCTTGATCCCAGCACCTTCGATAATCCCGTGCCAGTGGGTAGCGTCCTATACCTTACAGCCACTGTGGCATATACAGAATCACCACTTGTTGCGGAAGCTCCTAGAGGTGGCGGTGTGAAGGGGACAACCGACGGGGACGATGAAGGACACTACACCCGGGTGCAGATTCGAGTCGACAGTAAAGTGCGAAATATCGAACACGGTGAAACAAAACCTACCGGGCAATTCAACTATACTTTTATTGTGCCGAAGGATATCAGAGTCATGCCGCAGACATACTCTGAGTTCATGATCTGGGTCGATGCGCGTAGGAGAGCCGAAAGAGTTAAGGGGTCAGAAAGCGGTGATCCTGTGGTAGAGAGGAGACATGATGGTAGCGAAATAAGGGTGACAGAATGAGCATCAAGAGAGTGGGGGACAGATTTCAGTATACGCCAAACGTGTTATTGGCTAGACCGTTGCGTGTCTGGACTTACATGACTCGACTGCTATACCAGGCCATCGCTGTCTTATTACCAAACCCCCATGGGCTAAACAGGAGCACACAACACGCAAGAGATAGAAGGCTATTTGATTGTTGTGCGGACTGCACGCCAACGTCCACTTCTCATTTTTATACGGAGTCGATCCTGGATATCCATGCTGAAGTCACAAGCTTTGCGCTTACACCAAACTTGCCATTGCAGATGTATCAAGGATCGATGAGTGGTGTGGTTCTTGGCGCTTGGGCTGAGACACGTTGCAACCCTAGATCACTTTCGAAAGTCGAGCTGACGGGTATCCCTTCAACTTGCATGAAAGAGGGATTGCAGCGTCCTTTTGATGACCACAAGGGCGCAGATTCTCGAATCTACTATCAGTATGATCAGGGTCGAAATTGCTTTTATGACATCCATCCCTTTTTACCTATAACGGGATTGCTACGAATCCGAAGAGCTCTTTCGTTGGATCTCAGGATACGCTTGTGCACGACTACTGCGAAATTCGCACGTTGTAGCGAGCTATAGCCAGCGAGGTGTACCCCGAAGGCCCTCAAATAGCATTCTTGAGTAGCGCTACTCACCATGATCCTATGCACTGCGGCAGTTGTCATCATCCTCTCAACAGCTCGTCGAAAGGCCCGGGTACACAAGCATCTGTAGGTAGGCACGGTAGGTCACTGGAGTCACTTGTGTTCGGCCAAATCTGGATTGTGATCTACAGGTACAACTTCTGTTGCACTATGTATTCCCATAGCATATCTTGGTTCATCGATTTGATCATCCTCCACCACATCTCCACCAGAAAACAAGCTAGAGCCTTTTCATGATCTTGTTGCTCACTCCGTTTTCTTCGTATCATGATATCTATCAGTCATTGGGTCTTTTGAAAGATGAAAAATGTTCTCCATGCGGCCCTTCTCTCTAACATCGGCGCTTGGGCTTTGGTTAGGCGAGGCATCATCATTCCCTCAGCAGATCTAGTCGAATAGCCTAAGCGGAACATAATGGCTTCACACTGATCAAGTCAGCACTATTATATAATACGACAAAGATATCTTCTCCAGTCTCCACCGCGTGCAACTCAATGCTTTCACAATTCTCAGCTTGTAGCCACTCTTATTAACAGCAAACGAAAGTGCTTGCAATCGCCACTGCAGAAACATGCCTCGCCATTATCAACAACAGAACGAAAAGTACTGAGAACTCCACCACCACGAATAAAAACAAAGATACCCCAGAGAATACGCCCGCGCAACTACCAACAGCACACTCACTATAACAATATCAATGCTCCTACAAGATCGAAGCATCAGTCCACCAATGAATCTGAGACCACTCCTCATCCCCCTTCCCGTCCCAAAAACCATCAAAACTTATCAAATCCCGAAATATATAGTGCATAACCTTCCCCAGATACCATGATAATGCCTCGACGTTCTACTCTTACCGTATAGCACGTTCGTCCAATATTTATACCACACGATTGACCTACGTATGTATCAACACATCCATAGCTTGCGCAATGCTAATCCATAATTAATCATCAACCCCTCAAATACATACAAGTCCTCATCCCTTACCCCCTTCCCTCCCACAAAAACCATGACGTTCAAATCCTGATCTCATAAGAGCATCAAAGGATATCTTGATATACATACATAGCACTCGGCAACAAAAATTCACAGAACCGTGTTTCCCCCCGTTTCATCTGAGACTGTAAAGTAGCTTTGCATAGCCATAACAGAAGAATTTTGCATAGGGTAAGTCTATGGACTGTAAGACAGGAGTATGGCGTTCTTTCCTATAGCTATTCTGCACTCGGATGGTGATAGATGTCGAGTGCAGGGAGTTGTGGGTAGCGAGCTATTGGAGGAGGGTAGGCTTGATGTGAGTGGGGGCTGTGATCTTACTTTCAGGGATGGAATGGAATGGGCTATGATAGGCGAACGTTGGTATGGTATAGGCAGTGTGTAGAATTGGACGAGGGATGAGGACTAATATTGCTATATCTACGCTGCTTATAGCAATTGAAATGCAGTTTCGATCCTTATCGTTAATCTACTTTGCAAGCCTGCTTCCTAGCTGCGCTTGGAATATCTCATTCGCCCTCTGGCTCTCGACCTGCTGGCTGGCTGTATCGTTATTGAGGATTCTCGCCCATCTGTGCAGCCTTGTCGCTTCTTACGATGAGCTTGGTTAAGACTTGTTTTTACACAATGTTCTTACGCACAGGAAAGAAGCTATATAAGTAGTCTAGGTAGACCTCAACGTTCGTAATGTTTCAGGCTGAGATAACGTTGCCGAATGTAGATGAATGTTTTCTGTTGCGCTCTAGGAAGTGGCATTTTTGGACGCACGAGCTCCAAAATCGAGTATGGTGGAATGAAGACAGTGGATTGGGGGAGACGGAAGTTTTTATGTTGGGCGAAGGCAAGGATCAATGTTTGACCAAGCACGATGAGCGGATAGCGGTATTGACAAAATGTTGTGCGCTTGATCGATTCTCTTTTGGTGATGAAGGTCTGTTGTTTAAGTATCTAAAGCGATGCATGGCTGATGGCTATTGATGCTCTATCCAATAACCTTTCATAGGGCGAGAGCGTACAGTGGCCAATTATACTGGAGTCACCCGCTCTCCATTATTCATTCAAGCTTATCTCTGGCGATTATTCGAAGATTGTGCCCGTAATGGTTTATCCAGCCTCGCGAAAGGTTCACCTGGCCGATTGTTATATATTCCATGAGTTCTCGGATCTACTATGGCACCCCTAGCGTCTCAAGATCATGAACATGCTCTTTGCGAGCTCGTATCGACATTTGCTTTGATTTCGCTTAAACGGGTGAGCTCTTTGATCATGTATCCAACAGTCTCCGGGCAGGTAAGCGAAGGGCCCAGAGTCATTGACTTTCACAAAACAATGGAAGATTCTCTAGCGTTTGGTACTCTCAATAGCCATGACAGTTTAGTGTTCTAGAAACCCAATTGTCCAACCGCCCCGTGGCCACATATTGTAGCAACGAGCAATGTCACTCAGCTGTGGCGTGATATAAACCATGCTTTGTTCGACAAGAATATTCCCGAACCCCAACACGAGGAACGGAAGACATTCACCAGATTGGTGACGTTGATCAGGGACATCTGATCTGTCTTTCAATCTATGATTGCCTCTCAATCTCTCGCGCCACTAAGTCCTTGACCGCAGGGCTCGTTCCTTGCCCAAGGGAGATGTTCATAATATAAATCCGCTGCTTCTGCTGCGTTAGCTGCAGCACCCTCCTTGCGTATTCGGTCACTATAGTCTGGCCACTGTCCGCTGACCATACGCTCTCGTTGGTACCATGCGCAGCAGTGAACTCCTTGACGCGAAGCATACCCTGTCCAGCTAGCCAGCGCTTGTTCCTCTCCTCGTCGTACGGCTCAGGTGGTCCGATCTGAGGTACATTTGCGCCCTCATGGTCGGCACTGCCGGCAGATGTTTCGTCTAGGTCTGGTACGTCTTCAACCCTGGCGCCATGAGCTAGTCCTGCCAGCGAACCTTCACTACCGTGATCGGACCCTGGAAGCCTTCCTACGTGTTGTTCCAGATCAGCCATGAATTGATCCGCCCTCTGTGTCGCCAGCTCGGGTGGGACTCCTTGGTCAGCAGCCTGACGTTGCAGGTGTTCTAGGATGTTCTCGACTTGAGCTGGGTCATTAGACCCTTGCCTAGATCCTGCGACGGCTCGTAAAAGTCGCCTGAAGAAGCCCGCACGACCCTGTAGTTCCTGCTCTTGGCCTATCTCAGGCTCTTGCTCTTCTGGCGAACGAGGATTTGGGGTGCCTTCGTCGGAGGGTGTCTCAAAGCCTTCGGCGTTTTCGAGAGGAGATACGTAGACCGGATGAGAGTCTGTCGGTGATGCGGGATTGTAGGATAAAAGATTGTTGGACGGGGGCAATGGGTCGGAAGACGAAGAGGGCATTGTAGTATATCTACGAGGAACGAGGTTGATAAGGCTAGGAACGGTAGACAAGATTACATGCCGTGCTTCATCCAGTGTGATAGGCTCATCCTCCTGGGATATAGGTTTCGATGGCATATCAACTGCCTCGATTACTTCGACCAAGAATGATATTGCTTCCGGGGTGTTCCAGAGATCCTTGGCGTTATGGACATACAACTCGCAATCGAAGATCTCTCGTTCTGACTTGGGTGTTGTGCCCCATATAGCTTTTGGTACGTGATCGATGTTCAATTCCTTGAGTAAACGAGCGAAAATCCAAGGGTAGGTTCTGACGCACTTGGTCAATGACGCACGAGACTGTTGAGGTTGCTTAAGTTTGTACTCAGCGAGTGCGGACGAAATAGATATATTAATTCGAGGCGACCATAGGTAAGCCTGAAATTGGGAACAGTTCGATAACTTAAGGAAGTGCTCTGATTGCCCTCCTCGAAGAGCTAATTGATCGATAAGGAGACCAACACAATAGGGATCACCTTCGGGATCTAGACTTAAGATGAGTCTTGCCCACTCGTATGCCGTACGCCAGGTACCTCTCTGGCTAAGATTGTTGGTATATCGCCATGCAGCTAGCCAGAATTCGCGGTTCTCTGGCCGCCGATAGTCGAGCCTAGCTTTTCCTTGCGATAGCGCAGTTGTGAACGACGACTGAACGGAACGTCCAAAGGAAAACAACGCGCGTTCGAGTAGATCCCCAGAGACCGAATGATCGCCTTGCTGCTTCGCAATTTCCGAAACCTGAAGTAAAGTTGATATATGGTAAGGGTTATATTGGAGCAGTGAGATCATGCGTTGCGGGTCCATTGACTCGACACAGGTCTCAAATTGTCTTTGGACGTCTTGATAGATTGTGTTATGAACAAATCGGTACTCGATAGTGCCGTCGTTCATCTTCTCGACCAACTCCATACCAAGGCCACCACTCGTAGCTTTTGGCCATTCCTCTTTTCCCAAAATGAATGGATTCCGTCGAAGTGCTAAGCCAGCCAACCCTTGACCACGCGAAGCTGGGCTATTACGACCTGCTAATGCACCACCAAGATCAAGTTGCTGAGCGCCTCTTCCACGTCGTCGTGGCGTACCAGCAGCTTCGTCTTCGTTCTCTGTGACTACGTTTCCGAATAGTCTCTTCATCTCATTTAATGCATTCAGGTGCTTTGATTCTACCGCAAGTAAGCTGTAGAAATAGTAATTAGCTTCTTCAGATGCCATTCTCTGCACTTCCAAGGAATCAACTGGTTCATCAGTGGCTTTGGTAGACAATGACTTTAGAGCCAGATCAATCTCATCCAACTGTGCATGATCTCTGGCAGTCGAGCTCTTGTCCGATGCCCCCACTTGCTCGGTATTCTTGCCTTTCTTTTTATTCTTCTTCTTCTTTGATTTGACCTTTGTATTCAGTTTCTCCGATAATACAATATTGCCATTGCCATTGCGCTGATCTCCAATCGATTGCGTACTGGGAGCGTCTATATCATGATCTGATATAGGTCCAGCACCCCGAACCTCCTCGTCCTCGCTTTCATTCAATATATCAAATACATTCCGAGCCTTGGATGCAGGCAAATCTTCCTCTTCTGACAAATCTACATCATCATCGTGTTTCTCCAGAACTTCGGGCAGCTTCTGTTCTTCCCTCTCTCTCTGCAACTTCCGCAGAGCCCTGGATGACATCGTTGCACGTGAGAGTGTCAGGTGGCTGGCTCAGTATAGGTCTTTCTTTGCACATTTGAAAGAATTCAAAAGCATTGACAGGACGAAGAATGATTGCGGGTGTGGAGCAAATACATAGAGTCCGATCATGTCAATGAAGGGTGTTTCTCTGACTCAATCATAAATCAATGATGAAGCGACCGACGGACCGAGAAACCTTTAAATCCACAAGGCTGATGTCGATCTCCCGAGATCTGTAGACCTTGCCTGTTTCGTCACGAGATCAGATCCGATAGGTTATCACTACAGGTCCATTCCATCCTCTTCTATTCCGCTGCACCAGCTCAATCTTAGCGAGGTAGGCCAGCTGTTCTTGAAGGAATTCGTCTGCGGACGCCGAAGCTGTCTTCTCCAATGCGTCGAGCTGCAGTCCAAGCATTACGTTGTGCTCACCGCAATGCAGTCCGAAAAGCACTCACTTCTAAAGCTTTCTCTTCAACCTCAATAAATTTCCGTGCTTCGGGCTCACGCACAGCTTTCACACGCGCACGACAAAATACTCCAAAACAGATCGTAAATTCTTCAATGTACTTCCGCAGCTTCTCACTCGCTGCTATCGTGTCTGTGCTGGCATCGAGTGTCTGGTACTACCAGCGGGATCCAGAAACCAGAGCACTTGTCAACGGCACACACATCAACGCCCCAGGGACGAGCTTTTCACCCCCCCAATACTCTACTTTATCGTCAGCATCCGGATCTGTTTCTCCGTCTTCGCAATCGCCATCAAGTAGCCCCAATCTAGAGCCAGCGGCTGGGCCCAGGAGGCGAGCATTAGTTGTGGAGAATGACCAGTTCTATGTCGAAGAGCTATCAGATGACGCTCCCCTGACAAAACAGGCGGAAAATGACGGATTGAATCGCTCTGAAATGCTTACTCCGGACCAGGCTACCCAGAAGCTACGAAGAACAGAGGAGTCATATCTGGTAGGCAGAGGCCGAGGCGTGGTCCGCTATGATACTGTTCAAATGGCAAGCAACAATCCTATTGAAGATGATCACGCCGAGAAAATAGTAGAGGCCCCACAATCGGTCACTCCACCATCTGAGGGCGGTTCAAAGAGCGACTGGATGTTCTGGGGTGTTTTTGATGGCCACAGTGGTTGGACAACCTCTGCAAAACTTCGGCAGGTGCTGATATCTTACGTCGCTCGCGAGCTCCACAGCACTTACAAAGCTGCTCTGACCACTCCCTCATTCACCCTACCAAGTCCTCAATCCATTGACGCGGCGATTAAACGTGGCTTCGTGGCGCTGGACGATGAAATTGTCAACCTCTCCGTCGAAAAGGTGATGATGAACAAAAAACATAAGGCAGCAGCGGCAGAATTGCTTGCTCCTGCCCTTTCCGGCTCCTGCGCCCTCCTTTCGTTCTACGACAGCTCCACGAAGTTGTTCCGCGTTGCAGTCACAGGGGATTCTCGTGCAGTCCTTGGACGAAAAAGCCAGAAAACAGGAAAATGGACGGCTACGCCTCTGTCAGAGGATCAGACAGGCGGTACGCCCTCCGAGATGGCTCGACTTCGTTCTGAGCATCCGGGAGAAGAGCATGTGGTATACAAAGGACGGATACTTGGTGGCTTGGAGCCCAGCCGTGCCTTTGGCGATGCGAGCTACAAGTGGAGTAGAGAGGTGCAGGAACGAATGAAGAAGCTCTTCTATGGCAGAACACCAACGCCATTACTTAAGACTCCGCCATATGTCACCGCCGAGCCTATCATTACCACTACGAAGATTGAACCTGATCAAGGCGATTTTGTAGTCCTGGCCACCGATGGTCTGTGGGAAATGCTCACAAACGAAGAAGTCGTTGGTTTGGTGGCCCGATGGCTCGAATCTCAACGTAAAACGCAGAGCACAACCGATTGGGCGAAATCGTTCTTTGGCAGCGGGAGTGAAGCGCTGCCAATCGAAAGGCATGTTCAGAATGCCATGGACGCTGACGAGGGACAAAGGGCACCAATTCGACAATTGCAGTGGCAGATCGAAGAGCACGATGAGAGATTTGTGGTTGAAGATAAGAATGTGGCCACCCATCTGGTGCGCAATGCTTTAGGGGGAAGGAACAGGGATATGGTCTGTGGGCTTCTGACGCTTGTCAGCCCGTTCTCAAGACGTTACAGGTACGTACTGCTACTGCTACAAATGATGTCCCATTCGTTGATGAACTATAGGGACGACCTTACAGTTGAAGTAATATTCTTCGGCGAAGGCGATAAGAGCGGAGAAGTGGTAGTGAATGCCGAAGCAAGCGCCCCCGGTTTGGGTTTGAAGGCGAAGCTATGATGGGAACCTACATGTATTAGAAAGGATCTGCCAAAAGAATCTCTCGGCGAATCACAAGCGATGCATATACCCATTCGCAGGAGCGAATTTCAGAATTGGTTCTGATCCATTCACATACCTCCTTGGTTGCGATCTGTTGAGGTGATGTTCACATATTGTGTTGGGAACGCGAGATTACATTCTTAGCTCTATCTTCGACAATGCCAATATTGTAGTGGAGCTTACGCTATAAGCCGCAGAAACAACAGCATCACCTCGACTCTCCCCTCAACAGCGCCATTGTACATTCTACATCGGCCCGTCGCACTCTCGCAACCCTTACAAAATCTCTTGGAAAGGCAATGGCCAACGCCTATCCTGCGCCCTTTGATACAAGAGCACGGTGGTTTCGACACCGTGTGTGTCCCCATATAATCCTATCAATATTCTGATGGTTATATGGTCTGAGAATAAAACGACAGAGATTGAGACTTCTCAATATCAGCTGTCGAATCACCTATTTTCTCAATCCCCTGACATTTTCCTGCGAGTAAGGACGCTCGCGTTACCAGTACAGTGGGTGCGATAACATATTTGGCAAGCGAGGACCGAGATATGAAGCTGGGTGGACATACAGACTTTCCTTGGCTAGGAGTACAACATATAGAATTGACCTTTTCATACTCCATACGATAAGATACTTTACCTTACTGACTGCGGATCTTCGCGTGCTCTTGGCGCTGAGTGACAGCTCTAGCTAGTAATAGTAAGGTAGATAGATCAATAGCGGCCTGATTCCGCTGAGTTCTTCCCCGGATTCCTAACGACCCTCGGACTATTCAATACTGAAACCCAACTATTGCTCCCTCCCAACGTGCAGGCGGTATGGCTCTTGTCAATGTATGGCATTTGAGGAAAGTCGCAGATGCATCATCAAAGCCCTGCGACATCTGCTATAAGCCAACAACCAGCGTCTTAATCACCCCAGATAATAAAGTAAGATTAGCCGAGTCTGTACTTTGCTACCCTAATCTTGTGCAGGACTACTTCTATGTCTGCTCAGGGCATTTGAAAGATAAAGGGCTTGCAACACCCATCATCGATGAAGCGGAGGTCGCCGCAAAGAAAAAGAAGGAGGAGATGGACCGTGAAATCGAGATCATCAAGAAAGAGTATGAGGAAAAGATGAAGTTGAAGAAAAGTAAAGGGAAAGGCAAAGAGGGCAAGAGCGTAGACAAAGGTGAAGGCAAAGATGATGCGAGCAAAAGTGAGGATGTCGATAAGAAGGCCGAGAAGGAGAAAGATGCCAAGGTACCTTTCCTCACAGCACTGATGCAACTATTACTGAGCCTCCTTAAGATCAACGCAATCACTACCAAACAGTCTGCGCCAGTCAATGACGGTCTTCCACGAATATATGCATTGCAAAAGTACGAGTTCCATCATTAATACTAATCAAGTCATTTTGCAAATCAGTAGTCTGACGTGGTACAGGGTATTCTATCAAAAGAGACTCGATCGGATACGAAACGCAGAGCTTGCCAAGAGGAACCGGGAGCGGCTCAAGAATCCGATCCTTTTCCCATCTGTCCCGCAAGGCACTCCATGAGGCCGTTGATGCAACATATTATTCATTTGTGCATGGAGCTATGTGTTATGGGCGCTGCATAGAGCTACACAGTGTAGGCGCTACTACGCGGAGAGTGGCAAGCAAAGAGCTGCCATCATCACGTATTGCGTGACATGGACTTTCACGAGAGCGGCCAAAGACCTTATTGGGACATTCCTCCGACCTTGTGGATTGTACCTGCGCTTGGGGTTACTGAGCATTGACCGCTCCCGGACCCCGCCAATGAAATGAAATGAGGCTTTCTCTAGCTGACATGGATTTTCAAATATCCGAGGAAGAAAGTTGAAGCCTTGAAACATCGCCATGAATCGGAGATTGAAGGTAACCCACGGAGACTGACTTTAACCGAGCAAAATTGACGCACAACTTCGCCCGATGACATGTACAACGAACGTTGATACAAGAAGACATCTCATATACGCTGGCAGCATCTGTCAATCCAGCAAGCAGAGAGGTGGTTGCAGACAACGCTTACTGTTTAGCATTATGAATACGCATCAGTGAGACCGCTCGGACACTTCAGATCAGTCTTCATTGCGGCCGCAGCAGCGAATCATAGATCTTCCGGTCGTGGCCTATGATCATCCATTTGAAGACAATAAACATTATGAGATTCATAAGGGATCTGGCTACAAGTCTGTGCACATGTCAGTATTGTCGGATCCAGTGTTCCGAGACCCATAGTATGTTCCATCGTTGATGGTCCAGGGCTTGGCTTGCTGTGTCGAATATTGAAAAGATCCTGGATCACCCCAACGAAGGGTTCACCCATATAAGCCTTGAATGATCCACGAGTGGCAGACGATGTTCCCACACCGAGAGAATCATCCAAGTCACCAACTTGGGCCCGGATCCGGACTCGTTTAATACTCGTACTAGATGGCAAAACTTCAAGGTTTGCCACAGGATGACCAACCAGATCATCAGGATCGTTCGCCTCCTTGCCGCCACAAATAATTTCGACTTTCAGCCTTTGTAAGTTTTCTTTACTAATGACGAATGATAGAGTTTGGGAGACCCGTATCATTTCCACGCACAAAGAAATCAGCTGAACTCTACAGCGCCACTAAAATTGGTGACCAAATTAGATCCATCCATATCTCATGTAGCCTTCCGTGCCTTCCTATCAATGCGTCGCCACGCTACTCGCCACTCACCGTTGAGAAAGTTAATGGCCGATTCTGACGCCTAACCATAGCCTTACCCGTGGGTGATGCAGCGCGCTCTCGGAGACCAATGTGAGTTGATCGCGATTCGCTCTCCGTGGATGTGTGGACACAGTGGGTCAACCTCTCGTCACCAACGAGCGGTAAAGGTTCAATCTCGTTGTGGGAACCGCTGCGAGCATGACCGAGCATGTTCCACATTTTCTGCTTTTGACTTGGCCGGTGAAGCTCGGACAACCTCGGGGGAGGCAAGCTTGTCACCGTCTTGACGCTATACATCATGCTTCACGGCTGTCATTCGCCAAAGACCGTTCCCACCATCATTTCCACCTTCCATGGCTCAGAACGTCGTCCCGCATTGCTTCTCCGGTCGAGCCCTGCCATCCATGCGGCTCCAGTGACAACACATGGCTGGGGTAAGGGGTGCTGATGACCATGCACGCTCACCGCTCATTCTACTTTCACACTGTATGCACGATCAGAGACTGTTTCCCCATTACCCAACCGCTGCCTCCAAATATGGGTCATGGCGCTGGGAGGAGGGGCTCTCAGACATGGCCTCGTACGGCTCAAAGCCGCAGTCAGCACTAGGAACGTGCATTCACGAGCACTGACCAATTGAGGAACATGCAACCCTCTGCACAAGGTCAACTTTGAATCCATACCTGAGGCTCCTGCCAATCTTACTAATCGCCAAGGGCATCAAACCCTGGTGAGTGTTACGACGCAGTCCAAGTCATCCGCCTTCTTCCGCAGTATGTACCGACAGAGACTCGAGATTCATCACACAGCTAAGACCTCGATGCTCGTCATTGGCCGAGACACCAGCAGCCGGACTCTTGCCCCATTAATGGTTAAATCTCCCGCACTCATTCCTCGATGATCATTGAAGTTGCGCCAAGGACTGGGAAGAAGCACTGAGGTACCTTGGCTAGTTGTCCATCACTGCGACCAGGGGGGTTTCCTGCCTTGCTGTCAGTCTTGGTAATTCATGGTGACAGCAATCTATCTATCTAGTCCGGTCGTCTAAGGTCCCTGACTATCGCCTTATCTACTCCAAATCTCCTACCATACGTCTCCATAATAATAATTTACCGTGGGAGTACTGACGCTATTTAATTCTATACCGTTTTTTCTGGTTTAGTTTGAGTTGGGTTAGTTGGTCAGTTGCCGTACAGATCGCTGTATGTAGGGTAGGTAAGTAGGTAGGTGGGTAGGTATTTTTGCAATGCAATTCATGGATGGGTTGTAGTGATGAATGATGGTATGGATTTTGATCGTGGAGAAGGTTGTAGTTTGTTTAGTTACGCGTGACTTCGATATAGGTATATATTTCTCGTCCCATGTTTCTTGTTCGAGATGTAATTAATAGATGTTTCTTTATACAGTACGGCACACACACACATACATACATACATACATATAAAGAAAGAGAAATTATCCCTCCCTCTCCCTCTCCCTCTCCCTCTCCCTCTCCCTCTCCCTCTCCCTCTCCTCACCTCACCTTCACCGTAACCTCATCCACCCTTCCCCTCCCCAACGTCATCCCCGGCACGACCCACGCCCCACAACTACATTGCATCCCCTGCCACGCGTACCGCCCCACACTCTGTCCGCACTTCCCGTTCGGACACTCCAGTCTGCCTGCCAGCTTTCCCTGTTCGAGTTCTGGGCGCATCCAGGAGAGGGGGGTGATGTGCAGGTGGGAGCATGGGGTTGTGGACGGGGGGGAGGACGTAGAGGAGGATGTGGATGGGGATTTGGAGGAGGGCTGTGGGGTGTGGGGGACGAGGTAGGCGGATGTGGCGAGGGGGGTGCGGCAGCGACGGCAGCGGTAGTGCGTTGTTGGTGGGTTTGGGGGGGGTTGGTTGGGATTGGGATTTGTGGGATCTTCGGCGTTGGTAGTGCTGTCGATGTTTGGCGTGGGCGATGGCATTTCGTCGGCGAAAGGGAGACTGGCGACTTCGGGCGCTGTGCCGGCTGCGAGACTGGCGTTGATGGTGCGTTGGTAGAGCCAGCGCTGGTAGGCGGGGTTGGCGTCGAGGGCTGTTGTTGTGGCGCAGGATGTGGAGTGATAGAGCTGGAGTTGCTGCATGAAGCCTGGGTTTGGTTCTGCGAGGGAGTGGGTTTGGCGGATTAGGTGGAGGGCGGAGGAGGGGCTTAAGTGGGGGTGGGTGGAGAGGAGGTAGGCGATTATGAGGGTTGCGGAGCGGGATTTTCCCATTGCGCTGTGGGGATGGTGGGTTAGTCGTTTTGTTTCGTTTTGGGGGGTGAGGGGGCAGGAGAGGTAGAGTATTGGAGTTTGTAGAGGGTGTAGTGACGAAAGGGGCAGTCCTGGAGAGAATCTAGTCGCTGGCTCATAATCTGTCTGGACATGGAATGGTGACCTGTGCGGGCAGAGACAAGATGCCACATGCGTTCTTAATCCAGGCAAGTAGAGGGAGTGACTCTACTCGGTATAATCATTGGCGATCAGTCGCGCCAGCATGAGTGGCGTGAAGTTTGGCATCGTCTATACTGGACATAGCTGAAGCTGGCATGGTATTCCCGCTTCAGCCAAGACATTTGAAGATGACTTTGCAGAATCTTCCAAAGTCAGGTAAGAAGAGTGTCGACGCATGCGAGATATGATACTGGAAGTCGTGATAGCATATTCTCTGCGGAGGGGTCATCCTCGTCGCTTTACTCCGTAACTTGACGGGCGATAGTACACAGGCTCCACAAGCAGTCCTCGGGGCCTTTGGAAAAATGCAAGACAATCATATGCACTCCATGGTTGTCGTCCCTAAGTGTCCGCTCCGATCCCCGGTGTATCAAACTCAGAACGCTGGCGGACTTAGCGAGTCCGAAAAGGGGACTGTGCCGTAAACTCCAACATATCGGGCAGACCGATGATAACCAACATCCTCATTCGGCTTCCGCCGTACCATGCATGTCGCGAAGGATTACTGAAAAGAAGTATGACCTACCAATGAACAAGCACGCCTCCTCCGCCATCGAGGCCCTGTTGTATGAAATCGTTAGTAGCGGGAAAGTGCTCGAGGATGTTCTCGTCTTCCACGTCATCCACCTCGACTAGATGATGTTTGAAGCTCGTAAAAAGGTCTTTGTCGAGAGGCAACCGCAAGGCAGACACAACATGTGTGATGTTGGCATTCTTTAGGGCTTCTTTCCGCCGTAAGGAGATTAGTCTGGTCACACATATATATTAGTGCAGTCCTTACTTTCCTTGGAGGAATCGAGATACTGACCCTCCGATGTAGAGATTGGCATCACCCTGTATGTGATCTAAGGCCATAACGTAAACATCCGAGGAAGATCTTGTTGATGTTTCATACCTTGGTCGAAGCGAGGAGTTGAAGCCTGACTCATCGGACGTGGAGCTTGGCGAACAGCGGAATCCCCATCAGCAAGGCAGGAGATTCTGCTTTGCACAACCGTCTTACATAGGATTTTGATTATATGGAGTAAGGTTGAATATAGAATCTCGAGCAAACACACGATAGGAATTGTGTCATCTCATTGGATGCAGTGCTGGCCGCTGCAGCTCTAGTCTCAAGTCTCAATAGCAAGCGCCGTCGCCTTCGGTCTCTGTTATCATCCATCTGACATCGTACCCCGCTCTCACATGCTGCGGATTGTCGGCTTTAAGAGGAGGAGGATTAGTGTACGAGTTTTGCAATCAGGCTTACTATTCCTACCGATGTTTCTTGGAGTCAGTTCAGGCTCCCTAGAATATCTTGAGATTCTTCAAGCTGGAATATCAACCTGATCCTGTCGCTATCTCTTTAGTTCAGGGGAAACTCCACGGTTCCTCTAAGCAATTGTGAAACCGCTCCCGTCTTCTTTCCGTCCTTCTAGAAGGATTTCTAGAAGGATTTCTAGAAGGATTACCAAGAGCCTCGGCATCAGGGTTTGGGATGTGTGGGATGTGTGGGATGTGGGGTGTGGCATGGACTTGTCCTACAACCACATACTATCTATTTCCAGGGGGCAAAGTCTCTCTTGCCATGGATCTCTCTATACTACTTGACCCTAGCTGAATGGTGCCTTCCATTAGCATGCATTGTCCGGTTCTTGACACCACCAGGCCAACCATTTGCACCATGGATCGAAGGAATAGCGCTGATCCACAATCATGGTGATTGGCCAATATCCCCATCGTGCTGCACACTGCCTCCTTCCATCCTCTACGGCTTACTTGGCGTGCATGGATGATTCCAACAAGGTACTCCGTAATCCGTATTACCGATCTCATCCTAGGACTGCCAGTCACCAACTCAGTGGTGCTAGCCTGGCTGAGTAACATATCAACACAACGCTTGCTCCATTCAAGGCACCCAGCTTTCATATTGTGCGATTGTGATGACATTCCTCCATTTCCTTCGATTCCAGCTCGAAGGATCATTGGGGCACGACCAAAGATACCACTGATATTCAGCCTTCGGGAATGTACAAAATTCAACACGATCCCTCTTGTGCTCTAATCTTCTAACAGAAAGCTCGTTTTGCTCCGTAACATCCTTTGAGACACCGCTTCAATCGTTAGTAACATCAAAGAACAAATATTGTCGTGTTGTTTCTGCATGCTTGATCGTACCCTCTTTATGCATTGGTGGTAAGCAGTATGCTCCAACAACTCTCATATTTATCTGAGGTGAACGCTTCCGAAAGACGATGGTGGATTCAGCCATATGTTGCAGCAATGATTATCGGAATATGCGTTCGCTGAATGTTATTTAGTACGTGGAAGATGGCTGGGAAAGCTTGCCACTGAACGAGCAAATTCGCCCCACTGTACGCGAGCTCTTAAATATTGTATAAAGCGTCTTTCACAACTGTTCCTTATCTTTTGGCAATACTCAGTTCTATATACGATAGCGGGCATTTTTTTTCAAGCCAATCAAGGTGCTGTGGACTTATAATACTCGAATGGAGGCCTGCGGTGCAGATTTTCGTACAGGACTGGGGGGAAGAATTATCTTTCGTGGTGAGCAGTCTTCCTACAAGTCTTCAGCTATTGTCAGCGCTTTCCTTGAAGACAGAGTCGGCTTCACTTTCAGCCCCCAGTAGCCCCAAGCTGCAAGCTCTTATATCTGACTGTGCGGGGCGCGCATATCCACAAGCGCAGGAGCGTGTAAGATACTTTAGTGCAACGTAAATCCTTCCAAGCCTCTCTCTCATGGCGCACAGCTTCGTGATCTGTGCAGAAGAGAATGCTCTCGTGTATGTTATTCGGGTCGAGACTATCCGGGATCGTCTTTCAATATGCTATGCGACCTCCGGAGTAGCTTGGATGCAAATGCAGATCGACCCTGCCGAACAACGTCCCCATCTCTTTGCATAAGCATGCGTACCCTTAGGTCCCTTACCCGTGGCTACATTGCCAACACTTTGCTAGTGTCTCCCTATAGGGCTTGATAGCGATCCTTGCCTCTTCCGAACTGGCTAATTGGATGCTTCCCTCCCGTCTGACTTGGATGCCCCTTGTTCAGAACTTTGGGCATACGGGAGCACCATTGATCATGCTACCCATGGTGATCTAGGGTGGGACAGCTGGCATGGCGATCCTCTAAGAAGGTGAAGCCTTCGCGGAGGGGTAGTCCTTTAGTAAGGCGGAAGACCAATAAGTTAGACGTACTCCGTACAGTACCTAAGGTAGCTTCAGTTCAGCCCAGGGTGAACAACAGGGCTGACCTCGAGTCCAACGGTGTACTGTATTTGACCGACAGGAGCCCCACATCTTTTTGTCAATGGTTTCTCTGGGAGCAGACTGCCATAATTCGCCAGGGCTTGCGTTCTCCCCAAAGTCAAGTCGCCGTAGCTGGCGCCCAGCAGCCCTCCAATCATCTCATCTTCCTTTCCACCTCGGATGGCTCCTTTGCTTTCTTGAAATCGTCATTTCTCATTCGTGTGTTGCTCTTCGGCGTGTCCGTGCGATTTGGTTGGATAGAGTAATTTTCGCCTTCATTGCAATCGACACTTATTGCCACCACCCTCGAAACCACAATCTGGCAAATTTAGACCTTGACGAAAATTTACGACTGCGTATGTTCAGCGTGGCAACTTTTCGCCCTTATGGATCGCAGGCGCGTTGCGTCGCCTCCTTCAATTCTTGTACATGAGCACAATGGCAACCATGGCCGAAAACAGTCCACCAGCCGGTCGGCCGGGATGCCCTTTTCATCACGAACCCCTGTACCAATGGCAATACCAAATTCGAGACAGGAACCTCCTCCACCTCCACTACCTCCCCCCAGATTTATTAAAGATCTCGCTGCTGGCAGTGACCCGGGGTGGGCTTTCGCAAATGATGCTCGCGGGGGATCTGGCAAGGTCAGGGGAACCGCGACGGCTAAATCAAATTTCCCGAAGAGCTGGGATAGAGGAATGGAAGATAGATGGCCGGCGGAGCCACCGGAGCCGCCGCAATACATGAGACGGGATAGCTCGACTCCAACGGTCAGAGCACCGACGGATGCAGACAGGAGGAACCAAGACTTCGCAAGGCATCAGGATGAAGGTTACTACAGTCTTTCGGGACCCAGGACGAGCGCCATGAGTCAGCAGTCAGTATACGCGTTGTTTCCTCGGGTCTTTGCTGTGTATTTTCCGGTTGAGCAAGAATAAGCCTCGTACTGCCTGGAACTGTCTGCCAGCTGCTCAATATTTCATTGTACTTCTGCGTTAGGCAAGGCTATACCGGGCATGAAACGCACAGCTGACAGTGATGCGACTTAGACTACATGGTGAGAGACAGTTGCAACAGCGCAACACCGAGAGCTCTTCCCAAACATATGACAACAAACTCCTTTCCAAGTTGGGCAAGCCCAAGACGCCCCCACGGACTTCGACCGTTGGTGTCCTCGATGTCTCGCCGAGTTCTAGTCTTCCTTATCACTTAAGTGGAAGGCACCCAAATCAGCTCCGATCTTTGTCCTTCCCCCACAATTCCTGCAACAGTGCATACTCGGACAATCCCTCAATCAAACAGGAACCTTCAGATTATGGCGGTAGTCCGTTGTCAAGGCCAATGTCTCCAGGCGCAATTACGTCTGCTGCAAGCGAAAGAAGCTTCACCGACTGGCGAAGTCCAATATCGGAGGGTAGCACTCCACCTCCTACTGCGGGCCCTGACCAATACATGCAATATCCTCAGCGATTTCCATCTTCGACGAATGTACTGCGACAACAAAAGTCCCGCCGGTCTACTAGTGGATCCCTTTTATCAAGTTACGATGAGTCAGCAGCATCATCACTCAAAAATACCTCTAGTAACACTAGTCTGCGGATTAGTCCTCTAAAACGGGAAAATTACGACCAAGGCATGGTTTCCGAAACAGACTCGGCTGATTCCACCTTCCGCATGGAAGATTCTGTTCAACAACTCCAACTCGAAGATCGCGTGCCACCAACTTCGGGCAAGCCAAACCTTCACTCCATCCCCTACTATCACCCTTCTCCAAATCCATTTCTTCATACGTCGCGTTCACGGCCAGGCATGAAGCGGAAGCCGTCCCAATCGCCGCCTCCGGACTTGTCGGGGGCGCATGCAGCTAATGCGCAATTGCTCGCCGCCGCGGGGATGAATATCGACCTGTATCGCAACAATCCCCAGCATCCTTTGCAACGTCTGTCCCCTGTGCATCGGTACGGTCACAACCAAGGTTCAATCTCCTCACAATCATCTACTGGGCCTCGCAACAACTCACACGCGTCGTCTGCAGGGCTGTCCGTGGGAAGCAGCATCACAAGCCTCGATCAACATTCACCAGGTACCATATCCCCTTTGTCCGAGCAACAGGCACATCAGTATCAGCAGCAGAACGATCAAGACTCCCCTTACGTCACTTCGCTTGCGATGGACCAAGATCCATCAATAGCGCAGCCTCAGCCCCAACAACAATATCCACAAGCTCCTCTCGACACTTCATCCGATCCATCCATCGACTCCAAACCCCAGATAAGTCAAAGCCAACGAAGAAACACCGGACCAAATATGCAGTCAAACGCTTACATATGCGCATGCTGTCCAAAGAAGCCCAAGAAATTTGAGACTGCGCAGGAGCTGAGGTCAGTGGTCGCAGCCTTGTCACAAAGGTTACGCAAGATGCTTACTCTTCCTCTGCAACTAGAAACCATGTAGCCGAGAAGCAGCACTCATGTACGTTCTGCTCAAATCGCTTCAAAAACAAGAACGAAGCAGAGCGCCATCAAAATTCCATTCACCTTCGCAAGCAATACTGGTCATGCGCTACTCTCAACGGCAGTTACGACAATGCATTCTATCCTTCTACCTCCATTCCGCCTGCCGATAACAGTCCTGCACAACAACCACCTCCCCCTACTCCAAACCAAATCGCCGCTCTGGACACATGTGGCTACTGTGGCGAACAGTTTCCAAACGACCCACAACCCGATTGGGACGCGCGTGCTTCCCATCTCACTAACCAACACAAATTCGGCGAATGTAATCAGTCGAAGAAGTTCTTCCGCGCTGATCACTTCCGCCAACATCTCAAACATAGTCACGCCGGTACCAGTGGGAAGTGGACAAATATGCTCGAAGCAGCGTGCATGAAGGAAGAGCCTAATCCAATACCTCAGGAGAGCTCACAGTCACCGGGTGCTCCTGTCGCAAACATGGGTATGGGTCCTGGTATAGGGCAAGCAAATATGGGGCACCCAAACATGAACCTGAGCCAGAACGTAGGCCAAAATATGAGTCAAGCAAACATGGCGAATATGGGCCAAACGACTAGAGGCCGTCCGCAACATAGCATGGGCCAAGTCAATATGAGCCATCATCAGCAGAGCATGTCGCAAGCTGCTATAGCCCAGCAAGCGCAAGAGATGGCACAAATGGACATGAGTAACATAGATCCCAGCATCGGGTTACAGCACATGGGCAACCTGGCTCCCATGGGGAACCCGGGTCGGGGAACAAACATGCACGGTGGCGGACAGATGCACGATGACAGGATCGATGAGATGCCACCGGAGATGTAGAGCTCGCCGCTCTTCACGAATTGTAGATCACTCCCGCTTCGAGAGCAGCATGGCGTTCGGAGTGTATGCTTGCTCCTCTTGTCGAGCAATGACCTGTCGTTAATCCAGACTTTGACGGGTAGGGCTATTTGGAACAGCCTGATAGGGCTGTTATTGACTTGGTGTGCTTGCGTTTCTTTTCGATCCAAGTCTTCACCGTCTTCATGTTCATTTTTCAAGAAAAGTACAATGCCACGGCATTCTTTGGTTCGACGGTGGGCCCTCGTGCCCTATGTATGCATCTATCACGACTGATCACGACCGGCATATTTTCTCATTCAGGTGCGAGGAAGACGGGCGGGGATTTTTGAGTTTCATAATTGAAGGTCGCAGGGGCCATGACCACCTTCACGCCTGCGAGGGTTTTATATAAATGATCGATTTTCCGACATGGAATCGACTTCTCTCTCTCGTTCAAGCTTCGCATGTGATGTGCGGAGTCTCTTGTCTGTGCTACTGCGTTCGTTGATCATGGAATGAATGCCTGACCATGACGCTTGATACTGATCGAGGAAAAAGGCGATTCCTTCGTTTCCCGGATGTGGAAATTCCCACAGGTCAGCTTATAGGTTCGATATCGCATCCTTTACTCTGAGGAGACCATGAGTATTGACTCAAGATTCGGCAGCCCACGACCCACCCTCCCTCCTCCCTTACCACCCTCCCATCCCATCCCCATCTCCCATCATCCCATCATTCCTACCACCCATCCCCACCACCATCCCCATCATCCCCACCTATTCCCATCACCACCCCATCATCTCCACCCATCACCCTTCATCTCCACCCTCCCCTCCTCCCTACCCTCCCTTTCCCCCCCTCCCCTCCCCTCCCTCCCTCCCCTCTCTCCCATCATCCTATCATCCCATCCTTTCCCCCCTCCCATCCCCTCCCCCCTCCTCCCCCCTCTCCTCTCCCC
>JAABUV010001865.1_pt1 | contig 29837 bp, 31 predicted proteins | sample 5559971 | NCBI WGS metagenome assembly JAABUV01 (sample SAMN10711881, study PRJNA513362) | rock metagenome | isolation source: Antarctica rocks | place: Antarctica: Victoria Land, Knobhead nord | collected 2015-12-19
AACAGGGTGAAAAGGTCATCAAATTCATCATCTGGTCCAACCAAAGTCGCGATCGCAATCATCGCATTCAGCTGAACAAGTATGAGCTGTTGAGATCAGATGTTGTTGCAAAGTATGTTCACTGCCATACAAACGGTCGCAGCTATCGCAATCATAAGAAGCAGCGTAAGCAGGGGAAACGAGATGCTGCTGAAGTGATCTTAGCCAGTTGAAACAGTGGAGACGAACTTGAGCAGAAGTTACAAAGCAAGGCCTAAAATGGTTTAGCTTATAGTTCTATGTAGCGAGTGCAACAAAGGTGCTATGCTCACTACCGTATTTTAAAATTAAACGGGGGGACGGCCCAAGGGTAGCCGTATTCGGCTGGTCCGGACGCTGCTTTTGACAGCCCTCTTGCCAGATCCCCTGCCGCCCTACCTGCCCCCACCTCCCGAATGCAAGGATCCCCATGCACCCCACCGCCCTATTTCTTTTTCGTTCCTGCTTGGACATGGCCCTCGCAAAAGGCCTTGCTCAGCTTGGCGCTTCGATTCAGGCACTGTTCCTCCTGCGTGCAGTCAAACGCTCTTTATTTATGTCATGGTCCCCCTCTCCCCTCCACAGAACTGGTCCATCTACGACGACTCCAGTACTGGCTGCCGGGCTCAGCCACACTCCTTGTCCTGCCCTTCGTGTCCTACTGCCTCTCTCCTTATCCTTCCCCATCCCCTCACTCTCCCACCTCCGTTACTCCTGCACCTTGACTTCGACGACCAACCCACTCTGATTCATCAGCTCTATGGCTCCTCGAAAATATGGCGAAGCTGGGGCACACCCCATGGAACATTCCCCGGAATACTACCAACAATTGGAAGACGACATGAATATATTGGAACTCACCCAACGAGTCTACGGGAAGGGCAGCGAGGACATGTTAAGCCTGGTCAAGAAGTTCTGGTATCAGTAAGGACCTTTCCCCTGTTCAGCCCATCCACCAATCCGAGTCTAATGGGATGCTGCCAGATACTGCCAATTCACCAAGAAGAACCCTGTGGCCACCCTCGAAGACATCTCCATCAATGTTCTGTACGCCTTCTTCGACTGGCTTCTGAGGGAGCGCAAGGACAGCCTTGGGGCGGCCAGTTCTTTGCAAACATACTGGAACGCCTTCTGCCTCGTGCGGAAGCAGGAGACGGGCCGTCACCAGATCGATCCGCTTATCAAGAGCCAAATGCACGGGGTATACCCGTCGCTCCATGGAACAAGCCTTCGCTGACAATCATCAGGTGAGGCAGCGGCTTGCGATCGCACACAACCTCCGGAAGGACAAGAAGAAAAAGCCGGTGTTACATGCCGAAGATGAGTTCGAGCTCCTGAAGACGCTCTACACCTCCACGGAGACGACTTTCCCTCACGAACGCTATCGCGTGCAACTGGCCTTGATCATGCAGCTTGCTGGGATCACGGGCAACCGGCCTGCTGCCCTGCTGGCGGTCCGTTATCGGCACATCAAGGTGACCTTGCTGCCGGACCCTGAGGGTGGAGAGCAGCCCCGGGTGCTGATCGAGATTGTGTTCAACCACACGAAAGGCTACCTCGGAGAGAAAGATGCGTACGTCTTCCCTTTCTACGCCATGTTTGCTGCGGCTTCCGATTGTGTCGCGGTCGCTAACGGGCGTGGTAGAAACGAGTTCGGGATTCCCGACGTCCCGAATGAGCCGTGCCTCCTGCTCTGCCCTCACATCACCATGCTCGCTTTACTCTTCGCAGACCAAGCTTTCGCTGCCCCCTCCTTGACTTCACTGGAGCAGCTGTTCCGTCTTCGGATTGCTCCAGGGCAGAAACAGTTGCCGGTGCCTCTCAAGGAGGAGATGGCGGACAGACCTCTGTTCCGGCGGTGCAAAAATACCGTGGAAAGCATACAGATCTCTGAGGAGCAAGCTCTGGCTGATACCACTCTCCGACCCCAAATGACCAATCTCGGAAGCATCACCGGCATGGAACTTCCCACGGGTCCATATACCTTCCGACGTGGCAATGGACAAGCTCTCGATAACAGCAGTAAGTAGACGATGATCGTCGCTCGAGTTTCATGCTCACCGGGGTCCAGGTGGAATTACGGACGCGCAGCGGAACATCATCCTGCAACATCACAATTCCTCCGTTTTCCAGAAGAACTACGCCTCGAGATATATGCCTGACACTCAGGCCGCCTACCGCGGCTTGAAACCACAGACCGCCCTGATGCGAGCCGCCAGTGGGATGAGTCGCACGATCGATCCTCGCCGGCCGAGGAAACTCAATCTTGCGCAACAGGCCGAGGTCGATCGCCACCCGGAGGTGAGACTTCTGCGTCGGCGGCTGAAGTCGCTGCTGCGAACCTTCCAAGATCAGAAGCGTTCTATCGCCAGCACGAAAGGGACCCCCTTGTATGATCACTACCGACGAACCTATCAAGCTCATCGCAACACTAAACGGCGACATGAGAAGGCTCTGTTGACGGAGGCCAAAGAGAGGTACAAGAAGGAGCAGCCGGTGATCGACATCCAACGACAGTTGAAGGGATTACCCGTCGCAGAACAGGAAGCTCGTCAGGCAGCTGAATACGTTTTCGCGGAAAGGGTCCACGCCATCGACGCGCTCTTCACCTTTGCTACATCATCAACCGAAGAGGAGTGTCAACGGCGAGTAACAGCCATCAATGCGTTGATCGCACTCTGCAAGAAGCAGGAAAGCCAAGGCTTCCGTCGCCGCAGAGCAGACATCAAGGTCAAAGAGGAGCAGACTTCAGTCTCTCCACCGCCGAGTCTGTCGGAAACGCTCCCGGTCGAATGCAAAGCCACCCAGTGCATCTTTTGCCTCGGGAACGAAGATCTATCGGCCGGTGATCGCCTGAAGACTTTCGCTGCTCGCGGCGACCTCAAGAAGCACTTCCATCGCAAGCATCTCCGCCACCATCCAGAAGGTCAGCCAATCGCGTGCCCCCATCCCCGGTGCGACATCCAACTGGCTGGCACAATGCACCTGCAGAACCATGCGGCGCGAGTGCACAAGACCTTTACCTGACAGTGGCCGGGCCCCGGCCGACTGATTTGCGGTCAGGAGATGCTTTCTGCGACGTCTGCATCAGCTGTTGGGTTCTCGTAGACACAACAAACACGATCGTGTAGACAATCATCGCGCTAACCCTTTTCCCTTTCACCTTGGAATGCTTTTACTTAATTCGCATCAGATCAAGGCTAGCCACATTTTCTTCGAATGAGCGTGCTTTCAAACCAAATTCTATGTATTCATTAGCGGGCGCTATTCAGTAAGTAAGTCTCCCACTTCTGAAGCGAGTATAGATTATCTTCACACTTTATTGCTTGAGAAGGCTAAGACTGAGATCTCTGAGGCGGTCCGAACCGAAGACTAGCTGCGAAGGGTGATGCGAGTGTTTTCTTAACCTGGATCCGGGTAAAAAGGTAGCCTCTTTCAGCATACCTCGACGCTGTTTTAAGCAGCCTTTGCACCGGCACCCCTGCCCACGCCTATGCCGCCCTGACTCAACATTGGAAATAGGAGCCAAGTAAGCTTTTGCTGCTTCTTAACCAACAGCATTCTTTAAGTCGTTAATGACCGCTGCGAGTCGCCGTCGCATATACTAGTATTTCAGGAATCATTTTGGATGCTCAGGGCAAGAATTGGACTTGCGGAACTAATGCGTCCGCCAGTCAGAGGTTCTAGAAGGATCTTTTTGACAGCCCTATATAGCCCCACGCTCGGAATAGATCTGCGCCATCCGAACGTCATCATACTCAATAACTCGTGTCACTTCAAGAGAAACGGTCCATGACAGCTTTTGAACCGCTCCAAAAATGGCCGATAAGAACAGGGTTCCAGATTGATCTGACGATATCGTGGACGAAATCGCAACATGACGATTAGTAAAAAGAACAACAGAATCCTGGGAGATTCTTCCTAGGAGACTCATCCTACTGCGAAGCGGCACATCTCTGCTCCTCGGGCGTCGATGTCACCATCTTGGTCTCCCCAACCAACCTGTCCAACATGGTCAAGCTCTACGAGAACCTCCCAGGCCTTGCAGTCAGCGCGCCAAAGCCAAAGGTAGAGCCTCTGCTGCTCGATCAAAAGTACTTAAATGCCGAGAGGCTGATGATTCTCATGGCTGCCGGAAGCTCTGACGGTCCGATCCCCTTATACATGCAGACTGTTCTCCAAACTCTGCGGGATATGGCCCGAGAGTCCAACAAGCTACCTGGAATCGACTATCAGGCCTTCAAAGCCCGAATTCTAGCGAAGCCTCTGATCCCGACTCAACTTGGCCCTCTCGAACTCCGACTGGATCTGCTTGAGAGCTTCTTGGCCATACCTAAGTCCAACCTGAAAAAATTGAAGAGAAAGGGTAACAGCTGGACGCCAGCAACAGGAAAGCTTGTCATCGTCGACCTGAGTTGTCCATTCGTGGACCCTGATACTGCTTGTGCTTTGTTTGGAATTTGTCTTGGGGTCTTCCTTGAACAGAAGATGGACATTGGGAGAATAGTTGCTCTCGATGAGGCACATAAGGTACGCAGAATAGGGAATGTGGGATGTTGCACTCTCCACTCACGAGCTTGAGCGTCTAATTTATGAGAAGCTCTGCTGCAGCGAGCAAGCTGACAGACTCCTTAACGAACGCTGTTCGCCTTCAACGGCATCTGGCTTGCCGGGTCGTGATCGCCACTCAAGAACCCACAGTGGCTCCACGGCTCATAGACCTCTGTTCCAAGACTTTGATCCACCGGTTCACCTCCCCGAACTGGCTGGATGCTCTCAGAAGCCATCTGGCGGCGGGAAGACCCGCGAAGGGCGAGGATAGTCTTCTTGCAAAAGTTGTTAATCTGAATACGGGCGAAGCCCTTCTGTTCGCTCCTTCGGCTAAGTTTGAAGCAGAGGAGAGGACCAGTCAAGCGGGCAAGACCACATGGGAACCTCGAAGCCTAGGTGTTGAATATGTCAAGATCCGCATTCGAGACCGCGTGAGCTCAGACGGGGGAAGGAGCATTTGTGCCATACAGGATAGCAGACAACTTCTGTAAGCTGAAGAGGGTGCTTAGAGATTCTCTATTTTAATCAGAATTGTAGACGAAGCACGTAATATGGAATGTTGATTCAGGGCACGGCAGTCGTTTTATGAGTTCTTTGCTTTTGGAGAGTAGAGGATAAGTACGCCATTTGGACGATATGTAAGCTCGAGCATAGAAATCTACATTTTGGCCTCGACTCCTATCTGCAGTCATTTCAAAGAGGAGAGGCTCGCGCTGCAGGCTTGTTTACGCTACGGTAATTCCATGCATGGAGGTGGTTACCTCAGCAAGCTCAGGCCCTGGATGACGGAAGCCTATCGGCGCGCTAACCGCAAGCGGTAATCTGCAGGCACAAACCTTTCCAGTACGCCGGCCCCCTACCTTTCATTCTTCTGCCTTAGGCCTCGCGCACCCTTCCACATATGTTCCGAAGACCTATATGTCCTCCAATCGGAATGGATTTCCGGAGAATAACACGGTTGACTGCATGGGATGATTCCTTGGGGAGTGAAAATCTCCAATGAACGGACAGCTGATACGTTGTGGCTCCACCCCAAGACCGCTTCATCCAGCCTGGGCCTTTCGTACACTTTGGTCCTTATCCAAACCGTTCTCGGGGCCATCATGACTTTAGTGTTCATAGCCGCCTCCAACAGACTTGCGGCATGTTGAATATATAATCAAATAAGGAATTTGTAAGTGCGGTCGCATTTTGCAGTTTCAACAGGTTATGAGCCCGGATGACGCAGTGGTAATCCACAGATTAAGCGTAGGACAAATTATGCATAAAAACTAATAGTTTTCCAAATATAAATGGTTGCCAAGAACTTATGTTCCGTGTTCAATTCTAAAAAAGAACAATAATAAATTCTAAATAAAATCCACAAATTCACGTCTCTGATTAATGGGGAATGTTGAATATATAATCAAATAAGGAATTTGTAGCTGCGATCGCATTTTGCAGTTTCAACACGGCAGCGTTCGTCCCTACCCAAGTCAGAGACGCCTCGATAAAATATGTCCAAATCTCTTCGGTTTCGGCGTTATCCTCTGCAATGCAAGTGGCTGTATTTGACTGTACTCGGGCCTTGGACAACCCCGACGTGCCTCTGTTGAAGTTCGACAAGTTTCATCGTCAACATCATACTCGACCTACTGATTATCTCAAAAGTTTCACGTTGGATCATGGACCCCGACAATCAACGATCAAGCCCTTATTAGGCTTGCTTGTGACACGAGTGCGGCACTGGCCGGACTTGCGTATTTCCTCTACATCGCAAGGAAGATGGAAGGACGGTCCAGAGGCACCGGAGATCTCGCTAGACCCAGGATAAAAGCTTTCAAAGTTCTTGCACGTCCGTCAGCTTACACTTTCACGGAGTCCGCCGTCAGGAACTCCCTTTATCTGCGGCTTGTCAGCAAGATTATTGCCCTTGGCAATGATTACGGGACGGCGTGGGGTGTCTTCAATACAATCTGTTGGGGTCTGGTCATGGTGCCTGTTCAGGCTTTGGAAGCATCGACATTGACATTTGTTGGACACAACTGGGGCCGATGGCGAGCACGGGTTGGTGTTAATTTGCGAAAGCCTAAAGCTTCTAGACGCGAGGTGGCTGGTAGTGTCCTTCCGCTCATACCTCCTATCTTATGCTGCGACTGACTCGCCGAAGAAATTGTTCGTCCGGCGTTTATCTCTTGTATAGTTGCCCTTATCGTCGAAGTCCCTATCTGTGTTTGCCTCTCCTTATGGGGCATGGAATCTTTTGCCCACTATCTTTCTGAATCCACGGAAGTAGCGCTGATAACGAAGAAGATGTGGAAGGTCAGTTCTCGATGCTCGAATTTTCAAGCCCGATTGCTGACGTTCATATAGAACATAGATTGGTGTTACATCTTCTATGCTGTCCAATATCAGCTTGCTGCCATATTAGTGGCGACTAATCCTCGCTGGTACCTCTACCAAGTATTGGGATCGAACTTCCTCTGGATTCTCCCCTGGGCCATTGTTGTAACTAAGATCAAAATGTCCGAAGAACGTGCGTGGACATACTATTCGATAATATTTGGCGGCGCCTTGGTTCTTGATTTCTTCGACGTGGGGATCGTTGCTCTTTTCTGGGCGTGGAGATTGGCAAGGGGGAAAATCACTCTTCGTCGTATTCACAGCACCCTTTGAGTCCTTTGTAAATTTACAAGACCCGAAAAGATACCTCTCAACCTGAATTTGCACCATGACTTCTATACCGGGGCTTCTTGGCCGCGTACTGTTAGGAATTGAGGGCGCGGCTGAACTCGCTATGTAATTCAATTGATAAGCAGGAAAGTATGCTGCACAGTATGTTGATCTTGTAGTTTCTCAATACCGGCGACATTCTAGAAACGTCCATGGGAAGCAATCCCTGTCATGTGGATCGATCAAGCCGCAGAATGATGTCGAAGATTAAACGCCCCAACCTTTGCTTAGGTCAAACGAAATCAATTCGCTTTTATCCGCTTTCCACTCTACCTATGTTACCCCTGTGGCTTCATATCGATGCTGCATGAAGCCTGGCCTTTGCGCGTGCTTCCGGAGGGTGGTGGAAATCCGGTAACAGATGGCCCCTGCTCCCTCTCTTATGCATCTGCCGGGCTTTGCGTTTCGGCCGTTTTCGTCGTCGAGCTTGCTGTTGTTCTTTTGCCGCACTGGAGGGACGCCTGGCACCTGATGATGTGGTCTTGCCTCAACACTGGCCGCTCCACTGGGAGGCCGTTCTCGAGGAGAGTATTGGGCGAGTGGAGCCACAAGGCGGTGGTGGCCGCTGGGGTTCCGAGGCGCCATCGATCGTTGGGTCAAGTTATTACTCGACTGAAGACGAAGAGCTCCAGGTAGGTCATCCACTCGAATGCTCAAAGCAGGTTCTAACCTTTCTACAGGGACCAACCCTCGCCAATGCTGACGACGAACGTCACGTACCTGGAGTCATCGATAGCAGCAAGGTCTGCGTCAAGTTCGTCCTCCGCGTAGGGAATGATTGGGTGGATCAGGAAAATCTGTCAGTCGATCCCTCTAGTTCAGATCAGGTCGAACGAGTCGCCGAAGAGCAAACGTGGAAAAGGCGTTTTCTATTCAACAGTGCGTTACGAGCTCTGGCTCCCACTTCGATTTAGCACAGTCTACAGAGCCGATGCCTACTAATTCGGGCTCTCCTAGGAAGTTTGTCCCATGAGAATTCTTTCTGGGATTAAGGTTTATTTAGGACGAGCTATTACTGGGTCAAGCCGTATTTAAAGCGCCCAGGAGGATGGGCTCAGTAGATCTCTCCTAGGAAATAGGGCGGCAGTCTACGAAACGAATCCTTAAGACGTACAGCAGGATAAACCATCAATAAGCCTTACAGCCTACTCACTTCCTATTCCTGATCACATCAATTTTTCAATTTGCATTGAAGCATCCTCATTGGCAAATTTGTGGGACCTGTTCAGCGAATTATTTTGGTGGAAGATGGGTTCGCTCTTGGCACGGGTAGTCGTCTGTCGGATCACAGAACAAAATCTTTGACTTTGTCTGAGCAGGTGTTTTCGACCTCTCGAAACCCAACAATCCATACTTGAAACTAACTGAGGGTCCAGACCCAGCGCGAGGTAAAGCAATCGACGAAAGAGGAGATATCTACCAAGTCACCTGTTCGATGGGGCCGATCACAGGGAAGGATGTGTGTACATGACGAGCCACCCTGCTGGGCTCTCCGCAACAATCAGTCCCAATCCCCTTCGACCATCTTCATAATATTGTCATTCCAGTTGTTCTCCGCAGCTTCTAGATCAGAGCCGCTGTAATCGTCCAGCGGATGGTATGTCTCTTGCCATTTCCGATTCTCCAAGTCTATCGAGCTTTTAGCCATTGAAATGAACTGCCTAGAGTATCAATGCCACTTGCGTACCATCTTTTACTTCACGAGCAGGTGCCGAGTTGACAATAGCTGTCGTTGGGATCCTGTGAAGGCACAGATACCCGCCTTTCACATGCTGAGAAGCCATTTCCGGTAATACAAGGTCCAGCTGAGTCACTAAGTCCTTGAGACTAAATACATATGTCTCCGGCATGAGTTCTGTGTCGATTGTCAAGAGACTCCAGGAATCGTTGCCGTATTCACCGCGGTTCCAAGGCTCCTTGCAAGCCCAATTCTCTGCGTGATCCTTTTCGGAGAAACATGTGATATACGGCTGATCTCCAGGATGACCCCAAGTCAGCTGGTCGATGATCGATTGGCGAAAGGCGTTCCTATAATCCTCTGTGTAGGTCATGTTGGTCTCTTTTGCCTCCAGGCCGTTGCCTGAAAATGCCGTCTGGCACCCGGGATACTGCACCCGGTAAAGATTGCCGGGTAATTCTGCATGGCGGCGACGGAATTTCTCCATGGCTCGACCGGGTTGTGTTGAATGACTGAGGGATCTGACCTGATCTTGTGGGTTGAAGGTAGTCAGAGGAGAAATCTTGGGGTTGTTTGCGGCTCAAACTAGCGGAGAAAATGCGGCGGAATAATTTCCGCTGGCGTAGATCACTTGAACAACCTCATGGCTAAGCGCGTAGCTGTTGGACATCAATTGATCCCCGAACCCAGTGATCTTGTGCAGTAATTTCCTGACGAGTGACGCTATCTGCTCGATCGCATTGATCAAGACCCAAAATGATCTTATCCGAGCCTCAGAGCCTGACTACAATGTTGGAAGTCATCATCAGCCTCGTGTCTGCTGTGGCGCGCAAATTTATGCAAGGTCGCCACGCGGGTTAGTACCTTCGATCAAAGCAAAACGACCCCGCACGTCTCACATAATCAATACGTTCCCCTCTTGTGAACTCACTCGATCCCTAGAGGAACAACTACGACCATCCATGGTCGTAACACTAAGCACCGCCAAAGACCAAAAGGCTTTGAATATTGATTCTACCAAACCCACGTTGGCGCAACAGTTCCCGGCCATGGTGAACCGGGAACTCGGCCACGACCATGATGCTGACATCCTCGGCGGCGATGCTGGCTTCACCTAATAGCTGTAGCACCGCACAAAGCGTCTCCCCCGTGGAAAGCACATCGTCCACCACCACCACTGACGCGCCCCTCGGGACCACATCCCGCTCCATCTCGATTCGCTTCTCTTTCGAATTGTTGGATGCCAAAGAAGAGATATGCGACGGGGGCTTGATGACAGAAACGGTGGGTGGGGGGAGCTTGCCAGCTTCGCGAATCAGCAGCAATGGCAAATCGACCCGCGAGGCCAACGCCGACGCATAGACAAAGCCGCCGACCTCGCAACACGCCACCGCATCGACTTTGGCCCAGTCACGGGTGAAGTGGGTTTGCAGCAGGGACGTGCACAGGGCCAGCCCACCCGGCTGCTGGGAGATGCCGAGTACGTGGCGGAACTCGATGCCCGGGCGTGGGAAGTCGGCTACCTGGCGCACCATATTGGCCAGTTGCTGCAGGTCCTCGTGGACGAAGGGAAGCAGGTAATGTTCGGCAAACCCTTTTGCCGCCTCGTTTCCGGTCGTGTCATTGTCGAAGATGAGACTGGGGTGGTAGTCCAAGGCCGTCAAATTAGACCCGCTATTATTGCTGTCCTTGTTGTCGTCACCATCGCCGTCACCGCCGTGGCACCCTCGACGAATCCGCCGCGTCTGTTCACTAGCATGGACGTGAACCTCGAGTAGCCTGCTGTCTAGCACCAAATGTGACAAGGCTGCGACTGGTGCCTCGTCTCTCATCCCGGTGATTAGCAGCACGTCCACATCTACGGCGCCGTACACCACATTCAGAAAATGTTCCTCTGGCAGGCGAGGTCGTTGCCGCGCCTGTCCCTGGAAAAATTTCGTCAACGCTGGCCGGTGTTGCTCCTTGTAGGCACGGTCCCAAAGCAGGCGGCTCAGGTCGGCACCGATAGCGGCCGCATATTCTCGCTTGATCGCATCGCTAATGCTGACTGCACGCGCCGTGAGGCTTTTGTGGGTACATCTATTGAACACAGAGACCCAGACATCGGCACAATAGTCCTTGCCGGCGCAGCTTTCGCCCGTGACAAGAATGATAAGCTTCTGTTCCATCGGTGCTTTCGGGAGCGGGCAGGCGTAAGCCAGCACACTACGCGGGTCCAAGCTGTGTTTGAGACGGGCTAGGCGCGGCCGGTTCGGTCCAAAAGCCTTGGCCGCCAGCGCGGCGTCTCTAGGGTCCGGCCCAAGGTCGGCGCCGTAAGCTCCGCTACTCGAAGACAACAAGTCCCCGGCGACGTTGTAAACCCACCGTACGGCAGATTGTGCGGCTTCGGTGCCATCTTGATCGCGGGGCCAGACACCGGTTATCACGCAGGCAAAGTCCCAGTCTCGACAGCCAAAAGCAGTGGCATCGGCCGCAACGTCACCGACCGCTCCGCCACCTTGCAGCAGATGGAGATAGCAGAGTGGCGAGGGACGAGTCTCAACGGCCGCCACCAAGCGGTCGGCGACTTTCGCTTCTCCGATGCGTTTTAAGAATAAACATCGCTTGAACGAGGAGGTCTTGCCGCCGCCGTGCCCGCCGTGCATCCCAGACACGTACATCTCGGTCTCGAACAAACTGACGCCGTCCACGGCCTTGAAATCGTCTTTCAGCCCCCAAATTGCACCTACGGGTGTGGGCGTGGGTGTTGCGAAGGTGAGCATAGTCGTGGAAGATTCGAACACGGTCACGCCAAGATGCAGCTGGCCGGCGTCCCAGTACAAATACGCGTCTGCAGAACAGTTCCAGTGGAGCTTCCTGGCGACGAGTTTATCAAAGTCGCTGAGCCTGAGCTGCGCTTCGAGGTTGTCACTCAGCGGGACTACCCAGTTTCGAGTCAAGTAGGTCGGAGCCGCGTAAGTCTTGAAAGTCACGCTGACCACGATACCAAAGTTGGTCCCGGCGCCTTTCATCGCCCATAACAGATCGGATTCGTTTTCCGGACGAACGGCACCGGCCGGCCGGTGTTGGCTTGGTACACAGCCGACGCAGAGGACCTGGCTAGAGTCGACGCTGACCATAACGGCACCGACAATGGCGTCGCACGCGAGCCCGTGCAACCTAGCCAGGTGCCCAATGCCGCCTTGTAGCCACAGCCCCGCACCTACGCTTGGGCGAGCCCCCAGGGGTACTGTCACGCCCGCCGCCATGGTCTTGCGAACGATATCCCCCGTCTTGCAGCCCGCCTCGGCGACGACCAAGGAACCGGAATCGGAACCAGAATCTCCTCCATCCTCACCCGCTGTGAGAATGTGTGCTTGGTCAAAGGCGCCCATGTCGACCGAGACAATGTTGGGCCAGAGACAGTGGCCGCTGTGACCCCCGCCGACGACGGTCAGGCCAACCCCGTGCTTCAGAGCCCATCGAACGCACTGCTGGACGTGTCGGACCTCTGTCGGTCTAATAATCGAGGCGGGGCGGTGGAGGCGAGCCTCCCGGTTTTTAACCGTCTTGTCCCCCTTCACCAATGGCACCTGCGCTGTCAGTTCCGGCAACGTGGTCGCATGTTGGGTAAAGGCTGCCATGACGTTGGGCGAGCTGAACAAGAGATGGTCTGGGTGGGCTTCCTCGCGACGGCCCAAGGCACGGCACACCTTACGCCAATCGACTCGGATAGCCTTGTCCACGTCCACATTCTGCATGATAAACCCCGCGACGAAAGAAGCAAAACAGTCCAGTACTTCATCGTTATTTGGCACGCTAACGACTCCAGTAGGGAAAGAAGCCGTTCGATGGCACACCAAGCCGTCGAGGTGCAGGGAGTCGCGATGGAAAACCACCACCATTCCGCCTTGTGGCCGCTCAACAAGCATTTCCAGCGCCCGTTCGATGACCCTGTGTTTGGCCTTCATGCCGTACATGCTGTGGCAGAATAGGATGATGTCGTATTTTTCGTCGTCATCACTCGTACCCGTGCTGGTACCCCTCCCTATGTTGTCCTGCAGAACGAATGGAATTCGATGGATGTCGGGCGGGTTTCCCAAACAGAGCAGCGGGGACTCCGTCTCGGAGGTAGAGCAAAGCCATTCTTTCAACCTTGTAGCAAACAAGCCGTTAGGCTCGAATGCAGTGTATTTCCTGACCTTCCGTCTCAGACGGCCGGGAAGATATCCAAGTAGGCTCTTCGGGCCGGGCCCGATTTCTAGTGCCGAGATGTGAACACGCGAGTTGAAGAGAGGGGCTAGCAGCTGAGATAGTTGAGGGATAATGAAGTCTTGGTACGTCATCCATCCTGAGCCCCGCACCAAGATATCGAAGCCGGCGCTGTACTGTGTGTCGGACAACGGCTGCTTCGGGAACGACGCCGTTGTCTTGGCTTTCTGCCTAAGGGCCTGCTTTAGGGAGTCGAGGGTGGCCATTTCAATTCGGCATGGGTGTGTGAGTATCTCGCACTAGTGATGGCGACGATGGTTAATGTGGGCCTTATTGAGTTCAACAGCGGATTGAAGATAATGATGAAGCAGCGAAAGAGGGATTGACTGCGAGAGATGAAACATCTGCGTAGCAGCGCTATACCCAATTTGGATGCGCTGTGTGCCGTATCATACGCCATACGTTAGAGATCCTAATTGCTTCGGTTTGACACGAACCCTTTGAAGCTTAGTCCTGGAACAGGGCAACATCACAGGAACATGGGCAGGCCGGCTATGATCCAGAAGCGCCAAGACATGCGCACGGGCCATCTACATTATCCAGACCAGTTGTCTAGTAGGACACTACAGTACAGTACCATGGTAGATCAGCTCTGCAGCAGCGGGATCAGGTTGGATGTGAAAAGATGCCCTCTCATAGACCCAGTAAGAGTCAACGTAGGCCCGACCTCACTCTCTATAGAACCCAGCAGCGCCACCAACAATGCATCGCCGAACCATCCAGCCGCACTCCTCCCAACGGCCGTCACCAATCGTACGACTGCCTCCCTCAAAATGCATCCGAAACTGAAGTATTCGAGCCGTATCCGGTTATAAAGCACTCCTAGGCGAGGTGGTGCAGACCTCTCACCTGTAAGAGGCGGGTCGTACGAACAGGATACCCTATTCCTCTTCTGGAACCCCATTGTCATGAGCAGGCATCATGGGTTGAGCATGGTCTAACGCATGGTTGATCATAACCATAGTAACTTATATTCTATCATAGCTTAGTAATCAGCGCTGCTTAAATTAAGTTAACTTAAGAAGGTTCTCTGTACATAGCTGATACATCATCTTTCATCCTCCCACTATTTTGGCTCCAGCCATGAGTGTTTTGTGTCGAGATCTTCGCTGAGATAAGTGCGGACTAGCATCTCAGTCGCTTCGTCATAGTCGAGGACCATCTTTTTAGTGAGCACATTGTAAAGCAAGCTGAGAGACTTTTGCGTCAACAGCATGTGCGAGAGTTCGCACATGCCGTTTCCAAGAATGGGATCCGAGAGGCGCATGTCGAGCTTGACGAGGAACAGGTGGAAGAAGACGATATCCATGTCCGTCCAGGCCTTGTCATCGCGGAGGAATGCTTCGCGCATGGCAGTGATTTGCATCTCCACTAGCAGCAGATAACGACTTGGTCGAGCAGATTGCCTACCGTCACGACGTAAAGCTCTGTAGAGATCCGAGGTATCAATGCAATCGGAAATCATCCGAGCCACATCAAAACCTAATTCCTTAAGATATTTCATATCGGCCGCGACGTCATGTCCAAGCAGAACGGCTTTGCACGTCCCACTCGAGTAAGGTGACCGAGAAGGATTAAAGCATCCCTTTAAGGCTGAAACCACATCCTGTTTGGAGATCCATTCGCTTTGGCCAAAGTCAAACTTGTCTGGGCAACCTTCAACGTGCACTTTATTGAGGCGGTGGCTGTGCTCTCGGATGCGGAAGTGACGAGATCGTATTTTTGCAGCCCAGTTGTTCCCTTTGGCTCCAGGCTGTAATCCCAGGAGATCTGCTATGTCGAGTGTAGATATACCGATTTCCGTAACAAGCTTTTGATTGAACTCGAAAGCCTCGACATCAACTGAAATCAAGGTGACCATAATATCAAAATCATCAGGCGGTGATTCGAGGTCGCCATGTATTGGTCGACCTGAATCTTCCTCAACCACTCGGGCGGAGACTGTGAGACCCTTAAGATCGGAATAGACAGCTTCCATAGGTCCCGCGGCTGACGTCCGAGCGGTACACAGCCCGAGATATTGCTATGTACGCTTGACCTGCTGACGCCACTGTTTCTGCTTTGAGAATTTCTGCAACTTTTTCAAAGCGGATTGTTCTTCAGTCTTCCCACGTTTGACCTCATCCTTGAGCTCCATCTCTTTTACGAAGGCTTCGAAACGAGGGTCATCGTCGCCACCACGGCTTTTTATATCAATTTCGTCAACGGCCATAATATTGGACTGAAGGACCCGCCTCAGGTATCAATGGACAGCGGCGGGGCTTGGTTGGAGGATTAAAAAACGCATAGCGACAGGCGGAAAGCACCCGCGTTTTCGCCTGCGCCTCCCTATGCATTTCTATGCACTAACGAGGGTGTGTCTGGTTGCAGGAGAGAAGCGAGCTTTATCAACCCAACGAACGTACAAGTAATAGCTTTCTCGTTCATCATTTCCCTCAGTCCTCAATTGCAGTATTGGCAACCGTAGGAGGGCCGCAATGATTGATGATGTCATTGAGTGAGTGTCGCCTCAATCGAGCAAGCACAATTCTAATGGACTAGTCGGTTTGCCTCCGAACCATTCAGATTTGTTGTGGATGGCAGGCCAATATACATCCACAAAGCAGTGGTCGCTAGCGTGTCAAAGCCACTTGATCGCCTAATAAATATTCCCATGTCGGAGGCGCAAAGCGGCGAAGCAGAACTAAAAGACGTTGATGGACCAACATTTGCTCGTTTCTGTCATTGGGCTTATGCGAACTTTTACCCTGCTGCAGAATTTTGTGATCGTCCACAAGACGTAGCACTGGCCGAACAGAATGGTATGTTCAATTTACATTGAATCTGTACAAATTGGCTCACGGTTTCTATAGCAGGACCTGCCTCGATCGCATCCGCGGACTCTCCTCCCCCACCCAGAAGGATCAAAAAGCACAATATATCAGTCTTTGGTCAACCACTTCCTCGAAATGCTAAAGACGCGATGAGAGAGTCGTTCCTGAAATTACAAATCTATGGGCCTGAGGATGAGCTTATCTCATCGGTGGCCCGTGCCAACACCGCGCCCTCTGAAGATTACACGAATGTGTTCCTATCTCACGCACACGTTTACGTCTTTGCTGAAAAATTTGATATTCGGCCGCTGAAGAGGCTTGCCTTGAAGAATCTACATCAAACACTTGAAAAATTCACTCTCTGGCCAGAATGCGTGGGGGACATTGTTGTTTTGGCTCGATTCATGTATAATCCAATGGCTGAGCCCGCTAATGAAGCCGAGTCATTGAGGAATATACTGAAGCGATACATTGGCTATGAGATGGATGTGTTGATAGGAGCAGCTGACTTTCGAGATCTGTTAGAAGAGAACAGAGAGCTCCTGGATGACGTTTGTTCTATGGTGAGGGAGAGAATCAAATAACTTGGGAAACGGCGTTTTGATGGCGTCTGGACATCTATGGCGCAGCTATAGTAAGTTGCGAGGATTTGGAATGGTGTAGCTGGCGCTGGTATAAGAGCTTCTAGCGCAGGAACGATTGGTTGACCTTGATAGCCTACTAGTAATCCTAAAGGTTGACGCGGGACTGTGTTCTCTTCTCCGTATTAGAGCCATGGTATCGACCCTTTCTTCCAGCGGCGCCGCAGTATAAGAACTTCTTTTGGATTGGAAAGCCGAACGGACTGTCAGTCTAGATGAGTAGCCACACCTATAGAGCACGAATGATACTATGTCTTAAAGCTTGCTATCCTCTAAGTTAACAAATCAAAACCGAATTCAAGCACGAGATACTGCAGGTTTGGATGGTTTTCAAGAAAACGTAGTAGCTTAGAAGCATCACCTTCTCCATCCTCAGGATTTACTATGCCAATCAAGAATTTCGTGCGCATTATCGAAGCAGCATTGTCGTTCGTGTCATCAATGCGATGAGCGCGACGGTGTGCCAGGTCGAGACACCCTCAGCGCAACTGCAAGTCTGTGCAAGTGGAGCGTGCTGCATCCGGCTAGCCTCGACCTCCCCACCCTTTCACTTTTCCACTTTCCCCTTAGAATTTAGCTATCGCTTCGACTCTTAGATACTACCTTTCTGATCATACAAACGCATTTCTATACTTTGCTCTTATACATGGCACCTGCCTGTGGAACATGCAACTCTATCACAGCTCAGCTGTGTAAGCAGTGCCGTTCTGCTCTACTCAGTGTCAGAAGATTGACTGGCCATCCCACAAGCTGCTATGCTCTCAATACTGCCATGATAATGAAAGACCTTCCCCTTCGCATCGACGAGCAATTCTCTTTCAAGATGGCAATCAACAGCCCAAGTTCGTCTGGATTGAGTGCAAAGAGACAGTAGAGGGTAGCCACAAATGGGAAGAGCCTCAGAATGTTGACGACTACATGGGTCCAGAGCGCACTCTAATAGAGAGGACATCCTTTAAACATAACAAGGTACGCGGCCGTCCTCTGAAGAATTCGATCGAAATCCACAACCGGAATGCATTCTCTTTGGACGGGTCCATTCCCAATCAAAGCATCACTGCAGCGACACATGGAGCAGTTCCGCATGAATGGTGCGGCCCTGTCGTCGTGTTACGAAAAAATGGTCATTGCACCACCTATGCCGGGTCGTTTGGTGACATGGGTATGGAAGATTATCTTCATATCGTCGATCATTTTAGGACTTATTGTTAAGTATCGGGGAACGCCAGGGTACGTCAATGCTATGGATTCGTCAGCAGATGTCTCAGCATAGAGCAATAATGATCCATGCGTACTTATCGCTACCTCTGAAGGCGCGAGTTTTTATGTTAGAGGGACGAGAACACATGATACGGTTATTCGATATCAGTCACTGACAAACTATTTTTTGTTACATAATGTCTGCAGTATTGCTTAGGCTTTCGGACATGTCTCCTCGTTCCTGTGGACACTAAACGCCACATCTACTGTGGTCGAATGACTGTCCAGGGAGGCGAGCTCAAGCACGGTCAAGCGAATGAAGCACTGTTGGTTCGTGGCGGTATCAGCTTCTACTTGGCCATCCACTCCTGGCTCCTCCACCGACTTTTGAATCCCGCATCCACTTCTTGATCCCTCAGCCATTTCTGAACCCCCCTCTTAGTTCTAGCGTCCAAATTTCCTTGTTTGATTTTCGAGAGAAGGTCACAACTTGTAAGCAAGCAGGATATTGACAGCCTACTATACATGTCCATGCTCGCCTTCTTGTTAGGTTTCAGTTGATGACAAGGGGAAAGGGTAACCAAAGAAAGCTTAGTGCTCCAAGCTTTTCAACATCAAGTCTGGTCAGGATAATGCTCCAGTGATACATTTCGCCAAAGCGCTCTTATTGCCAAACTCCATCAACCTTTAGAGGTGGCGAGTGTCCGCCAGGCACCCTAATAATCACAGTTCCCGCAATATCCGCACTCCTTATCGCAAGCCGTAAGGTCTTTCATGGGTTCATGATCATAATCAAAGTCATGATCATCATTGTCAAAGTCATAGTCGCCATATTCGCCCCGACGCATCCGTGGCATGAACTCCTCACCGGCCTATTACAACCAATCAGCGATAGTACTGCACATCGACAATTCCGGCGTCACTAATACCTTCTCGCTTTGGGTATCATGGGCCTCCTCAGCTTGTCGATTGCTTGGATCATATTGAAGGCAGTCATTTCTGCGCTGGTAGTGGTCGAGGAGTTCACTAGGGCCAGACGCAAACAAACGCGTAATGCTGCTTCCATACATAGAAACCCAATCCAACGTAGAACCAGATTCAAGTACCCTGTTGACAATCTCATGGAACCTGACTTGCCCCGCCAGGTGCTGTCCATTGCGCAACTCAACGTAGCGCATAGCGGGGACTACTAAACCCTCAACCTCTGCAAGATCAATTTCGAAGTCGGGAGACGTAGCACATGATATCAGACACTCGGTGAAAAACATGATGATGTTTGTGCTGGTTAATTCAGCCTTCCAAAGACTTTCGAAATCAAGGCCAAGTTTTAGTTCTGCGTTGGCCCAATTCAGAGATAGCAGGGTTAGGAGCCTGTTTGGACCAAGGCTTGTCCCGACCATGGGGAGTAAGAATCTAAGGACTCTCTTCAGAGTCGCGATATCTGGCTGATCCGCAGATTGAATCTTGTGTAGTACTGCCTCGTCCGTTTCCTACACTGAGTCAGAAAGATGTCCCAGGCTCTTCAATATTACGTACCTGGAGAGCCTGCGAGAGTGAGACGCGCAGCTCCGGAAACGAAGTTTTGCCTTTTATGCCAGAGGATAGAAGATCCTGCTTCTCCTCCCGTCCCTCTGATTCCTCTACATTTTTACTTGACTCCACTTTAGTATCCTTTCGTCGAAATGCTAGGTCGATATCTCTTGACGGTCGTGCGAGGTTGATACGCCAATGATGCGTATTGGTAGGGTTCTTCTGATAGAGGTTGATCTCAAAAAATTTGTTGTGCTTTTGGCACCTGAGGTTCTTATATCTGTAGTATTTAACAGTCAGTCCGGGATCCCTAACCCTTAGAACTGTTCATGATCAAATACGAGTTCATCTTTTCGAAATTCGATGTAAGGAGGTCGTTCTCTTCGGCCTCAGCAAAATCAGAGCCATTGCTCGCTGGAATGAAGTATCTAATCGACTCCTGCGGTCCATAGTTAATCTGCTTCACAAGTTGAACTGCGTATAATGCGGTGCTGACAAGCGAGCCGTCAGCCGGGACGACAGAGGTTGTTTGGAGGCCAGCCCAACTCGTAAATGTCCTAAACTTAGCCTCGTGGTCAAGCTGCTGTGGGCGATAAGGACTTATAGACGAGCAGCAAAATACAGCAGACATAATGCTGAATGGCTGAAAGTTCTTGAGGGCGGTGCGCGAAAATTAGGTTTCCGGCTCCTCTCCTAGACTAATATGAATAGTGAACTTTTTAGATGATCTGAAACGCCTAGAACTTGGATGAAAGCTTGTAGCGCTTCTCGGCTTAAAGTTGGGCCGAATAGTTTCCTCGTACAGCGCAGGAATGACTGGCTTCCCTTGACAACGTATTAGTCATCGACGCGGGATCGTGTTGCGCTTGTCCATCTCCACCCTTGCCATCGACTTCAAACCCACCAACATCTTGCAGTATCGTTTAGCAGCTTTCAAATAAAACACCAATTTCAATACAGCCCAGGCCTTGCGCCTCGTACCTTGAGATGGCCAACCTGTCGCAAAACGATCGCGACGTCATCGCAGAGCATCCTTTGGACAAATATCTAGATCATTTACTAGATCCACTTCGAAAAGCAGAGCAAAACTTTAGGCCGGGTTCCCTCTCGTATGATGGCACTGTCGATAGTCCTGACTCAGGTCCTCAAAAGGCAATATCGCGACTCCTCAATGCTGTAGGGGGCCACGAGGTTGCTTTCAGCCTTCGCTCAAAGATCGGAAGCAACAACATAGCCACTGAGCTATCAAAACTGTTCGGACTCGTTCAAAGTGGTCGTTATAATTACGAACACTACCGTGCGCTATCACGCCTTGTCGTAAAACAAGCCCCCGATATCGACATCTGGAACGCCGTCTTCGATCTTATCATTACAGTATCTCGAACAACCCCTCCCACAAGCATTCCTGTTTCCTTCGATGGCACCCCGATTACGATATCATCCTCATCCTTTCAAGGCAGTGAACAGACTCGGAGGATCATCGAGTCAGCGATGTTCTATGAGATAAAAAGGTGCACGTATCGTGATGTCGATGGTTTCTTTGAAAAATACTTCGAGGGACGGCGTTGGAGCCGCAAAAGCAAGGCGATCTACAATGCAATGAAAAAGCAATACAAAGACGGGCGATGGACCGATTTCCCCGATCCGCCAGACGAGGATGCGGTATGGGACTGGCTGTCTCGTTTTCAGGACAAACATCTCTCAGACTCGCGCGGCATTTTATACACGACGGAGAGCACCAGTGACCTTACTGGTGGCGAGGCGCAGCGCCAGCTGGATCTGTTCATAAAGAGACGAGGTACTGAAGCAAGCGGAAAGCATGATTGGAAGGATGTGCGTGTCATTGGAGAACTCAAACGGTCGAAGTGGACCCTGAAGAAGATCTTGCTACAACTGGCCAGGTACATGCGCGATGCCTTCACCGCTCAGCCCACCCGCCGCTTCATCCACGGCTTCTTCCTGCACGGCACCATCATGGAGTTATGGATCTTTGATCGGTCTGGCCCCTACAGCTCAGGGGAATTTGACATACACGAGGAACCCGAGAAGTTCATCCGAGCCATCGCGGGATACGCCATGATGGACGATGAAGAACTGGGGCTGGACACATTTACCGAGCTGAATGACACAGGCCGGGTCATCACAATCAGCAGGGATGCACCGGGGAAGGAGAACAGGATGCAGCTGGATGAGGCGCCATTCGTCAAGCAACGCGCGGTTGTGTGCCGAGGCACAACCTGCTTCCGCAGCAGTGATCAGGCAACTGTCGTTAAGTTTTCATGGACATCCGACAAGCGGCCACCGGAAGCAGATCATCTCCGGCTGGCACGTGAAAAGGGAGTGGAAGGTATTGCTAAACTCATAGGGTATCAACGTATTACCAGCATCAGTGAGCTCCGCAGTGGGTTAACCTTCCCGTCTCCACATCGATTTCGAGATGGCACTGCCAGCAATTCTACATCGTTCTCTCAGACGCAGCTAGGTCAGTCTTTCGGCCCATTGCAGAATCTCAGCCTCTCGAAGACCTCGTCGAAGCGGAAGCGCCCTGGAGACGAACGGGGCAGTCAGAAGAGATCCAGGTCAGACAGCCAGAAATCCAAACTCAGCCAGCAGTACGAAGCAGCGCAAAAACCGGGCGAGCCAGCCGTCAGCTTGTATGAGTCCGACAGCGGCAAATACAGCAACCGGATATTTGGATGTCTGGCGATCGCACCGGCAGGTCGAGCGCTGAGCGAGTTCACCCAGAGGCCACAGTCTCCAAATTCAGTCCCGCCACCCATCAGAGAGCTACTCACCACTCTTCGAGATGCAATCAAAGCGCATCGCTCTCTGTATCTGAAGGGAAACATTTTACACAGGGACATCTCGGAGAACAATATCATTATCACGAACGAAGATGAAACCGGCGGCTTCACAGGAATGCTAATCGACCTGGACCTCGCAAAAGTGCTTGGCAGCGGGCGCAGTGGCGCACGACATCAAACGGGCACGATGGAATTCATGGCTATTGAAGTGTTGCTCGGTATCGATCACACCTACCGAAATGACCTCGAATCATTCTTCTACGTGCTGATCTGGCTTTGTGCCCGACGTGGGTGGGATCTTTGTGGAAATCCAAAGGGTCGACCTACAGAAAGCAGATTAAACAAGTGGTATAAGGGCACTTTCGACGAAATTGTTGATGCAAAAGAGTATCACATGGGTGTAGTAGGATTTCAGAAAATCTTGATGGAATTTCCACAGGCCTTCGATCATGTCAAGCCCCTGTGTGAAAAGATACGGGGTATCCTTTTCCCTCTCCTTGAGGACGGAGCGCTTTTAACTGGGACCCCATCGGATCCACCTGAAAAGCTATATGACCCTATCATTGAAGAGTTTGATAGCGCTATAGCAGACATTGCCCCCAGGCAGGAATCAGGATAGGCAGCCTTCGTACATGAAAGAACAAGTTGGGTTCTGGTGGGCTTGTTGTTAAGTCGTTCATAGTCAATAGAAGAAGCTAAGGAACTTAGATATCAAGCTGATGCTTATTAGACGCAAAAAGTCGCCCAATGCAAAAGTCGTGTAATAGATGCCTTCCCTGCGCCTATGAAAGCTTGATTGGTACATCAACAGCTCTGTCAAGAGGGATGGAACTCGTTACAAGCAGAACAAGGGCTGACTAAAACCCTAGGTGAAAATAGTTCAGTAATCGTCAGAGTCTAGCTCATAATTCGAGCTGTCTTCAGTTGTCACATCGTGATCCGACCATTCAGTACTGTCTGGTGCGTGTACAGGCCACCGATCTAAATTGACCATCTGCTTCTTTGACATAGAGAATCTTTCCTCGTAGGCTGCCCTTATTGTCTGGCGGGCACGATACTTGAAAATGGCCCGATGGGATATCACGAACAGGACCGCGTTGTAGAATTTTTGGGACGTCGCTATGTCGTCTTCCAACTCTTCCCGTAAAATGACATACGAGAGACGGAAGACACTATCTCTTGCCGTTGCCTTATCACCCTTAACAAAGACCGGTCTCTTGTAATCTACCTCGTGACGTCCTTTGCCTGACTTGAGGTCCTCTATAATAGCATCGATAGACCGGCCTCCAAAGGTGTCAACACGAAGGAAGTCAAGCGTTTCGCAAAGGGTATGGTAGGCCGAAAGATCTGTGTCTAAGTTCCGGAAACAGTGACGAAAGCCCTTCTCAGCACCCTGGTAAGCTGCTTCAAAACAGGGGATATCACTGTGCTCATGAAATGTGTGACCAGAGTGACTCTGGAAATCGGTGTAAGAGGCGAAGTAGGGTATCAGGGTTGTGGAGATATTGTACAGCTTGCTACCAATCTTGATATCGATTCTTTTAGGTGTTGTCATGGTAGACTCAGCTTTACTTATTCAGCTTGCCAAGTACTATTTGAGGCTGCATTACGAAGTGGGGTAAGACTATCCTCCAATTGGCCGATGAACAAAATGTCCCCCTGATTGGATATCAATTTTTGAACTTGCTTGACTACATATAAAATCCTCCTATGGGTTCCACATACGTCCAGAAGGATTTTCCTTTTCTATTTTCCTGACAGTGTGATCATTCCCCCCTGTGACTTGACATCTTACTGCAACAGGGAATCACATGAAGGCCAGGTGCTCTCTTATGACAGGATACTTTGCAATGACTAGTCCTAGACCAGTAAAGCCGAGGTAAATTTTCAAAAGGCCACGTGACGTGAATCCCACGAAAGGTTTGCCTAATCGTTGGGGCGTAATGTCTTAATTTATTGTTTGCGCCTCAATCAATAAAATGACGCAACCCAGTTTCTACTTGAGCTTCCAACCCTGCGTTTGAAGGACAGCCGTTGGGCATCAACGTTCAGGCTATCGGTACATTTAATCACGTTTATTTCTACCTCGACGTGCGCTGTGCGCTTTTACCCTGCTCTTATCCTCTCCTCTATGCAGAATAGCCTCTCAAAGGTGCAGACTGCCTTGCCTCTCACGTTTGCAAAGTCAACCATACTCTTCCCGTCGGTGCAGTCTAATACCTCACAAGCGAGGTTAGTACCTTGAGCTATTTTGATCCACCCTACAACCATATAGCTAACTTGTATTGTGCAGGCGAAGGTCATACCCCTCATATGAGCAAAATTTCTCACCCTACGTATTGCATTCTCTCCTCTAGGCCGCGCATACTCTGTTGATCTTACGACTTTGCATCCTCTGGTTGGGAGCCGAACGGGATACCTGGCCACTTCATCGACACCTCCAGCTGCCAGGATCATTCACAGGACATACTGGGCGGTTAAGGCAATCCGGCGCATAGCTTACGCTACTGTCCACTTCTATTGGCAAACGCCTAGTAAGAATCCCCTTTTCAACATGGAAGAATTATGTTGACATCAGGTAGATCTCGGCACCCCCAGCGACTCAAGGGAGAGCATTAGCAAAAGGTCCTGGTTTTTCTAACCATGACTACACACACAAGGATAAAGAGCGCTACGGACGACGAGCTGGTGGAGAGGTGCAAGAACGAGGTATGATGATTTCGCCATACTTAGCATACGGCGGATACTAACTACATTTCAGACCGGGTCCGGCGACTGCAGCCCTCTACATTGGACAATTCCATCAGTCGACGTTCGAGTGGATCCTCCAAAGGACACTGTAGCGGTGGTCGTCGACGTCCGGGGTGGCCAAGGCGCAATTCGCATTGCGAGTACGCAAGAAAACAAAAACGTGGACGACGTAGGCCCAGTGAAAGGGGCCGGAAATTTGGTGATAGTACAATGGAAAAGTGACTGGTGGTACTACGCCATTGGATCTGTCCGTGTCGCCCATATTCGGAAGAAGGCTTGAGCGATTCCTCCTTTCATAAGATTTCACATTACTTGTACGCGTTGTGTGGCAAATTGAAACCTCAAGTACGAGGAGATTTGAATCGTGATGAATGGTGAGTAATTCTGTTCGTACGGATCTGTTAACAGGATTCGTCCATGTATTTGATTTGAATTAGCAAGAATTTGAAGGTCTCCGTATGTCAATTCGTAAACACGTCCAGTGAGAGGGCCTAACGATCATCAAATATCAGTCATGTAGACTCTAAATTCGTTCCCTCCATAACTAAGGGACGAGTCGTAATACAAACCTTCGCGGTTGATTTGCATGTCGCCTTCTGCACCATTATGGTTGTCTGGTGAAGGCGTCTGGTCGTGGGTGTGTTTTGCGCGTTTCGAGGGTCGGAGCTCGATGTGTTCTAATCTTATGAGTACTCTATTGTTTAGATTGATAAACGGGAGCGAACTCTTCAAAATTCCTTGAACGCCGCCTCATCCTCAGGATCAAAAAATTTCGCCTGGATCCCTCTGTCGATGTCGTCACGATACAAATATTCCGAGAGCCGTTGCCGTCGTACGAAGTCTGTTATGTTGGTAACCAGAAATTCGAACTGCGCCAGAGCCAATTCGTGGATTCCTTTGATCGTGTAAGATAATCCGCAGATTTTCAGAGCATCGCACTCCAACCTCCGCAATTGTGTCTGTCTTTCTTTCCATCGGTCTGTCCTTTCAAAGACAAATTTAATGAAATGCTTCACCCGGGTAGCTTGTTGATTTGGGAGCGCTTTGTCAGAGGGTGCTTGTAAGAGCAATTTCTCTGTTTTCTGGAGCACTTTCCGAACTTCAAGCTGCGCTTGTAGTTGCGACACCCGCTGCAGCACGCCGTCGATGTCGAGGCCGGAATCACCATTATGCCAGCAGTCACTCTTGACTTCATCCAGCTTTCGCTCACTCTCCGACGCCGAGGTTAGTGACATCAGAAAATCAACTTCGACCAGGGCAGTGCAAGACAATGAGCTCTGAAATACTGGTGCGACACAACGAGCTCTCAAATGCGGGTGCGAGACAAAGAGCTCTCCAAATAGTAGGGCGGGGTAAAGAGTTTGCAAGGGCGGTGCGGAGATCCCGGCCTCGCAAATGGTGGTGCGGAATTGAGGAGCTTACCAAGGGCAGGTCAGGTTAGCCAATCGCGTTCTTTGTGCAACTCGGCCTCAAAAAACGTTGATACTCTCCCGCCATCAACTTTCGTAACTCTTCCTCATCTCAATGCGGGTGTTCACGCCTGTCTCCGCACTTACGCAAGAGAACTCCTTCTAATCTGACGACCTATCGCGTTAGGAAGGGTAACGGACCGTCGGAACTCTAGACGATCAATCTAGTTCATTGGCATCGTGCATGAAATGGTGTCTTCGATCAGCTCAACCTCTATCAAAAAGGGAAGAGATCATGCAGGGGATATGTCTGAGGCGCGTAGAAGGAGATGGAGTCCATCGAGCTCTTGGAAGGCATATATTGGTTCCAGCTCAGTTCGAACCTCATTCTTCATCTGCTGATTTTCTCACAGAAAGACATCTCATCTTTTTCAAACAGCCTTCCCACTCGCCTGAAAGATCCTTGTCCTTCGGTATTGCTCCATCACGAAGACAATGGCACTAACTGAGAACGCCCGGAACCCATCTGTCTCTCCGCAGCCACCTGCTACACCTCCTGGCAGCCCCACATCCCCACCTTTCCCGCAATCCATTATGGTTGACGATCTCAGGAGATTGGTGGTAGGGTTAATCAAGGAAGCCCAAAAGGCGGAGTCCGCAGAAAAAGTCCAATCCACGGCCTCCGTACCTGAGAAGGACGTTCCGCCGGCGGGACCGAGAGCTTTCCTGCCCACCCTTCCGAGAAGACTGAGGGAGTTAGTATGATGCCTACCAACTGCGAGAACGCATCAAGCAACATACCGGGCTCAACGGCGGATCTTCAGCTAAACCAATTTACAACCTCTGAAATTCGGTCTACTTCCGATCACAAAGCAGTAGTTGTCGGCTTATACGGAGTTCCAGGCTCTGGCAAAACATTTCTGCTAAACCAGTTGAAGCAGGAACTTGGACAGACGCATTTCGCGTTCTACGAAGGCTCCAAGATGATTGCCACTGTTGTTCCTGGCGGTCTCGACGCATTCCAGAGCATGGAAGAGCAAGAGAAGGCACACTGGCGCCGGCGTGCTATCGACGCGATTGGAAAGAACTGCGCTGACAGCGGACAGGTTGCAGTTGTCGCTGGACATTTCATGTTCTGGTCAGAGGAGCAGGAAGCTGGATGGCCAGTGTATACCCAAAATGACTTGAAGATATTTACACACATCCTCTATTTAGACATCCCCGCCGAGGTTCTCACACAACGTCGTCTTGACGACACTGAAAGGAGTCGCCCGTCCACATCGGCAAGCCACTTGCGCAAGTGGCAGCAGGAAGAAAAGACCCAGCTGCGCTATCTCTGCCGCCGTCATGGGATTTTGTTCTCGCTCGTATCTCCATATCCGACGCTGCTGAACAAAGTCTCGATACTGCTACACGACTTCAGGTACCATACCGAGAAGTACAACCTGTCTCAGGCCGAGAGCAGGCTAGACGATGCCGTTGTTGCTAGCCAAGGCCAGCTGGAGACAGTGTGGGTCATGGACGCCGATAGGACCTTGGCTGCAGAGGATACAGGCGCGTTGTTCTGGAACAGGGTCTCCAACATGCGGCCATTGGAATATGAAGCATGTACATTGAATGCGTTGTTCAGCAGCCCTTTAGGTCACTCGTATACTGCTTTTCGCCAGGCCGTATTGCTGTATGAAGAGACGACTAATGATCAGGAGTTTGATGCCCTTTGCCAAGACGTGGCATTGGCGGTGACCATGCATCCCGAGTTTGTGTCCCTGTTGCAATTGGTGGCAGAGCAAAAACATGTTGGCGCGGTGGTGGTCACCTGTGGGCTGCGTCGTGTCTGGGATAAGGTGCTGGAGAGAGAACGTCTATCTGAGAAGGTGAAAGTTATTGGTGGGGGACGCATTGCAGATGGTTTCATCGTTTCAGCGGCAGTAAAGGGCGCCTTGGTTACCCGTTTGCGAGAGGCCCACCACATGTACGTTTGGGCGTTCGGAGATAGTCCGCTGGACCTGGACATGTTGCGCAAGGCAGATCAAGCCATTATCGTGGTTGGTGAGGAGCAGACCAGGAGCAGGACCATGGATGCGGCCTTGACAAACGCTATCGACGATGGTCTTCGGGCGCGCCAGGCTGTGCTGCCAAATAATGCCTCACCACGGCTCGATATTACCAAGCTTCCCATCATCAAGCTCACTGAGCCCGAATTCATCAAGTCTCTTCTGTGCGGCCGATATACACATGGTGGCCTTCAAGTCCTTTGTGCCATAGATAGGAACGCGGCAAAGCTGCTCGCAACGCCGATGCGCGATGCAGCTGTTGCCGGCCCGGACCTCAGGGAAGCGCATCGCCGTGTCGGATGGTATCTGGCGATCGAGTTCCTGGCCGATGTGATCGGTCTCGAACAGACTCCAATTCGGCATGTCCTGGGCCATCCAACAAGAGGCTACCAGCTTTTTCACGAGCAACAGACAACGATCGTGGCGTTAATGCGCGGCGGAGAACCTATGGCGCTTGGCGTCAACGACGCCTTCCCGCTTGCCATGTTCGTCCATGCCAGCGATGCTGACGATGTCAAGCTCCATCATTTGCAAGGACAGCTCACAGTAATACTGGTAGATTCGGTAGTCAATACCGGCAAAACGGTTGTTGAATTCGTGCAGCACGTTCGCAAGCTTCATGCTATTATTCGCATTGTAGTAGTCGCCGGTGTCGTTCAGGCCCAGTGTGTTTCCGGGGGCAGTCTCAACCAGACACTCGCACGTCACGCAAACCTTCATCTTATTGCACTTCGCCTTTCCGACACCAAATTCACTGGCAGTGGCACCACCGACACCGGCAACCGTCTATTTAAGACGACGCATTTGCCCTGAATAAATCTCTTACGGTAAGTACAGGGTCGCATAAATAGAAATCAACTGAATGATCTCAACATCGTTCCCAGGTACTGTACTTTGAAGAAAGAAGGCACAAGCTCTGCTGCCGCGCGTTAGATTGTTGAGTATCAATATATCTCTGAACTTCCTGCTTCACCTTTGAATCCCTTGATCTCGTCTTGCGCCCTTCGATGCTTCGTTTTTGAACCGTCCCCCTAGCTTCAATTTTAGAAACACCACCCCCCTTCTCCTTCTAGAAGCTTCTTATAGAAGCTTCTAAGCTCGCTACTTTGTTAATGCAGGATGGAGCCTTCTGTCATACCTCTCAATGGCAAAAACCTCTATTTGCGGAGCAGAATATCGTGATTCTGGATTGGCCAGGCAATAGTCCCGATCTGAATCCTATCGAACACGTCTGGAATCTGATCAAGAACCGTGTATCTAACCGAAGGCCTTTCATAAAAGGTAGAGCTGAATTAGAACATGCTTGGATGGATGAATGGGACAAGCTCGATATAGAAAAGGATATTAATCCTTTTATATTGAATCAGAAGTATCGGGTTGCTCAAGTCATCGTTAAACAGGGCGGCAATAACTTTCACGGATAGA
>JAABUV010001866.1_pt1 | contig 29812 bp, 30 predicted proteins | sample 5559971 | NCBI WGS metagenome assembly JAABUV01 (sample SAMN10711881, study PRJNA513362) | rock metagenome | isolation source: Antarctica rocks | place: Antarctica: Victoria Land, Knobhead nord | collected 2015-12-19
GAACATGCTGAGTATGCTTCTTTTTGCTGTTGCTATAGATCAAGATATCATTCATGTACGCGATGCAGAAAACGTTCAAGAAGTCATGCAGAGTGTCATTAATGAAGTTCTGAAATGATGATGATTCATTTGTGAGTTCGAAGAGCAAAACGTTGTACTCGTATAAGTCATAACGTGTTCGAAAAGCGATCTTTCACTCGTCTTCATAAGTCATTCGCAGTTTATTAAAGACTGCAATGATATCTAACTTGATGTAGTACTTGATCTTAGTCAGTCGATCTAGAGTTTCTCGAATGAGAGGTAATGAATATCGATTCTTAACTGTCATGACGTTCAGATCTCGATAATTCACGCAAAATCTGAGTTCTTCGCTTGATTTTTTAACAAAGAGTATCGAAGAGATCGCGAAGAAAGAGCTGACTTGAATAAAGTCTTTGATCAAATTATTCTTCAGATATTTCTTTAGTATTCGAAGCTCATCTTGAGACATGTCATATAAAGACTCGAAGATAGAAGTTTTGCTCTTCTGCAGCTGAATTTTATGATCATAGAGACGTCGTTCAGATAGAGTGTTCGTCAATTCGCGAGAGAAAACATCTAGAAAGTCATGATATTTGAGAGACAATAGCGTGACAGAGTCAACGAAAGACGTGATTTTCAGAGCTTTGTCGATATTTCTCATGAATATGACAAACAGATCATGATTCTTTTTTCTAGCGAGTCGCAGAAACGAAGCACTATCTATAGCGTAGATCTTCAGATGTTTCGAGAGCGAAAACGTCGAGAGAGCTGATACTGACACAGTCGAAATCAAGATGCTTGAGAGAGTTTCGAGTACGAGTTCTGAATTGACTTGAGATTCAAAGATGAGCTGATTATGACGCAGATCTATAATTGCTTTATGACTTTTTAATCAGAGCAGATCTAGAACAACTGAAAATTGCGAAAGTTGAATGACATAGAAGAGAGTTTCTTCAAGCTCTTCGCTTGAAACTCGAAGTTTGACAAGAGCGTAATGAGTGATTGAATTGAATACAACTGATTAATCATCAAATCTCTGAAGAATACAGATTTCAAACAAAGAAAAACAGAGCAGAGAGTGTCTTTGCGCGAAAGAGTCATCAATAAATGCATAATCGATGACGTCAATATCAATCAAAACAGAAAGATTGACATTGATTTTATTGCTTTCTAGATTATCTGAGAGCACGAGATGATCATTGTTTATCTTCTTTTCTAATCGATGAATCGAGCTAACTGAGAGTGCAGAGATTTTCAGACTGTTCGATTGTCTCTGCAAGCGACTGTACGCAGAGACTAGACTTTTTTCAAGGCGAAAGAAGTATCGAAAGCGAGATTGTCGATAGAGATTGCAAAAGCGAATAATGAGACGACTCGTAGCTGAATCTTGAGCTTTGAATTGCAGATCGCAGTCTGATGCTCAGACTTATCGCAGTATAGACACAGATGATTGATCATGCGATGCTGATGCTTCTCAAGAGTCAGTGAGCCTCGTTTCTTCATGTTGACGATCGATAAGTTCATGAGATCTCTCGAGCTCGAGGTCGTAGCTTTCGAGCCTGTCGAGAATGTCGCATATTTGACGAAGTACGCGAGAACTGTAGAGATCACAGAGGCAGAATGAATCACTGCTTTTGACTTGAGAAGATTCTGTACTGTGACGCGATATCGACTATTCAATTGCTGACATTTGATAATCAACTGCTCATAGTTCAGACTGCTGACATTCATCTGAATCAATAGAGCTTTGAGCTCGCTGAATAGTTCATTCTTCAGATTGAATTTTCGAATTACGACGTCATATTCGATTGCATCAATGTGCTGCTGAAAATCGAACAGATATTCAATGAAGATGTGATTTTGCATTCTTAGAGCTGAAATGAATCGCTGAGCGATTTCTTGCTTGTCTGAATCATCGAAGACTTGTCTTAACAAGACAACTAATTGCTTAATCGTGACTAGCTTGTCATGCTGAGCAGTCATATGCAGCAACGCTTGAGCGACAGCGTTCTTCGATAAGCGACTGTACTCATACAGAAGACGAGACTCGAAAGTTGAATAACGATTCACGTTCAACTTCAGCTTGCTGATCAGCTCGAAGATGAACTGATTTAGCTTGTTCTCTCGCTCTTCGATATAGAGTTCTGAATTCAAATATTTCTCTGATTTGATATTGATTCTGCTTATGCTCTTGAGTTCTCGAATCATTTCTGACAAGGTTTCATTATTGATCTGAAACTGCTTAAGTTCAATCTGAGTTTGCTCATGTTCTTGTTGACAGACTGAGATTCAGTTGATATACTGAGTGATGATGTCGTTGAATCAAGTTTGAAGTTCAATCAGAAAAGTGTATCACGCTTCGAAAGCATTATTGACGTGAGTTCGAAACTGAGCGACAGTGATGAGTTCATTGATCGAAGCTAGAGATGTCGACGACAGAATGTTGCTGATATTCTCGAATTGACTCATGATCTAGTGTGATGCAACATAATGTCACGAACTGAGAGCTGAATGAAATCAGAATGAAATTCTAATAACTAGATTTTAGATACAAGATGTTGCACGAAGAAGAAAGAAAAGAAAGAGATCATTCAGATGTTCTTATATCTCATGAACGCTGAGTATCATTCATATCGAGAGACTTTCATAACATCACTAATAATCTCACATCTATCATCATCTATAATATTGTTCAACATCATCTAAGTGATCTAACATCTCTTTTCCCAACATCTTTCAAGTAACACATGCTAAAATCGTGACAATTGCGATGTCATCACTTGTTGAAATCATTGTGAAGAAGAGAATGTGTCATCTGCATCTCAACTGTATCTTTGCATCTTTTTGAATAAAGACATTCAAAAGTATTATTTTCTTGATGACGAGTAAGCGAGAAATGACGCGATTAACTTTCGTCAAATGAGCGCGTATTAGTTCGCATGCTTGTTTGATCTCTTGCGTTCGATCGTTGACTCGACTGTGTAGCGTGATCTTGTTCTGTAGCATGTTCAGATGAACATGTAGTGAGCTTGTGTATGTTTCTGTCTCTAGAGTTTCGATGTTTACTCTTTTGAACACTTCTGCTACGTGATGCAGAGTCTGATACTGAAGTGTTTCTAGTTTGCATTCTTTGTTCGACAGTTCATCTTTCTTGTCATGCTGATATTAGACTGATGCTTCAAATGCAATTTCTGATCTTACTACTGCTGAGTATACTTGTCTCGCTTTTGTGAAGATAGCTTCTCATGTGAAGACTTCAAGATGACTAAGTGTCAACATTCTTGTGACGTGATTCATCTTTATTTGACGAAGATGCACATTTCATTGCAGTTTCATGTTCAGTTGCATCTTTAAAATTCATACGTCTGATTTCGATTTGATAACTGGATTTTCTATTTGTATGCTAGTCATCATGTCAAATCTCTTCGATTTTCTAATGAAATGTGTAAGCTCATACTTTTCTGATGCGAACGTTGCGTCATGAGTGCGAGCTCATTTCGCGCAAATGTCGTGTGCTTTGCTCAATGTTCTGCAAATTTCTTCAATGAATCTGTCGTAAACTAGAATGTTAATATTATTTACGAAGTCAAGCACTTCAATTTTGATTTTCAGTGCTTTGCATTTTTCAATTAAACTTGCGTTGAAGAATAGAAAGAGAATCGATAAAATGAGAGACTTCTGCGATATATCTGCGTTTATCTCGCGCATGTCGCTCGTTTGTTCATCGAAAATTAGCAATGTCTTTCGATCTTTTAGAAAGCTGCGTGTTCATTCAATTATGTAGCTTGACGTTCTTTTCATCTTCAGCGTATGCAGAAGTCTGATGTGTGAGACTCAATCAAACGCTTCGACGACGTTTAAACTTAGCATGAACGCTACGTATTTGATTTTGCAATCTCATACTGTGTGAACTTGATCTATCAGTAAATCTAACGTCAAGATCACAAATCGCTTGCGTTTTGTTCTCATTTGAGCATTAGATAACATGCAATGAGTTTCGACTATATCACTCAGTCTTTTGATCATGATTGACTTCAGAGCTTTGCTCATGATATCAAGCAAAGCAATGAGTTGATATGTCTTTGAATCAATATAGTTGCTTTTCTTTGATTTGCATAGTACTATTCTCTGAGTCTTTTTGAACTGTTTCAAATGATATTTGTGTGTTATGCATGAATTGAATAAACTCGTCAGTACTGAGATCAGTTCTGTGAGACTCGCTTAAAGTGCTCTGTTTGAAATATCTGAAGCGTCTGACGCTTTGTCTGCTTTTATTCATCTGATTGTCTGCTTCACTTCATCTTCTGTGATGCGTGAATTCAATGAGACTGTCAGAGATATGAATGACTCTGCGATGTTGCTGACATTCGCTTGAGAAGATGAGAGAAAGAACTTTTCTCGCAGTATCTCGATTTTTTTCTCGAACGTCGTTATCATATGATCGATGTCGCTTCACTTCAGTGACGAAAACTGAGAAAGCTTTTTAGATAGCTGACTTTCAATTTTAGCTCATTTTGCAAAGCGTCATATTGATTTGAATGCTTTGCTCAACTCATGCATTTGTGATCTGAAGTGTGTGCATTTCATTTGTCAAATGATCTTGTTTTTATGATCATTGTGCTTCAAATATTCATTTCACGCTTTTAATGTGTCTTGCATTTTTCATATGATTTGCAGTCATCTTGATTTCATTACTACTTCGAAGCAGCTTTGATTTCAAAAGTCTCTTACTTAATTTGATGATTTTGTCAAGAAAATAGATTTCTCTATGATCTTCTGTAGCACTCTGATAATCTTGCACACTCTGTCATTCATCATAATCTTGTCGTCTAAAGAGCGTTTCAAAGATAGATGTATTTGCAGATAAGCATTCAATGCTTCTGTATTCATTTTTTTTCAAAGTCATCAAGTCGAGAGCTGCATTGAGATTGTTTGTAGACATAACTCTGTAACGATCAAAAGATGATTTGATCTCTGATATAGATTGATTTGTACTTCGCACTTGCAAGTCATAGACTGTATTTTCTCGCTGCTAAAGACTAAATCTATCATCATAAACTGATTGTGAATCTCGCGAGTGATTGTGTCTGATTTCAGCAGTAGTTTCAGTCTTGTATTTGTAATGACGTTTAGTAGAATATCAATCATCATATGTCGAGTGAAGCATCTTCGCTCTCTTCAGTGTAAATGATGTAGATTGAAGTCTTCTACGACTAGTTGTTTGCAGTCATTCTTGAGTAGTTCATTCAAATGAGAAATAGTTGAGAGTTTCTCTGTGAATGTGATGAATAGTGAGCTTGAGTTGTAGACGTTTAGAAGTCTTAGCATCTGCATTTCATCATCTGTGTTGCAAGTTAATATTCTGATTGAGCAGATGTCTGACTCAGCTATCTCTACTATTCACTGATCGAGTCTTAAGCATTTGTTAACATATATGCATGTTCTTGATTGAGATGACGAGTTTTTCATTAGATGAAAGAAGTTGTGAGCTGAGCTAAATGATTGCAAGTCGTTAATGTTGCATTCTTGCTTCTGTATGACTATTTTGTTGAATTTGCAAACTTTTCTGTCGATCAAGAATGATTCTTGAATCTTCAATGACTTTCTGATGTTGTACTGTAGAATTTGTAGAAAGAATTGTTTTATCATAGAGTTATTTGTAGCTGTTGTTGACTCTGCGCTAAGAAGACTCTTTGTATGCTTTCGATCACTGAAATTCTTTCGCGCTTTCTGATTGAACGTTTCTGAGTCTGCTCAGATGTTGTCTCATCTGAGTCGGTAGTCACGCATGAAGAGAAATCAACTCATTTCTTCTTGACTTCTATCATCTGTCATGTTGATTCAACGTCTCGATTGCGTGTTTTCAACATGATGCTTGTTGAGCTCAGAGAGTTCGTTGAATCTACGAAGTCTGTTGTGCTCAACGAATTCGTTGAGCTTAGAGAGTTCAAAAACAGCAAGAGAGATGTGTGATTGTATTTCAATGCTTTCAAATATTTGATCGATCTGTTTCTGTAGATTTCTGACATCTGTTTCATCTGTTGTTGTCATTTGAGACAGATGCGTCTTCAGAGTTCATGATCTTCATTGCAGTTGACACAACATCTTCTATTCAAAGACATTACACACTCTTTGATGTGATGTTTGTCTGTGCATTTAGCGCAGCGTTGTTTCTTCTTGCAGAATCTGATCATATGATCAAATTTGAAACATCTGTAGCACTGAGTGATGCAACAGTTCTTTTCAAACAGCTTGCATGAGCATTCTTGATACGAGTCTAGCATGCTCTCGTTCATTAGTCGATTTGTCATCGCTTCGATTGCAATCTCTATGATGAGCGACGAGTGAATCTTCTCACTTTCAACTACTTTCTTGAGTCAAACTATTCTTAAAATCTTTAAATTCTCATGAAGTCTTGTGTTATCTTTTATCAGACTTTTAATGATCACTTTCTGATTGCTTGTGTTTATTGTGATGCATATCTCATATGCTAGCACAGCGAAGATTCGACGCACTATACGCGTCGAGTTCGCGATTTCTTTTGCTCATGTCTGAGATTTTTTCAGATTTGCTCTGATCTCTGAGCTCACTGCGTGAAGTGTGATGTCTTCGCTTTCAAGCTTGCAAAGAGACATGATTAGATTTCTTTGAGCTGTCAACACGTTTGTGATTTCTTGAAGAATCTGTTCAATAGATTTCTTTTGTATCTTTTCTATTTTCTTTCTTTCTGCTATCTTCATCATGACTTCTCATTTCTTGCGAAGCGATGACAATTCATCTCTGAGACGTTGCTTTCTCATTGTTACTTCTTCTCTTGTCACGTTTGCTCATAATGTGATTCTCGATGAGAAGCGCATGCTATTCTGTGTTTGCATGCTATCTTGTGTTTGTAGCTGCTTGCTGAGCAGTTGTACGAATGTTTTCAGTTTCTGTACATTCTTCGCAATGAACACATTTTGATTCTCGTTGTTTTTTTCTTCTGAATCATTTCGAAGATGTCACATCAGCTTCACTGCTACTTCTTTTCATGAATGATCTTTGCTCTTCTCTTTCTCTAACGTTGATGTCTGTATTAGAAGATCAATAATGTTAGCAACATACTTCTCATCATTGCGTGAACTTTTCAATCTCACGTTGCTGTTTCTTCATGATGAATCAACGTCGTTCGCAATCGTCTCTGAATCAGCATTATTGCAGTTCATGCAATTCATCGTCATTTATTCATCTTTTAAATTCATTCTGCTTTGATTGTATTGCTCTTTTCAAAAATTTGTTTTGCGCGCGTTGTGATTGTTTTTTACATTTACATGATATAAAACAAAAGCAAAATGAAATTATTTAATACAATTATACTTTATTTTCTCATTATATACATTTTTCTTTCATTAATATTTTCTTACTTAATGAATAATAATCATTGAATAAAGAAACATAATTTCAACATTATAATTATAAACATCATGAATATAAAAAATTATGATCTTTGCAATTGAAGATTAAAACATTATTTATATAAAATATTATTAATGAAAAGCAAAGTAAAAATAATGCGTTGTAAAGAAATAATACAAATATACAGTAAGAATTTATTTAAGCATCACATGTTGAATAAAAGTTTTAAATTCATTATTAAATATATAATTTCAACATTATTGTCTTGATAATATATAATTACTATATAATCAACAAGCAATTTTCTTTCTTAAAGAATTTTGTTCATTTGATATATATAATATAATATTTCTTATAAATTGAGCTTAAATCAATGTTACAAGAATGTATATTATAAATCAAATTAAATCAAATAATAATACTTTTCAAGTAAACATTATGCTTTAGTAAAATGAAATGTTGAATTTTATATTATTGAAAATAAAAAACAGTATTATTATTTTTATAATTAATAATTTTTGCATTAATTTAAATTAATTTGATATTAGTGAATGAATATTTACTTTTTACTCACTTTTTTCTTCATTCATATGCTTTATTTATTAAATAGATGCAATTAATACATTTATATGCATATATTGTTATGAACGATGTCAGAATCTAGATATCAATTCTATAAGACTGACAACGATTTAACTTTAATTATTACACAATCAGTTTTAGCGAGTTGATTGCATATTGATTAGAACTAGTCAACAATCTAGTTGAGATTGAATTCAGACTTCATATGAATTCAGACTTCAGATGAATTCAGATCAGTATCATATCTGACTTTGTTTTATCAATTTCTAAACATCTTCTACATCAGCTTCTATTGTCTTTTATGACAAACACACTTCTTTGTGTTACGAATGATCAACATGCGAGTAGTTACTAAACAGTCGTCTATGACAAATACATTTCTTTGTGTCGCAAACATCTTTTGAATCAACATTTTTCTTGTGTTTCAACACGTTTCGATGAGAACTAGCGCAAATCTAAGTAACTACTATATAGAGCATGTTCTTCTTGCCTTTTGTATTTTCTTTCTTCTGTATTCTTAAAGTCTTAGTCATAGCTATCTCTATTGAACTATTCTATTCAGTATACACTCTATTGATTAGATTTTAGACATGATTTCAACATTACTTTAAGAATTTGTCTATCATACGTTATTGATTTCTATATTCATTCAAATTCACTCGACTAACAACGAAATGAGTATCAAGAAACTTGTGTATCTGTTGAGATCATGTCTAGAATCTAATCACACTGCAGCAAGATAGTGCATAGCTGAGTAGAATGTTTGATCAATAGAGATAGCTCTAACTAGAATATTAAGAATACAGAAGAAATCAAAGAGAATTTCGAGCTGTATCTATAGTAGAGCAAAACAAAGAAAACGAAGCAAGTTTGCTTGAGTATCGAAAGCGCTAGAATAGAGTGTCAAAGCTAGAAATTTAACATGAATCAAAATTTCTAAAGCTTATTGACTAGAAAACTCTATTCAATCTCGACACATTCGTAACAGTATCTGATGATCGACGACATCGAAAGACAGAACAACATCAAGAAATCAATAGAATTAGCGAGAATATATGATCGTGTGATTGCTAGAGAATCTAAAGCTCATTCAGTACGCGACAGTTCAAATCGATCAATAGAATCAGCGATAAAGAATCTTCGTTGATTGCTAGAAAATCATTCGATTAAAAGAATCAAGAAAACATACGATCTTGATTGCTTGAGAATCACAAAAATCTCTCTCAAATCAGCAACACTCTTCACTGAAGACTAAACACTAGAACAACGATCTCACTACTTACTATCAAGCATCGTTTCTCGCTCGATCGTCAATCATTCATCATGACTCAATCATCTGTGAACAATTTCTTCAAGAGTAATCAACGCATTGATTCAGTCATCTATTCGAAGCTATCATTTCATCTATCTCAATTTCTAAGAATTGACTTCGTATGAAAACATCGTTACTCTATGTCTCATTCTCAGAATTCGAAGAGTGAGAAAGAAGCTTCAACTTCGTGAGATATCAAAAATATAAATTAGCTACAGCACTGAGTCGTACAAGATTCAGAAGTCTTTCTAAAGAATTTAAACACTCTTAAAATTTAACGAGATTTGAGCGTAAAAGCTTGTAAACTATTTGATAAGATACTCAGCGAAGAAATATGAAAGACTCGTTTCGAAGAAATTGATAAAGTCAAAAAATAATAAAATCTAAATCTGAAAAAGCTTCAAGATCAGATGATGAACTTACAACATTGAATACGATCAGTTAAGAAAGATACTTCTACTTCTTTCATCATGTCTAACTCAATCAAATGATCTCAAAAGCTTTTGAATTCATCTTTGTTTACTGATGAAAAAGAATCTATCTGAAATGATTGACAAGAAAAGATTCGTGACAAGCTAGAAGTTAACATCAATCATTTTGACAACGATAGAGCTATTCTAATCTACATTCACTTCAGAATTAATGAAGACGCAGTCAAAGTCATTCTCGTTCAACGTCAACATGATTTAATGAATCTTTACTTTATTGCTGATGATTTGTTAGATGAACTTGCTCAGTTATATGATGATTCTGATAAGAAGATCAACTTTCGAAGAGAATATGATAATCTCAAACAAGAAAATAACAAATTCAGTGATTTTTATTCAATGTTTCAGCGTTTGTTCTTTTATTTAGAATATCACGAAAAACAGTTGATCATTGATCTACAAGACAAGATAACTCATCGACTTCATGTCACTTGAAATAGTCAGTTGATTTAATCTAGTTCATTGAACGAAATTCGTAATTACTTAATTCGATTGAATAATGAGTAGAGAGTCATGAATGATCTCAAGAAAAAGAAGTCTTTGAACAAAGTTTGAGCAATCAAGCAGATCACTTTTGCTGACGAACATTCGAGGTCTTTCTATAGAAAGATCGAAGTTTCTATATCAGTTGATTCATTAAAATCATGTAACGCGACTTTGACTAGCATCAAAGACTCAAATCTACAAGCTGAAACCTGTTTCACCTGTCACAAATCAGATCATACTTCTAGAGAGTGTTCTGATCAACTCTCTAGAGTCAATGCTTTAGATAATGAAGATGAATTCGATCATTCTGTCTCTGAGTCAGATTTCGATTCAAAAAACTAATCATTTCTTCAAAAGTCATTGAAGAGATAGAGATAATAACTTTGTGCAATTTAGCTGAGATTCTATCGAAAGAAAACTACTTTGAAAAGTTATTTCTGATCAATGTCTCTCTTATCTCTCAAAGCAACTCGTTCAGTCTTTGCTCTTTGATAGACAGTAATTTCGTCGTCTACACGCTGATACACAACAAGTTAATCAATAAAGTTTGCAAGAAACTCAAAATACAGTCTATATCATTGACAAAAGAGAAGTTAATACGAGAATATGATGAAAAGCTATTCAAGAAAGTCATTACTCATAAGATTCTATTTAACCTGACTATCGAAAGTCACAAGAAATTGACTGTGTCAATGCTAATAGCTGATATCGATCATTATAAAGCTATATTGAGCAAACTCTGAATGAACAAAAATGAAATATTATTGAATATGCATCATGATACTATTGTATTTTCTGATCAATTAGATACTTCTATTTTGATTTTTTCAGTTTCACTCAATACGAAGCATTCAAGTTGATCGCGATCAACTTTGATCTCTTCAGCTACTGCTTTCAAGATTCTTAAGCACTCAGCTTCAATCGTTCATGAAGAGTTGTTCTCAATTCAAAACATAGAAACTGCTCTCTTTTAAACGTTAGTAAATCAATCAAAGAAAGATCACATCGAGATCTTCGTCATGTTCATTAAAGACATCAATAGGAAAATTGTCTACAACACTTAATGCAATCTAAATGTCATAAACATATTAGTTACTGATGAAACGACTCAAAATCTAGAAGATATTAAAGTCAAGCTTTCTTTGAAATATCAGAAGTTTCTAAGCGTCTTCGATCAAGTTCAAGCAGACAAACTATCATCACATCGCTTGTATAATTATAAGATTGAGCTTACTAATGACGCTATGTCATCTTAATGTTGAGCATATTGAATGTCTTCTTACAAGCTACAGAAAGTCAAGAAATATCTAAACGAGAATCTTTTCAAGAGATTTATAATCTTTAGCAAAGCCTTGTATTTCTCACTCGTTCTGTTTATTCTAAAAGCAAATGAAGATCTATGATTCTGCGTTGACTATCGAAAACTCAATGCTATTATCAGAAGAAATCACTATTCTTTATCGCTTATAGACGAGATAATCGACAAAATAGTTGATTGCAAGCATCTGACTCGACTAGACATCATTTCAGCTTTCAACAAACTGCGAATGCATTCTGATAGTGAGAGCTACATTATCTTTATTATTGCTCTAGAAGCATATAAATCAAAGATGTTATCTTTTGAACTTATCAATGATTCTGCTTCGTTTCAGCAGTATATGAATGACATTCTTTGAAACTTTCTAAATGACTTTTGTCAAGTCTATCTAGATGACATTCTTATTTACAGCAAAACTCAAAAAAAAACATAAACAACATGTCAAAATGATATTAAATCATCTATGAGAAGCTGATCTGCAAGTAGACATTCGAAAGTGCAAATTCAATGTAGAAGAAACAGTCTTCTTAGAAGTCATAGTGTCAGAACAAGATCTTCGCATAAATTTTATTAAAGTGAAAGTCATAGTCAACTGAATCACGTCAATCAATCTGAAAGAAGTTCAAGACTTCGTGAAATTTGTCAACTTCTATTGTTGTTTCATTAAGAACTTCTTGAAGTTAGTCAAATCATTCATTCAACTAACTAGAAAATACACGTTTTTTGTTTGAAACAAAGTCTGTGTTCAAGCTTTTGAAAATTTAAAGAAACAAGTCAGCTCGACTTTAATTCTACAACATTTCGATTCAAAACGACAGACTATTCTAGAAATCAATGCATCTGACTACGTCAAAGGTGAAATACTATCACAGTACAATGATGAGAAAGTTCTTTATTCAATCGTCTTCTACAGCAAGAGCATGATTCTCGCTGAGTGCAATTATCATATCTACGACAAGAAATTGCTAGTCATTATTTGATGTTTTGAACATTGAAGACTTGAGCTAAAATGCACTGAGCTGCTCATTCAAATGTTCATCGATTATCAGACTTTGAAGATCTTCATGAAAAATAAACAGTTGACTCATCATTAAGTCAATTATCTTGACATTTTATCTGAGTTCAACTTTCAGATCATTTTTCAATCAGGCAAAACTAATATCAAAGTCGATGTCTTAATCAGAATGTTCGTATTCGCTGAATCTGAATCAGATTTCAGATGAATTCAGATTGAAGATCGGTTTCAGATTATTCTGATCTCTGATAGAGTAGATATTCTAGCTATCGACTTCGAAGTTAATCTCTATCAATGAATAAAAGACGTCAACAAAATTAATGAGCTTTGCAACGAGTATAGACAAGCTATAAGCGAAAACAAGCTCAAGTTTCATAGCACTGAATTGAAACACTGCGAGATCATCAATGATGTTCTATTCAGAAAAGATCTGCTGTGAATTTCTGAAGATATGCATACGAAATTGCTAAAGAAAATTCATGATCAGTCTTTTATCTTTCACTCTGACAATTGAAGAACTGTGAATTTAGTTCAACGTTTCTACTATTGATCAGATCATTGAGCAACAATTAGACGTTACATTCGAAACTGTCATGCTTGTCAACGAAGCAAAGTCTTTAGAAATAGTATCAATGAACTTCATCATTCTCTATCAATTTCACAGAAACGCTGAAAAGATATAGCTATGAACTTTATTACTGAACTATTTCTATCAGAAAGCTATAACGTCATCTGCATGATCATATGTCATCTCATCAAGAAACGTCATTATGTACTCTGTTATTGAGAAGACAATGATATCTCAGTTGAAGAAATGATTTGAATCATGCTATGAAACGTCTATCGACTTCATGATCTATCTAGTTCTATCGTTTTGAACAGAGACTCTCAGTTCATATCAATCATGTGACAAAGTCTTTGCAAGCGACTAAAAATCACAGTTAGTCTGTCAACAGTCTATTATTCTGAGATTAATGATCAATTCAAACGAGCTAATCAAGATGTTGAACGCGAACTAAGAATTTATTGCAATTACATGCAGAACGACTGAGCAAAATGACTATCAATAATAAAATTCAGCGAGAATTTCAATATCTCTTCAGTCATCTCAATGACTTTGTTCTACTTCAACAAGAGTTTTCATTCACGAATGAGTTTCGATTCAGATACGACGAACTACGAAACTATCTGTAAACGTCTTGAAGCTAGAAAAGTCGACGATATTATCATTCAAATGAAAAAGCTTCTTATCTTCAATCGTCAGCAATTGAAAAAGATTAAGCAGATCATCGAAACTCAGATCAATAAGCATAAACAAGACGTCATCTATGAAGTAAGTGACTGAATATGATTATTCTTCAGAAACGTCAAAACAACGAGATCATGCAAAGATTTAGAAGACAAGCAGCTAGAACTCTATCAAATCACTGTCAATGTTAAAATCTTCTATCGTCTTCGTCTATCTGCAAGCATGAAGCAACTTTATTCTGTGTTCAGTCTCAAGCTATTGCGTTCTTATTCTGACAATTTATTGTCAGAACAGCATTCAGAATCTTCTAGATCTCTGACAATCAAAAATGATGAGCACTGAAAGATGAATGATATATTAAACTTTAAACGCTATTGAGATTGAATACAATACAAAGTCAAATGAACAGAACTAGATCGAAACGACGAATGATACTATGTTGATAAAGAAGAATTCAATGACTCGAAAGAAGTTCTAGTTGAATTTCACAAACTCTACTCAGACAAGTCACACTAAATTGAAAATTCGTGAAAATTTTTGCGTTTATTTTTATTCTATTCATGCGAACATGAATTTTGAAAGAGAAGAATAATGTTACGAACAATGTCAGAATCTAGACATTGATTCTATAAAACTGACAACGATTTAACTTTAATCATTACACAATCAGTTTTAGCGAGTTGATTGCATATTGATTAGAGCTAGTCAACAATCTAATCGAGATCGAATTCAGACTTCATATGAATTCAAACTTCAAATAAATTCAGATCAGAATCATATCATGAATGATATCAGAATCTAAACATTTTCTACATCAGCTTTTATTATCTTTTATGATAATCACACTTTTTTGTGTTACAGATGATCAACATGCAAGTAGTTATCAAACAGTCATTTATAATAAATACATTTCTTTGTGTCATCAACATCTTTTGAATCAACATCTTTCTTATGTTTCAACATGCTTCAATGAAAACTAGCGCAGATCTGAATAACTACTATATAGAGCGTGTTCTTCTTGTCTTTCATATTTTCTTTCTTCTGTATTCTTAATATTTAGTTATAACTATTTCTAAAGATCAAGCACTATTAATTCTGACTTTCACTGATTGACTCATTTAAACACGATCACAACATCATATTAAGAATTTATTAATCACATGATACTAATTTCATTACTTATTTAATCTACTCATATAGACAGATTGAGTTTAAAGAAATTCGTTTATCTGATGATTGATGAATTGAAAGATAAAAACTACATCAGAGAATTGATAGAATTAACAGCGAGACTGTTTGAATTGCTAAACAACTTATCACTCATTAAGTATGCAAAGTTCATCTTGATTATGAAAATCACGATAAAGAATCTTTGTGAATTGCTCAAGAATCAAATCGATCAATAGATTCAATGATAAAGAATCTTTATTGTTTGTTAAAGAATCAATCAACAAAAATAATGTAACGATTGTTTCTTTAACAACACAAGATATAAAAAGAAATCTGTTTAGTAACGTACTAATCACTAGACAGAAGATCTGAGAATAGCTAAGACAATAGACTGTATTGACTATTACATGAGTTGAACACAAAGCTTCTATCTAAGAAATGACTCTCGTTATATAGACATAGAAGAATCGTGCTGAGTCGTCGTGCTTTGTATGCTCTGTGTCACATGCTTCGTCTGCTCTTTGAGAGAGCACACAGAGCATTTCTCATGATACGTTTACTCGACGTATTCTCTGAGTCTGACTCGACGAAATTCTAACACTAGCTTCTTTCTTCAGGTTTTTGTTCTTGCAAACTATTCGTTCTTCATGCCTTGTAATAAAGTCGTCAAACCTTCATTTACGCAACGTCGTCGTGTCTTGATAAAGAAGTTTGATCTCTGTGAGTTCGCAATGCAAGCTTGTGCTAACTGTCGTCGAACGTCAAAGTTTGACAAATGCAAAATTGAAGAACGCTTCGACAAATGTATTGAGTGTGTCAAGTTCAATATTGATTGCGACTTGACTTCTTTTAATTCTGTGAAATGACGTCGTCTTGAACAACAACGTCAGAAGCTACAGATTGATTTCGAGAAGACTTATGCGCGTATGAGACGTCTTCAGAAACAACTCAGGTTTCTGAAACAAAAGAAGAGAAAGATGATCGAATTCGAGCTTCAAAACATTGATGATTTGAAGATGAAGAAACATCAATCGTCTGCTTCTTTTCTCAATGACTTTCTCATTGATGTTCAATTCAAGCAGATCTTTTTTTCAACTGAGTACGAGAAGTTGCTGACGAATTTCTCAACTGAAACTGTCACAGAAGCGTCTGACAGTTCTTGAGATTTCTCTTTGACTTTCAAGTGTCTTCGATATGTTCGTAATCTTTTCACTTGATTAATCAATGAGACTGATCTTTGATGTTCTGTTGATCTAGTATATTCTTTACTTCGTACTCGACGTTTTGACTCTCTGAATCAATCTCTGAAGATTCTGTTTGAATGAGCGCATTCGAGTCTGCAGACTTCAATAGACAAATATGAAATATTAAATGTATTTGCATAGATGCTGACAGATCTAACTTGTAGTTAATTGATTCTTTAGTCTTTAGAATCTCAAATGATTCTAGTTTTGTGTGATTCAATTTGTTACTTGATCTTTTCGTTTTGATATTTCGCCTTAGTAGATATACTTTGTTTCTCTCTTTAAGAGTAGATTCTCTATCTCTTTTCTTATTTGCGTACAGAGTCATGCGCTTGCTAAGAAACTGTATGTTCTTTTGCAATTCTTTTTGCAGCAACTGCAATTGATTTATCTGTAGCGTAGCTTTCTGAGCTATTTGCGCAAATTCACGCGATTTCTTGAGAGTTTCTGACTTGAACTCGTAGTTTGCAAAGAATGATGACACACTGATTACTTCTGTTGTTGCGCTATTGAAAGTCAACTGTGTTACTGACAGTAGCTGTATTCAATCATTCTGTCTATAGTTGATATAACATCTGAGATACTGTTTCAGAGTCTGATTCATTCTTTTCGTTTATTTATTCATCTGTGAATGATAAGCTGTTGATAGCTTATGATGAATTTCTAGTTGATTCATCAACGATTTTCAGAATTTCGATGTGAAGAGCTTGTCTCTATTTGAAATTATCTCATCTGATAATTCATGATTTGCTACAATCGTTCTCAAGAACGTGTACGTCAAATTTTCTGCGAATGTTGCTTTTATATATGACAAGAAGTATTCATACTTGATTAATCTGTCTGTTATAATCAATATAAAGTCATACATTGCTCTTGTAACTCTCTCTCTTGATCTTGATAGCTTGACTATAAAGTTCAAAGCTATGCTTTTTCATGCACGATCTGACATGCTGAGACTTTTCAAAAGTTCGTAGAGTCTGTAACGATCATGCTTCGTTCAAATGCATACGTCGCACTTTCTAATTGTATCTTTCATCTGTTTTCTCATCTTTGAGAAATGTTAGATTCTAGATTATCTTTCAATGATTCTATTCGAATCTTGATGTTCGTGTATCATTGACTCGTGATGATCATTTATCATCTCTTGTCTGCATCTTGTTGAAACATAGATGAGATCTTGAAATGTTAGTATTTTGTTAATGATCTCAAAGTTCGCGTTGTCTTCGATATTTTCTATAATATTCTGTGCGACTGAGTTCTTTGCTAGCTTTAGCTTTACTCATTTCTCAAGATCTCTGTTGTAGATTCGTAGCGTAACTGCATTTTGTTTGTTGTAGACAATGAAATCATCTTGATTCTCTTGCAAGATAGTCTGATTTACCTGTGATCTATCTGTCATGTGATCTGCTCTTTTGCTCAAGACATCGATCTTCAAGTTTTCAGATCTCTTTCAATATTGAATTTGAAAGTTGTACAACGACAATTTCTTCGATCATCTGATCTGTCTTCGATTCAGAACTTTCGTGATCGTGAAGTATAATAGATTCTTATGATTCGTATATACTTGAATCTGATGTCTAAATTCTTTCAGATACACTCTTCATTGTTTGAAAGAGTCGACAATAGCTAGCAGCTTCTTGTCGTGTATCTCATAGTTCAATTCAGCGTCTGTAAGCTTTCTACTGTGAAATGCAATAAGATGCAGACATTTCTTATCGTTTGATTGACTGATACATGCTTCAATAACTTTGTCTAACGCGTTCGTCTCAAGCGTAATGAGTTTTCCTGATTCAAACATGATCAGTATTGACTGAGAGATGAACAATTTCTTCAGCTTTTCGAAAGCTTCTTCTGCTTTCTCAGTTCACACGAACAATATGTTCTTTCTTATAAGATTCGTAAGTGACGAGACGATTCTGAAATATTTCTCTATAAATCATCTGTAGAAGTTCGCGAATTCTAGAAGAATTGAACTTCGATCTTTGACTTTGACGTCGATCAAGTCGTAACAGCTTTTATCTTCTTTAAGTTCATTCTTAGACTCTGAGACGTGACTATGAATTTCAAAAACTGTACACTCTGTACATAAAATTCACTTTTTTCTGACTTGATGCGCAGATCGACTTCTTTTAAAGTCTGTAGAATCTTTTTAACATGTTGCACATGTTCTTTCTTCGTCTTCGAGTATACTAGTATATCATCTAGATATACTATGATGAACTGATTCAGATAACATCATAGCACGTTATTCACAAAGATCTGAAATGTGACTGAAGCATTGATTAGATCGAAAGACATGATCAAATACTCGTAATGTTCTAGTCGAGTGCAAAAGACTGTCTTTCACTCATCTTCTTCTTTAATTCGTATTCAATTGAATGCAGATTTCATGCTTCATCAGTTTGAAAAAGCAGTACTCATGAAAGAGTATGTTGAAACGAAACAAGAAAAAAAGAAAGAAAGAAAGAAAGCAAAGCTGAAGAGTTGATATCAACAATCTTGCACTAACTCTGTTTATGCTTGTTAACATGATTAACTCACAACACTTCTACACAGATGTTAAAGCGCTGAAGAAGTTATTGCTACGTTGTCAGCTGCAAGAAGACAATACAATGCTATGAAGACTCAAAGATTTAGTCTTTAAGAAAGAATGCAGTTGTGAAAATACATTTCATCAACTATGAATGATGCATGTTTGCAAGACTAGCTTGCAAGATTAAATCAAAGAGATTAATGAATGAATAAAGATAACAATTTGACAGAAGATGAAAACTTTGCAAACTTTCACTTTCGTTTCTTAGCAATTAGTTTTATCATCAATAAAGTGCTATCTTATTATCTTTTATTACACAGTTTCATGTAAAGAAATCTTGTCATCTCACAGTTCTAATTGCTTCATTTGCATGAAGCTGCTCAGTAAAAGATGTTGAACATGCAGCAACTCATTAGAAGTTGCATGATTGAAAGAAGTAATAACTTCTCTCACACTGAGAATTCATCATTTCATCAAAACAGATTTGAGAATCACGCATTTAAACATGCAGATGAGAAGTTCAAATCGCAAGAATTTAATGAACAGACAGATTATATTTCTTGATGATCAATAAGCGAAGTATGCAAGCAGTTAAAGCATCTGAAAACACAGAATGTACTGCTTATCTTGCAACTTTACATATCAAAACTCAAGCGAGAAACTTGATTAATCTTTGATCATTGACATTAACATAATGATGATCACTATTAAAGTGATGCACGCAAGTGTGCTAATCAATCTTGCGAATCTAAAGAGCAAAACATCATGAATTATGACTTCTTAATGTTTTGACTGCAAGACTGCAAAGACTTCATAATTGCAACATCATCTGATTTCATCACGAAAGAAGAGAAACTGCAATGATCTGCATCATACTTGTCAGAGAAGTCTTGCAATCAATGATGAGATCATATGATGAGCATGCACAATCATGATGAGATATTCAACTGAAAGTACTACATTAAATACTTGCATGCTAAATTTAACAATTCTGAAATTCATAACTTTCAAATAAAATGTTGACTTGAAATTGCAAAGCAGCGAGTCAATCAAAACATTACAAATTTCAAGCAATATCTTACAAGACTGTATGCAGATCTGAACTATCATATATTTAACGAGACTTGCATGATGTACTTGCAAATGAAAATTAATGAAATCATCATGAATGAGTTTCTTTGCATCTCATACATCTTTATCAATTATGTCAATCTGCTAAAGCATCTTATAGACATTGACTTGCATTTGCAAAATATTGATGCATTGTCAAAGTTACATTTGCAGCAAAGTGAAAGTGCAACATCTCAGAAAAGTTTTCAATTCTTGCATGAAAAGACGAAGTCTATCGCTGCAACAGAGAATTTGAAGTTCTCTGCTTCAAGCATGCAGTCTAAAGACGATGCAACACTCAAGTTCAATGAGTTCAAGTAAGATGTTGCTTTCTTCAATTTTACATGCTGATCATGCAAGAAGCTGAGACACAAGATTGATAATTCAATATGTTTCAACTACACATTCAGATAAGAGACTCATAATTATGACAAAAAAGCAAGAAAAGAGAAAGTCTGATGTTCATCATTGAATCATTAAATATAATTATGAAAAGATGATTGTCATATGCATTGATGATATCAGTACTAACAAATGTCTTTGAAAAAATGCGCGAAGCTCACTGTTTTATTGACTCTGAGATCGAGCAAAACTTTATATCACAATCATGAGTAAAAGAGCATGAATTATTGAAGAATCATGCAACTTTGAAACAGATTCAGACAATCAATGATCATTAAATTCTCTGTCATGATATGCATCAGATTAATATCAAGTTGATTGATCATGAGAAAGTTCACAAAAGCTGAAACATTGAGTTTCATGCTGTGAACATGCAAGAATATGATATGATTCTTAACTATTCATGATTAAATAAGATTGATTTGAATATTTACTGATGCAAATGTCATTGATTGTATTGAAAAAACAGCACTCAGCATGCAAAGCAAATACAAGTTAATCTGTGCAAGATATCAAAATTTGTCGAGCTAATAATGCTTGCAGCTAAGAAAAGAAAAGAGACTTATGTAGCTTTGCTTTATCAACTGCTATTTACAGATGATTTATTTCAGAATGCAGATCATCAGATTGCAAGATGCAATGCGCTTCAAGCGAAAGAATCAAAGATATTCTTTGCTATTCAAGATCTCAAGAAAGTATTTTCTGAGATTCTTTCTGATAGTCTGAACATGCATGATCAGATGAAACATCTTATTGATCTGATGAAGAGCAAAATGTCTTGCATCAAGTTTATTTATAAAATGACATGAAATGAGTTCGCTGTGATATGAAACTATCTAGACAGCACGCTAGAGAAGAAATAAATTCATTCATCAAGTAATTTTGCAAAAGCATCTGTGTTGTTTATAAAGAAGTTGAATGAAAGTCTTCATTTATGCGTGAACTATCATGATCTCAATGAAATAACAGTAAAGAACAATTACTCATTATCTCTACTGTCTGAGACGTTGAATTGCTTTGCTCATGCAAGACATTTTATCAAAATTAATATTTGCAACGTCTATTATTGCATTTGAATTTGCAAAAGCAATAAATGAAAAATAACTTTTCATACACGCTACGATTAATTTAAATATCAGATGATGCTTTTTGAACTGACAAATGCTTCTGCAATCTTTTAGTTCTATGTAAATCACACGCTTAAGTTATTCATGAATATTTGTTACGTGATATATTTGAATGATGTCTTAATATACTCTGAGACAAAAGAGCAGCATTGAAAGCAGATGTGCAAGCATAGACGTTTCGACGAAGAACTTGAGTAGCTTGTAAGCTAGTGAGCAACGACATCTGAATCTTAATGCGCTTGAGACGCATATGCTAGCTACTAGAACAGACACTTTTCATAATTTAGCGATTAGCTGATTTAGCAACATAGATCAATCATCAGTCAGTCGTTAACTGATTAGATCAGCTACAAGCTGATTCAACAGAGTAAAACTCATATCAAGCTATCGTGCGTTCATGATTCTGCGCGATGTTTATCTTAGTAAGCTTCAATTTTACTTCACTCATTTCTTTCATCACAGTTATTCAATTATCGTACATAATGTCTGTCAGTGATCGCGCAAAACTCATCTTTCTACAACGTCTACAGTCTTATTTATCATCAGTTTCGATCACAGCAGTCGATCATGCTCACAGTCATCTCATATACAATTATCAGTTTACTCAGTTTCGAAATAGATTGAAACAGATTGATTACGCATCTCTTCTTTTGCAATTGAAGATTTCGACTTTGATTGATCAGAATGCAAAGATCTTTGAGCAGAAGATTAACGAGACTGCGAAACAATTGATGATGAATATATACGATAATTCGATTCAAACATTCGATACTGAGAAGAAATGACATCTTATCAAAATCATCATCTACGCGAAACTCGTCATCAAATTTATTCTTCGCTTGAAAAATCAAATCAAAGCTTTCATTCACTTGAAACATTCTTCTTCGATGACAGAAAAGACATCGATAGAAGAAAAAAGTGCTAGTGTACATAGAAAGAGAATATTATTTCGAAAATTTACAGCTCTCTTCAACAAGTCGTGAACTTCTACTGACAGACGTTGTGTGTAATGCGTCAGATGCATTAAAGAATGCATAGAGTAAGTAGAAATTTCATTCAACGAACGAGCAGACACTATGATTAATAAATTAATTAATTTTAGATTTTCTCATCATTTGAACTATGTAAGTTCTTGTATGTCGCTAGCTGCTACACAATCAATCTCATTGTTTACAGATCTTTACAGTGAAATCTCAATCGCTTGTTCATTTTCAATACTCTGTCATCATAGTCATGATTAAACGCTATCGACTGAAATGTTTTGATCATTCATATATGCTTCATTTAACGTGATTATATGCTTTTCATTCATTTTCTTCGATTTACTTCAATCTACTTCAATTTATCTCAATTTATTCTAATTTATCTCAACTTATGCAATGTCGAACTTTCTTCATTATCGAGTGAATTTCGTCTTTTCTCGTCTGTCTAAGCTCGCAAGCTCATTCGTCTTTCGAACTCTCTTTTTCAGAAAACTCTCTTCGTATAAGATGTTGAATGTATCTCAGTCGATGTAATTATTCACGTAAAAGAACTTCTTGCTTTCAGTTGATATCAAATGTGCACTTCGTAGTATAGTACTTATATTGTAAAATCGTTGACACTCAAGATATCAAGACTTCTTGACAGTATTCTTCGATCATTGCTCGACTTCTATCATATCATGTAGAGCATCGAGTACTTCGTTGTTTTTGAGCTTTAGCAATTCTATTAAAGTTCTCGAGTATTGCACAGATTTCTCATTGTCATCTTGACGAAGCAAATCATGAACAGTGATTATAATTTGCAACTGTCTCATCAGTCTATCATTCAGAGCTTCGACTATGTCAGAATTTTCTTAATCATTCTCAGCATACTCTTGAACATAGACGTAGTCACGTCTTCAATTCAACATTTGTCTTTGTCATGCAAAAGCACATCGAATTCACTTCAATGTAAGCTTCTCAGAGTTTGTCAAGTCTTTATCTTCACGTCTTCAGCATTCAATCAATGCATAAACAGAAACGAAGTAATCATTTATTCAGAAGAAGTCGATTTCTTTTCAATTCATTTGATACTTGTTTGACTCTATTTCTGATTTCTTGCGTTGAGATTCTCTTATAAAAATCGACAATTCATTCAAGAAACTCTCAATATGTGTCGTCTTCGCTATTTCAGAAGCGATGCGTCAGAATCGAAAATTACTAGATCAGTTTCATCGTCAATTCAAATTCATTTCTGACAAATCTCATTCAAGCTGCGTTAAATCAAGACTTCTAGAAGACTTTGTAATCATGACTTTTATTCTTTCGTCAATCTCTGATCTGAACGTGATTAGATCATGAAGAATAATATCTTTCATTGTCAACATATTGACTCATCAAGTATTGTGATGCAGTATTTGCATTTGAAAGTTCTCTCGCTTGTTTGTAAGATCATAATAATCTTTGATCAGAAATTTATGTGCGATCTTCATGTAAGATGTGTCAAAATCATCTGCATCTTCGTATCTTTGAATAAAATTCATATAATGAGAGATCACATGAAACTTGAAATAGTTAAAGTTCTCGTCATGTCAAAACTGCTTAAATACTTCTTTTAAGACGTTAATTCTGTATATTACGTTGTTCATGTAATGCAGAGACTCGTCATCGTGCGATCAATATTGAATCATCATCACGAAGTTCATAAGAGCTCGAGCACAGTACAGCGCATTTGATGCTTTTCTAATCAATAATGAAGTGACAATTGCAATAAGCTGATGCATTATTGTCTTTTGTTCAACGTCGATTCATTGCTTCACGAATAAAAAGTCGTGAAAACGTCTTAGTTCTGAATATGAAAGAACTACTCGAAATCTTTGATTCAATTGCACGTCATGTGTTGTGTTTATGATTGTCTGTGAATCACGCTTTCTTTTAAAACTGATCGTCGATGTTATATTCTTGATGATCATCTCAAGTCATTGAATTAAATACATCACTGTGCTCTTCAATAGCTGATGCAAGATGTCAATCATCATGATGATGTGAATATTGACAAGTTCATGTTTTCAGACAAAGTTTTGCACTAAATGTACTCACTTAACATCGCGCTTGATATCTGCTTTAGAGCGTGAATTCTTTTCTTGACGTTTGATTTGAGTCAATGTACTCTCATGTGTTCAAGCTTTTCAGATTGTCTGCAAATTATTGCGTTGATTCAATGAAACGTGATATATAATGCATTGCTCTTTATTTTTGATTCTCGTAATAGTGATCTGCTTCTCATAGTTGATTATAAATTCGATGATGATAGAAAAACACTGTCGAGTATAATCATTTGCACAGCGAACGTGAAATTCTCTTCTAGTTAATTTCTCAAGTGCTAAAGAACAAGAACGTTAGCAAGAAAAACTCTTCATTCGATCAAACAGTTTAAACTTACGTTTTAATATTATCTTCAGTGAGCGATGATATAACTCACGTTTCAAATCTTCATTTGCATGTTTAGTTGAAGAAATAAATTCTAATAGTATAACACTAGATTTATTTTGCTTTCATCAAGTTGCTTGATTCAGATTATCAATGATAATATATACAGATCATGCAAATTTATTCTTGTGATGTTGAATTAACATGATTTTATCTGTAGCTAACAGTACTGAAACTATAGTGTCATCTTCAGAAATCAGTGCTTACATATTTCATCATCAGATATCGATGTGCATTTTCATGTACATTCGATTTTCATTGACGTTGTATACTTTGATTGATGCATATTTCAGATTACTTGCAAACGAACGATGTCTCAAGAGAAATTTCAAGACGTTTATCATGTTTCTGTACTGAATCTTGAATATATTTGTTTCAATCTCTGAGTTCATCGATGAAGTCTTCAAAGATGTTTCGAATCAACTATCATCAAATATTTCGTGAAATATATTGTGTAGAATGCTTCTAAATTGATCTGCATTCTTGAAGATACAATCAGCATGATGAGTTTTCTGAAACGAGATCTTGAAGTATTGATTAATATCTTCGCTACTGACTTTCGCGTTCAGAAATCACTGTGCAAGAGAAAAATCTTTCTCATTTGAAAAGAGAAGTCACTCTAATTGAAGACTGTCATCTAAAGATGATCGTGAATCTTGCTTGAGTTTACTGTAGTTTGAAATAATTCTTATGAGTCTGATATATTGTTTTAGCGATTCATTGATGCTTCGTTTCTTTGTATCATTCATCTCATCATAATTGTCTACTTTGATGAATGAGAAAGTACATGATGAATTGATAAATCTTTTGAAATCAAGTGATATTTATGCAATTGAATTTCAAAAATGCTTCTGATCATCTGAAGCTTCTACATTTTCTTCTGTACTTTGCTTGAAGTTAGAGACGTCAGTATTGTTCATCATGATCATTTCATGTCATAAATCAGTCTGAGAATATTTGCATGTGTCTGTATACTCATTGACTGCTGAGTTCTCTTTTCTTAAATATTTCTCGAAGAACTGCATGTCATTTCGCAGCGTCAAGCAGTGATTAAAGTGATATATCAGATTTCGTGTGATTCTCAATATCATTTCACACGTACAACAGTTTCGCTTCATGCTTGAAGCTGATTTCGATGAAGTAGATTGTAGTGAAAGAGACAACAAAAAGTACTGATTGATGCATTTGACAAATTGTATCGTGCTGTCGCTATTTCTAATCAGTATTTCTGTCGATACAAGTACGTTGAACTATGAAATGTGAGAATAGCATGCAATACAAAGAATAGAATGATCAGAAATTAATGAGATTTGATATAGCAGTAGAAGCGATAACTCTTGTTTTACTTCTGATCAAGCAATTTGTTCTTTTTTACTCGAAGCTCTCTGATGAAAGCAAATTTCTCTGAATTACAGCGAGTTTAAGATAAATTATCGTAAATTTGAAATGCTTTGCACATCTCAATATTTACATCGAAATTTGTGAATTGAAAGCAAATTTTTCTAAATTATCATCGATTTGAGATAAATTATCATAAATTTGAAATGCTTTGCACATTTCAATATTTATCTTGAAATTTGTGAGTTGAAAGCAAATTTCTCTAGATTATCATCGATTTGAGATAAATTATTGTAAATTTGAAATGCTTTCACAAAATGCTTAATCAGCTAGTATATCATAGTCATAGTTTCTGCGCTTTGATAACTCTGTAGAATATTAGAAATCATTTTATATAGAAAGAATCTAACGTGCAGTACTCTTCAGATTGATGAAAAGATGAATACAGATAATTCATTGTCAAAGTGTGTTGTGAGCAAATTTGCTCTCGCTTAGCATAATTTGCAATATGAGAACGAAAGTTGATCTTTGCTTCATCTTTAACTTATTAACTCACAACTCTTTGTTCTTCTGATACTCATTGTCACGATAAGCACTCTCACTCTATCTGTTGCAAAGCTCAGTGCGTACATCATCTGTCATCAGCGTGTAGTGAAATCTGTAAGTGATTCAAAATAAAGAAAATGTCACATGTATTCTTATCTCACTTTTTAACATCATGACAGTAATCATCTCACATTTTATCATATGACTTCTAGAAATTTTCAGAACTGACAACAATATTTGTGTATCTGTTAATCTTTCAATATGTTACGAAGATTCAAGTTGATTTCAGATACGCTTGCAGACTTCAATTATGATGAGATTTCGTCGAATTGAATCAAGATGATGATCACTCAAGATCTTGTCATCAACAATGACAAGTATGATGCATTAAAGATACACATTAAACAAATGTTAAGAAATGCGAAATTACTTGAAACATCACTTGATAATAAAATTGAAAAAGAGACAGTCAGAAAGATTGCAATCATCATAAATGATGAACTCTTGCATCTTCTGATAAAAGATCATCAAGTAACATGAAAAGATGCATGTCTTATAAAATAAGTGAAACGAATAAACAATAAGAAGAAAGATAGAGCAACGAGCGTAAAGACAGAGAAATCTGCTCATCTAATTGAGCAAGCACAACTCAGCTCAGTCTCATCATTCATCTTATCGACGATGATTGACTTTGATCACATGATCTTAACTTCGAATAATACGATGAATAATAAGATGATTCATCATTCACAGCTTTTCATAACGAATGAAAAGCAGAGCAATCTCACTCTGAAGAACGTCAATTTTGATAACTATCAAAGACAGTTTGTTAGCAAGACAATGTTCAACTTCAAAAAGAAGAAAATTATTTATGAAGTTGAAAACTTCAAAAAAGTTGAGATCAGAAATGCAGTCAACTTTCATGTTGCATTTATAGATATGACAAAGAAGAAGATATTCTACTACATCTTTCGAGTTCAAGCTATAGAAAAACATAAGAGAAGTGAACATAAGAATTTCATGCAGTGTTTGAGCAGCGCAGTTGAAAGTACAGATAACTTCACTTCATTCAAGATCTAATCAGAAGATGAAAGTGAACAATTCATCACAAAGAAGCAAAAGCTTTGCAGAGAAGTTCATCTCAATGTTTTGATAGTGACTCTCGAAGTTTTTAACGTCGTCAAAACTGTCAGTTTCAATGAATCACTTTCTTTGACAACAGATTCTTTGACAACTAATGATGACTTGAACATGAGAGAAGTGATGAAATACGATTGAGAGCACATCGATCTGTCTTTCGTCATCAACTTCATTCATATCACTCAGACGTAAGTGCGAATGCAAAGCAATCATGTAGTAAAACATGTTAACTTTATGATATAGATTCAAAGATCTGCAGAAACAACAAGCATGCACTTAAATGAATGAGAATATATTTTTTAAAGTTTTGCAGTTTTGAAAACGCGATCTAAGCTGTACAGACATCAACGATAAGAAAATTGACAAAGATGCAGATGCAGATCGAAATGTGCAAGTAGAGAGTATGATACGAATTCTACTACTCGTACAAGCGTTGAAAATATATTGACAACTTCATGTTGAAAGAATGATTCAACACGAAGAATTTCAATGCAATCAGATGAGAATGAAGAAAATAAGTCTTCTTTGCTTCTTGAAGCTACAGACAGAATAACATACTTACTTTTCTTCATTTGCAGATCATTCAAGTCATAGAATTGATAGTGATGAAGCGTTGACTTCATCTTGCTCATGTGAAAGTCAATCTCTTTCGTGAGAAGCTCGATGATAAACATCTGCTCGTTGAATCTCAGAAATTTTCTCAGAATCTTGAGATGAAATGTTCATCAGATGAGTCATGATCAATGATCTGTCTCTGCATGAAGAGCAGTTTCACAACGACGCTAAAGTCAAATCTTGAATTGATTTTGATTCTGCTGTCTTCGATCTTGATATTGAATTGACAGAGCGAATTCGCAAAGACATTAACATCTGTGTCACGTCTTGACATCAAACTGTATGTGAATCATTGCTCTGAAAAGAATAAGCTTCTTTTAGAAGATCGCTTGCTGTTTCAAGATCGAAAGAAGATAGAAACAGATGAGAATGAGATCGACACGACAGTGACAACTTTCATAGAAGAACAGAAACGACTTGTAGTGCTGACTGAATTGAAGTTGTACAAGACACATGTGAAGCATGTCATTGTCAATTAAAAAGATGTTTGAAATGAAATCAACAGAAGTAAAAGAAGAGTAACTCTGTATGATTTGCAAACATGCTGAGATCGAATACTAAAAGATGAATTTTACATGAAGAAGAGCAGAGATTCTAAGATTATAAGCATTTTACGAGCATTCAAACATCACATGCACTTCGTACTGTGAATCTATTTGAACACATCTTTTGAGATCTCATCAGATGATTTAAATCACTATGTGAAGATTCTGAAACACTCTGATGAATGAAAGAATAAACACATTTTAAAGTCAAGCGATTCAAAGAAAGTGCTGTCATGAGACAAATCGATGTTCAACGCATTAAAACGTAAGCATGATGTACAGATGAACGATGAACTGCAGAAAATTGCAAGAAAATTTGATAAACTTCTCACTTTTCTTATGATTTGATGTCTATCATCAATGAATTGATTCGATGCTCTCTGCATGAAGCTATCTTCTCATGAGATGCAAGATGTGAACTGTTCGATCATCAAGAAGTATAAAGAGATGCACGCGAGACTCAAGAACAAGATTGCAAGAAGTGTAAAAGAAGAACTGTGAATACATGTTGATGACTGAGTATCAGATGATAAGAAGAAATCAATGTCTGTGTTCTTTTTCTTCAACTTTGTTCAGATCTTATGACAGATGAGACTGTGTATGTTAGGGACTAGGGCTATGTTCGAAAGAATGTAGCCAAAGCTTGATATTGGTATATACAAAGAGGTTAACTTGCAGAGCAAACCTACTGCGATACCCAGCTTCTCTATATAGGAGCCCCATTACC
>JAABUV010001867.1_pt1 | contig 29806 bp, 37 predicted proteins | sample 5559971 | NCBI WGS metagenome assembly JAABUV01 (sample SAMN10711881, study PRJNA513362) | rock metagenome | isolation source: Antarctica rocks | place: Antarctica: Victoria Land, Knobhead nord | collected 2015-12-19
CTGCGCTCCGGAGCGCGCACGCTCGCGCGCGCGCCGCCCGGCGCTGCTGGGCGGGCCGCCGGCAGCGCCGCGAGGCTGCTCGCCGCACGTCTCTGCTGGCCCGGCCGTGACGGAGGGCGGCGCTCCCCGGCAGTCCGCAGCGCAGAGGGGCGGGCTGCGACGGAAAAGCACCGGGCTCCATGCGCCACACCAGGAGATCCCGCTCGGGTACAAATCAGGCACAAACCAAAGGCCAGCTCGCGTGTCTGGCACCCACGGCGGCCCGGGGCAGCAGGGCGCCACCCAGCGCCCGGCGCGGCGCCGGGCCGCGCACCAGCTATAGGGGTAGGGTAGGGTAGGGCCGCGCACCAGCTGGAAGCCGGACGCGCCGATGAGGCGCGAGAACAGCCCCGCGCCCGCGGCCGGCGCGCCGCCTGCGCCGCCGGGCGCGCCGCCGCCCGGCGCCGGCGCCGGCGCGCCCGGCGGCGGCGCGGCCGGCTCGCCGCCGGCGCGCGCGGCCAGGATGGACGACGTGAGCGCGATGCTGACGTTGGCGTGCACGGCGCCAATGCGCGCGTGCTGGATGAAGAACCAGGAGCGCTGCGCGCTCTGCCCGCGCAGCACCGCCAGCTCGGCCGCCTCGCGCGCCTGCGCGCCGGGTATAGGTTCAGGGTAGAGCAGGGTAGGCACAAAGGCTCACACGCCCGCGCAGCTCCGCCAGCTCGGCCGCCTCGCGCGCCCGCGCGCCGCGCGCCCCGCTCCGCCGCTGCAGCTGAGGGCAGGGGTACGTTAGGGTCAGGGTTATGTAGCTTTGGCTATCCCTGAGCTGGGGGTGCGCCTGGCCCCCGGAGCGGCGCCGGCGGCCACACGCCCGCAGGAGCGGCCTGCTGGCGCCGGCTGCGCGTTCAGACAAGCACCCGCAGCACCGCCCCACCCTCAGCGCCAGACGCCAAGCGCGCGGCCCTGGCAGCACGGCACACTATGAGACACCGCAGGACGCCCCGCAGATGGGGTTAGGGACAGGGTCGGCGGCAGGGTTAGCGGCCGCGCCTGGACCCAGGCGAGCGGGCCGCCGGCCGCGGCGCCCGCCTCGGCCGGGCCGGCCGCGAGCGTGGCCGGGTTGGCGGCGCCGAGCGCGGCCACCTCGCGCGGCCCGAACTGCGCCGTCAGCAGCTTGCGCTGCTGCTCGCGCCAGGCCGCGTCCTGCGCCACGTCGGCCAGCGGCAGCGCGACAAACCACTGCAGGACGGCCTCCAGGAAGCCGTCGTCCGCCTGGCGCCGGCGCCGCGCGCGGTTGACGGGGCGGACTGAGTTTAGAGTTAGGGGTACTGGTGAGCTAGCGCTGCCCGTGGCGCATGGGACTGCGCATGTCATGTGATCAGCAAGATTGGATGTGTGAAGTAGCCATTGCCGTGCAGAATCCTGCATATATACTCTTTACGCCGCCACAAGCAGTCACAAGCAGTGAACCTTGCGGCAATCCTTTCCCAGGTGAAACTACCATGCAGCATGACGGGCAAGGCAGAGCAGCCAGCAAGCTCAGATACTGGCGGGACGCTCGGGGCTGCCGGGGGGCGCGCCTGCACGTCCAGCGCGCCCACGTCGAGCGTCGCGCTGCGGAACGACCAGATCTCGCCGGGGCCTGCCTCCGGCGCGGGGCCCCCCGCCTCGGCGCTCCCGGCCCCGCCCCTGGGGCCCCCCGCGCCGCCGCCGCGGCCGCTAGGCCCCCCGTACAGGGCGCCTGCGTCCGCGGGCCCCTCGTCCAGGGAACCCCCGTCGAGCGACATCCGGGCGCGCGGCCCCCGGCCGTCGGCGGTCGCGCCGCTGGCGAGCCCGGGCGAGCGCGCATTGGCGTAGCTGCGCACGAGGCTGAAGCGCACGAGCGGCGTCGCGCCGGCGACCGCGCCGCCCGCGCCCGCGCCCGCCGCGCCCGCCGGCGCCAGCACCACCGGCCGGAACGCGTCCAGCATCTGGTTGTCCTGCGCGCGCGGGGCAGGCACTAGGGTTGTTGGTAGGGTGTGATTAGCAAATACAGGGCAGCAGGCACAAGAATAGCACGCGCTCCGCCCCAGGCTGGCCTTGCAGCGGCGCGCGGTTCTGGCGCTTGCTGTCGGCGGCGCCTGCGAGCGGGTTGCGGGATGACGGACAGCACTTCGACTACGCCTCCTCTTCAGGGAAGAGCAGACGCCCGCAGGGACCCGGAGAGCGCAGGCCAACGTACGCGCAGGGCGAGCCGGCAGGTGCTGCACCCCTATGGGCTTGGCTTGTGTACGGGGCTCAGTAGGTGCTGAACCCCAAGGGCTTGAGAACCGGCTCGGCGGGTGCTAAATCCTAAAGGGCCTGAGAGGCAGCTCAGAAAGTGCTGCACCCACAAGGGCTTAGACTGCGGGCTGCGGGCGCGGGGCGCCGGCGGGCCGCACCAGCTGCACGCGCTGGATGCTGCCCGACAGCGTCGCCTCCGCCGCCAGGCGCTCCGCGACGACATTCACCTGCGCGTTGAGGCGGTTTAGAATAGCTTAGCTACCCTACACCATACCGCAAGTACATCGCGCCAACGAGAGAGCCTCCTCCATGCGCACGCCCAGCGGTCGTACGATGCCTCCGCCCGCATGTGCGGCCTCGGCGAGCCCATGCCCGTCTGCCACGGGAGCTAGGCGAGGCGCCCCGCCGTGTGGGGCACAGACGCCTGTGTCAGGGACGACCTGCGAGGGGAGGATCAAGGTTAGGATTAGGCTGCGCGCCTGGTCGAGCGTGGCGTTGAACAGCTCGTCCTGCAGCGCGCCCACCACCGACAGCGCGCCGCCCGCCAGCGCGACCTCGGCGCACAGCGCGCGCCCGCGCCGCTCCTCGGTCACCCACTGCAGGCGCAGCCGCACCTGCGTGCCCCCCTGCAGGCGCTCTGATGCGTTCTGTGCATGTAGGCACCCGTCACCCACGGCAGGTGCGGCCGCACCTGCGCGCCCGCCGCGCTGAGGGGCGCGCGGCAGCCACTTTGCTGTACAGTCAGGCCAGGCAAAGCCCAAGGCAGGGCCCCGACGTCCCAAGCTCCTTGCTGCTGCATGCAGCTCGCGGCCCGCGCAAAGCGCGCGTGCGCAGACGCGCACTGCGCGCTGGGTCGGCAGGCGCATGCCGTGCGCAAAACCGAGCAGGCCAGCCCCGGTCAGGCGCCTCAGGTAGCTGCGGGCAGGACGGACGCAGCGCATCGCGCAGCGCATGCAGCGGCCCTCAGAACTGTAGGTTGGCCGACCTGCAGCTCGGGCACGCCGTCGCCCTCCTCGAGCACGACGCTGCTGGTGCGCCGCGCGCGCCAGCCCAGCGCCGTGCGCGGCGGCACGAGCGGCAGCCACACGTACAGCGGCCCCTCGAACCCGGCGCCGCCGCCTGGCGCCCCGCAGCAAGCCCGGCCTCAGCCGCCAGGTGCGCTGCGCGGGGCACAGGCATTCGACCGCGTCGCCGGCAGCGCCATGCCGTGCGGCAGGGCGCTGCGCAGGCGCGTCTCACGAGCTGGGCCGCCGCTGGCAGGCGACGCGGTCAGGGGACGAGAATCCAGGTGCGCGACGTGCGCTGGCAGACGGCGGCAGAGGCGAGGCGGGCCCGCACCGCGCGGCCCGCCGGGCGTGCGCCCGGAGCGCGCGCGGCCGCGCATGGGCCCGCCCACCGCCGCGCCGGCCGCGAACGTGGCCGCGCCGAGCACCGCGTCGCGGCTGCCGGCCTTGCGGTCGAGCAGGCGCACGGTCAGCGCGGCCTCGGGCGCGAGCGCGGCGAAGCGCCCGGGCGGCACGTCCGCGAACACGGGCTTGAGCGTGTGCTCGGCCTTCACGCGGTGCGGCGCGTGCCCGGCCGCGGCGACCTCCACGACCGGGTTGGGGAGCTGGCTGGCCTGGAAGGCGACCACGACGCCTGCGGCGCAGCGTGCGGCGTATGGGTAGGGTTAGGGTTGGAAAATGGCTAGGCAACCACCATGCCTGCGGCGCGCATGCGGCGCGCGGTCGGCCCGGCGCGCGGCCGCGGCTTTGAGCGCGCCACTGCCCGTGCGCGGCGCACACGGAGCGGCGGGCGGCGCGGCGGGTCCGCGCTGGCCGCGGGTCCACCGCCGGTCCCCACCGGCCAGTCGCGCGCCGGCATTTGCCCAAATAGGTCGCACAGGAGGGCATGTGCACCCCTGCAGGGAATCTCCCCACAAGAGCCACAAGAGCCCGCCCTGGGCACAGCGCTCGCACCCTTGCGCGGCTGCAGCCCGCGCGCCTCCAGCACGGACACCAGCAGCGTCTGCCGCTGCTCCAGGCGCGCCTGCGCGCCGCGCCCCCGCCTCGGGCGCCGCATTCGCGCTCTGTGCCACCGTATTTGCGCGGCAGAGGCTGCGCATGCCGCCACACGTTCGCCCACCGTCGGCAGCACGCCGTCCGATGGTGCGGAGGCTTTTGAACTGCGCCGAGGGGTTGGGCAGCCCATGATAGGGGCGCCGGCTGCCGCGCGCGCGCCTGCGTGGCCGCCAGCATCTCGCCCACACTCCTGCTCGAGCCCGGCGCCTTGGCGGCCTCCGCCGTGGCGGCGACCAGCGCGCGGCCGCCGGCGGCCGCGCCCTCGACGCCGTCCGCGGCCGCGGTGGGCTGCCCGTGCGGCGTCTCGCTGCCCTGCGCGCGCCCGCGCTCGCGTCGAGCGCGCGATGCGCACTCCGCTGGCTCACCACGTGCGCTGCCCATTGTCGCCGAGCAGCCCGCGCGGCCCGGCGCTGCGTCACGCACTGGGCTGCCGCGCGAGTGGCTTGTGGAATGCGTGTAAGCTCATGCGCGAGCCTGTCTGCATCGTCAGCCTGGCAAGAGCGGCCCGCGGGGCTCAGTGCTTGAGTGAGTGCGCGGGCGGTCGTGCGCGGACTCGCTCACAGTATACCCCGGCAGCCCCCCCCAGCTCTGCACTCCAGGCTGCAGGCTCTGCACGGCCGCGCCCGGCACTGCACACTGCCAGCGGCTGCTTGCTGGGGTAGGAGTAGGGCGGCACACCACCGGCGCGGGGTTATGCTTAGGACAAGTTCAAGGTCAGGCACCGCCAGCGCGGGGGTAGGGTTAGGACGGCGCACCGCGAGCGGCCGCGGCGGCAGCTGCAGCCAGGCCAGCGCTGCCGCGGCCGGCACGGGCGCGAGCGCGCAGAGCACCTCCACGCGCTGCGTCAGCACGCCCTCCAGCGCGGCCAGCTTGAGGCGCAGCAGGCTGCGCGCGTTGAAGTCCCAGTCGAAGCCGAGCTGCAGGCGGCCGGCGACCGCGTCGCCCGCGGCGCGCCGCATGAGCGGGAACCAGCGCGGCTCGTCTGCGCGCGCGGGCGATAGAGTTACGGTTATGATACTACCTGATAGGTACCACCCTACCCTAACAGGTGGCCAGGCCGGATGTGGGTGCAGCAGCTGCCAGCAAGGGCATGGCAGGCGCCGCATGAGCGGGAACCAGCGCGGATCATCAGCGCGCGCGCGCGCGGCGCGCGTCAGGCGGCCGGGCCGACCGGGCGCCAGAGCTGCCGAGCAGAGCATGGCGGGGGGGTGCAAGCCGCCCGTCAAAGGTGCATCTTATATGAACAGCAGGCGCTTGACATTGTGATACACCTCGCACAAACGTGCCATTATTGGCTGCTGCACCTTGAGGGGCGCATCTATTCTTGTTAAAGGTCTGTGCGCACCACCTCAGAGCAGGCTGTCGCAGACGTGCAACCCAGGGGACTGACCCACATTACCCCGTGCTCAAGTCAGAAACACGTGGACAGGCAGACGCTGCAGCACGCGGAACCAGGCAGGCGTCGGCAGCGGGCGCGGCTCGCATGCAGCACAGCGGGGTCGCGCCCGGCAGCGGGGCCGCGCCGGGCGGGCGGCGCGCGGGGCGCGTCGCGGCCGCAGCCGCGCTCGGCAGCGCGGCCGCGTTGCGCCAGACAGGGAAGGGTAGGCTTAGGGTTGAGCAGTGGCCGCATCGCAGCGCAGCATACCCGTGTCCGACAGCGGCGAGTCCATGCGGCCCAGGAAGCGCGCGGCGGCCTGGCAGGGTAGGGTCAGGTTAGGGTCAAGCAGCAGCCGCACCGCAGCGCAGCGTGACCGTGTCCGACAGCGGCACCTCCACGCGGCCCAAGAAGCGCGCGGCTGCCAGCATGCGCCCGGGGTCCTGCTGCTCGCGCAGCTTCTTGGAGCGCGTCGGCGCGCCGCCAACGTCCCACAGCTCCACCTCCAGCTCGGCCGCCGCCGGCACGTCCCTGCGCGCGCGTGCGCCCACTGCATATTGCGCATCACACTGCTGTGCATTCGGGCGCACACGTCGCACCACCTCATGCACTGCGCCTTCGGATGCTTCGACTCGGAAAGTCAGCTATGGGACCCCCAGCCGGTGCGTCTGTGTGGTAGCCCTACCAACAGTCGCTCGGCAGCGCGTGCGCGCCGTAAGAGCACACCGGGCAAGCGCGCAGACATGCGCGGCGTCTCAGTGACAGTCAGCCTGCTGGCATCGACGCCCACACAATCACTGCGCGCGCGAGGGCGCAAGCCGCACGCACCAGACGTGACACCCTCAGAGAGCGTCATCCTTCACCCCTGCAACATCCCTGCAGCACTGCAGTGGCGCAGACGCCCGCCGGGTGCGCGCCTGAACACCAGGCCCTCGTCGGCCCACTGCGGGTGCAGCGTGGCCCATCGCACACCCGTCAGCTGCACCTGCCCGGCCACGCCCACGCGCGCGAAGCTGTGCGTGCTGCGCGCCTGCCCGCTCAGGCCCTCCGCCTGCGCCCCGCGCGCGGCCAGTCTGAATAGCGGACACACGAGAGAGCTGCAGAGCTTGCGCCTGGCGAAAAGCACAGACGGCGCGTGCGCGGGAGCGTTGCGCGCTGCGTATGCGCTGCCGTGTTCCGTGGGTTGCGCGGTCGGCGTGTCAGCGGGGAAGCAGCTGTGGAGTCGCCCCCCATGAGGCGGCCGGACCAACCGGGCAGGCGCGCGGTCGCGTGCGCGCACGGCCCTGGAACCAGGACAGCGCACGTGCCGTGCTAGGGTTTAGGGTATCATGATGCGGGCGCGCCTGCACGACCACGACGCCCAGGTCGCCGCCGAGCAGCAGCGCCGAGTCGGATTCGGCCGCGGAGCGCATCAGCTGCGTGCCCTGCACGCCGCGCTTGCTCATGCCGCGCGAGACCAGGTGCCCTGCGTCGTGCGCGCGGTCGGCGGCGCCGTCGCCGCCCGCCGCGGCCGGCGCGCGAGCGGGGCCGGACGGGCCGGCGGCCTCCACGTCGGCGAACGGCGACGGCGCCTCGGGCTGCCTCTCGGTCGCTCCCTGCCGCCAGGCGACAGAGCCTCTAACCAAGGGTTTAGGGAGGGCCTTGGGTGAGCAGGTTGCAGGAGTGAGCCGCTCTCCTGCGCAGCCGCGGCATCCATGGCAACGATGCTCAGGATCTCCTTGCTGCCTTGGAGGACCAAGCACGGTGCTGGCACAGACAGACGGACGCAAGCGCATGGACACCTCATGCGCGCTGAGGCCCGCTGGGGCCCTGGGACAGGGTCCATGGCCGGCTGTGTCACCTGTGGCTTATCCAGGTCGGCAAGCGCCCCGCTGCTGTGCGGTCGCGGCATTCGCGCGGCGCCGGGCAGGCGCGCCAGCCCCGCCTCGCCGTCGTCGTCGGGCACCTCAAAGTGCGCGGTCAGCACCTGCGGCGGCGCAGCGCGGCCGTGTGCGCGCGCAGCGGGCGCGCAAGCGGCACCCGGTGCCTGGTGACTCATGCCCCGGACAATGAAGGGGGAATGTTCCTCTGCCCCACACCGGCCCCTCAAACCTACCAGCGGCGACACCGTATCGAGAGGGAGACTTTTCATGCAGCCAGCCGCGCATGGTTGACGCGTGTCACGCCAACAACGCCCGCAAGGCCTGCGCCGCGGGTGCCGCAGCAGCGGCGCTGTCGGCACCAGCGCGCGGGGCGCGCGCCGGCGCGGCTGCCCCTGCCCCACAGGGGAACAGCCGGGGGTCACGATTTAGGAGCAGAAGAGACGATTAGTTTAGATTAAGATCAACCCGGGGCCGGCCCCGGGCGGGCGCCTGCTCGGAGCGCGCGCGCTGCATCGCAGGCCTGACCGCCCGCGCCCGGTCCGGCATATCGGGCATAGACTTGGTCTGCGGGCTGCCCGGCGGCTCCCCGGGCCCGGGCTTCAGCCTGCGCAGCACCCCCGACCACCTCAGTCAGACCCGGCCCTGTTGCTGCGCAGGCACCTGCAACGCCGACGCACGCTGCGCAGCGACAGGCGCCGGCCGCCCAGCGGCGCGCCGGCTGCATGCGCACAGCCCGCAGCCCACGACTCGACCTCCTGCCCCCCCAAAGCGCATGCTCGCGCCAGGCAAACCTCTGACACGGCAGGGCAGGCTGCCCTACCCTGCCGCAGCAGAGCAGGGCCGGTTTACGCTCGATGTGCACACTCGTCTGGCAACAGCATGCGCGTGCCGTACACTGATCGGGCGCGGTGTGAGGAGCCAGGGCAGGGAGGTAAGCTGCGCGCGCAGGAGCTGGCCGGGGCCGCGCGCCGCAGGCGGGACGGCCCGGCGGCGGCGGGCGCGCGCGGCGCCGGCGCCGGCTCGGGCTCCGACGGCGGCGCCACGCCCGGGACGCAGCGCCCAAACAGGTCCAGCTCGCGGCCGGCGGCCGCGCCGTGCAGCGCGCCGAAGCGCACGTTCACGCCGCGCAGCTCCTGCTCCACCTGCGCGCCGCACCCGGCTCGCCCGCGCCGGCCGGGGCGCGGCGGTGTATATGGTAGGGTTAGGGTTAGGCCCGCGGCCTGCCGGCGACGCGCGGGCGCCCTGCGAAAGGCCCCTGGGAGCAGCGATGTGCTTACTGGCATCCTTCCACTGCCGCTCGCCGTGCGATTGCCCATCCAGAATAGGGCTAGGTTAGGGTGGTGCGCTTGGGCGCACAGCATGCTGGCGGGGGGCGGCGGCGTGCCTGCTTGAGGCGGGCAGCCAGATCCAGGATGCTCTGCTCGGAGTCGGCCTCCGCGCGGCTGCGCACGTCGCTGAGGCGCAGCACGCGCGTCGGGCCGTCCGCCTGCGCCGCGCGGCGGGCGTCAGGGCGCGCCGGCGCATCTGCCGCCTATGCCTGGGCATGGTGCAAGGCCGTGCGCCCCGCAGCGCACAGCACCTGCCGCAGGCTGTGCAGACAGACGTGTGCAGGCTGGGCGCAGCTGCATCACATGTGCGGGGGAGAGCGCAGTGGCGCGCTCCCGGCACAGGAGCGCGCGGCGCGCCTGCACGGTGACGTACATGCGCCGGCTGCTCTGCGAGGCGAGCAGCTGCGCGACGCGCGCGCGCAGCTCGGCGGGCACGGCCGCGCCCGCGCCCGCGGCGGCCGCCGCGCGCTGCGGCGGCAGCGAGCCCAGCGGCAGCGTCAGCGGCCGCTTGGGGCCCAGCGTATCCAGCGCGTACTCGGCCTCCACCCACGCGGCGTCGCGCACGCGCGCCTGCGCGGGATATTGAATTAGATCTAGGGTTAGAGTCAGCCCAAAGACCCGACGCCCGCGGGCCGTGAGGCTGCAGCAGGCGGCGCCAAGCGGGCAGAAAGCGCCAGGGTCTGAATGACGTGGCGCGCGTGCGCACAGGCTTATTCTGGTTAGGCCCTTTGATGGCCCTGGCAAGCCTGCCAGGCAGCACGGACGCAGCAGCATGGAGATGCGTTGCCTAGACTGCACTCGTGCATGCCAGCTGCGGCAAGCCCACGCCGCATCGACGGAGGCACGCTCCCGCCCGGCGGTGCATGCAGCAAGCAAGCACGCGCGCGACGCGGGACGTCCTGGGCCCCGGTGCTCACGGGGCCTACGCAGCGACAGATAATATCCAACCCAACCCTACCCTGCCCTACCTAAACCCTATCTGAGTGCGCGGGCGCGCACGCGGACGAGCAGCGAGTGCTCCAGGTTGGGCTCGTCCCACGCGTAGTCGAGCGCGCTGCCGCCGCGCGAGGCCGGCAGCTTGTTCCTGGCGCAGCGCGCGCGCGCTTGCGGCCTCAGGATAGGGTTAGGGTAGGCGCGCTTGCTGCCTATCAGGCCACTCGGAAGGCGCGGCAGCTTGTTGCTGCGGCGGCGCGCGCGCTCGCTGCTTCTCAGGCCGCCCGGCGGGCGCAGCGGCTGCTCGCACAGGGAGCGCGGCCCCCGCCGCAGACCCCTCGCGGCTGTCCTGGCGCATCAGCGGCGGCCGACCCGCACCGCCGGCCACAACCAAGGAATAACGAGGCCTATTTTGCATGATCCTGCATGACGCCGAAGCAGCGCACCCGGCACGCTCCACTTGCCTACAGACTGCAGACCGCAGGCGAGGCCTGCGCCATGCTGACGGCCTTGGGCGCTGCCAGCCGCAGGCGGGGCCGGGAATGTTGCGACCCTTTTGAGATGCTGTGTAGGGAGTGCAGGTACCGAGGGGCGGCCGCGTAAGCGTCTTTCATCTCGTAATAGAAGGGCGATCTTGCGCACCACTGCGCGCGGCCCAGGTACTCCAGCGGCGCCTGCGCGACGGCGACCGCCACGTCCGCGCACATGTTCTCGATGCGGTACGGCGGCACAGACGCCTGGCTCTTGAACGTCACCAGCACGATGCCTGCGCGCGGTGGGCGCGCCGGCGTTAGCTACCCTAACATATACCCTAGCGCGCCGGGCGAGGCTAGGCGGCCCATGCGGGGGGGTGCAGTGGCAGGACATGCGCTGGATGGCACGGGCAGGGAGCCTGCACAAAACATCGCCTCGGGCCCCTTCACAGCGCGTCGTGCACCCGCGCGTGCGCACACAGACTCGCATGCGTCTGCGGGCAGCCAGCGCGGCGGGGAGGGGGGGGCGGGCGCGCGCCCGAGGGCCCGACGGTGGTGGAGACCGGGATGTTGATCGCGCGCTCCGGCGCGGCGCGCGCGCGCACGCGCAGACCCAGGTACTCCTCGCGCGTGGCGAGCGGGAAGGAGCCGCTCCACTGCCACTCGCCGCTGGCCGGGCGCATGACCACCTCGCGCGCCAGCGAGCGATCGTCCCAGTGCAACGGCGCGCTACGCAGGCGCGGTGCACCGGGTTAAGGGTTGGGGGTAGCCCAAACCTACCCTATCATGTATCAGGGCCGCCATGGGCGCGCCGCAGGGCGCTCTGTCGGCATGCACTGTGCGGGCCGTGCAGGAGCGCGGCGCTGATGGCTCGGCGGCGGGCGGCCCGCGGAGTGGCGGCGGGAGTCAGCCGCACAAGCTGTCTCCATCACTGGCGCGATTTGGTGACGGGACTCCTGCCTTGCAGCCTGCAGAAATGCAGCGGGAGGTAGGGGCGCCGGCGCGCGCGCGGGGCGCGCGCACCGCTCGTTGGGCGCCAGGCGCTGCGCGCAGCGGTGCGCGGCGTCGCCGCCGGCCGGGTCGTCCAGGTCGGGCGTGCCCAGCTGCTTCACCTCGATGGTGCCGCCCGTCTGGTTGTCCATAATGTAGCGGCTCTTGACGGTGACGACCTGGCGGCGCCCGCCGCGCGCACGGCTGGCCACGCAGCTCTCAAGCATTGCCGAGGGCCAGCAGCCGTTGGTTGCGATCGCGCGCGCTTGTGCAGGCGCATGCGCATCGGCGACTACGATGCGGCGATAGCTGCCCCGCCAGGCCCGGTCTCCTGGCTGGCTACCAGGCAGCGCATGGAAGCGACGAACGCGGCGCGTGAGCCGCGCCCGGCGCCCAGCAGGCACCCCTACCCTAACCCCAAACCTCAACCCTAACCCTGGCCGGGCGCGCGCGCGCCTTGGTGTGGCGGAAAATGGAGCTGGGCGGCCCGGCGGCAACCTCCACGGCGAACTCGAACTCGCGCTCGCGCCGCGCCCACGGCCGCGCCGCCGCCGCCTCCCAGCCCGGGCCTGCCGCGCCCAGACAGCGCAGGGTCAAACGCTCGCAGCCGCGGCTCTGCCCTGACACTGTTGGCGGACCCTTCACGCAGCCAGGGTTGCGGGTGCCGCCCATCGTACGAATATTGGCTGATACATGGTTGTAATTCATTCATTCATTCTGTACGAAGAATGCGCAAGCGCGATGCATCCCACATACAAGCTCACGTCCCGTGAGCGAGCCCGGAACCTGCTCCAAGACCCTGCATGCGCCCTGCGCGCGCATGCCCCGCCGCAGAGCGCCAGGCTCTGCCGCCGAGCACTGCACGCCCAGAGGGCCTCCCTGCGCGCAGGGAGCCGCTCGGCGCGCCCGGCGGCGCATTGGCGGCCGGGCCGCGCACCCGCCGAGGCGCGCTCGCTGACCAGGGATCCGCTCCGCGCGAGCGGCCGCGCGCTCGTCCTCACCAGTGGCTCCTGCGCACCAGAGCGATAAGGCAACCATACCAATCCTCGTGGGTGCGCGCCAGCAGCCAGCCGGCCTCCTGCTTGTTTGCACCGAGCGAATAACGGCCTCCGTACAGGCGCCGCATGCGGCCGTGTGAGCACAAGGGCGGCTCTGCTGCAGCGCGACGCATTGCCCCGCCCAGGCGGGTGGTGCCGCCGCGCAATGTGGGAGCGCGACAACGGGCGTTGGGGTATCTGACCCTACCCTATCGGCCCGGTCGCGCACCGCGGCCGCGGGCGCCGAGCGCGCCTCCCCCGCCGGCAGCAGCCGCACGGTCACGCTCCCGTCGCGCTCCGCCACGCGGAGCTGCACCGCAACGGCGCCGGCGTCGGCGCTGAAGGGCGCCGGCGGCACCGGCGCCGACGAGCGGCCCGACAGCCGCGCGGCGCCCAGCGCCGACGTGCGCATCAGCGACTGCAGGCTGCCGCGCATGCGCGCCGGCAGCGGCGGCGCGGGCACCAAGTCGCGGATGCGCACGCTGCCCTTGGTGCCTGCGATGCCAGGAAATGTATATTAACCAGCAATAGTATTATTGAAGCATATCACACAGGGGTAAATACCCCGCGCGAACACCTAGTTTGTCACAACCACGGCACGCCCGGCGCATCGTCGTGGGTGAGGCGAGGGGTTGTCGGACAGTAACACACAAAGGTGAAGGCGCCTGCGGCCGCGCCACAGGTACCAAGCTGCCTGCACGCGCTCTGCGCTCGCGGCTTGCAGCATGCCCTGGTGCTCTGCGATTGCGGCTGCATGATGCGGGCCACTGCAGGCCTGGAAGCCCTGCATGCTCGCGGCCGCGGCCGGCGCGAGCGCGCGCGCTACGGCCCCGGCGTGCTGCTGCAGCTGCACCACAGGCGCAGCGCGCATGCCCGCCGCGCCCAGCGTAAAGCGAGGCACAGCGGGTCCGCAGCAGCGGCCGCACGAGCTGCCAGACCGGCTGCGCAGGCGCGCGACCGCAGCCTTGCGCGCAGTTGCCGAGCAGGGCGCACCGACGGTGCGGATGTGGACCGCGGAGGAGAAGGCGCGTCGGGAGCCGTCCGCCAGCCGGAATCGCGTGACGTCCTGCCGCGCGCCGCCAGCGTGTGAGCGAGGGGCGGGCGCCGAGCTGCGCGGCGCGGCGCGCGCGCACGCGCCCAGGGTGCAGGGCTCGCTGGGCGGCAGGGATGCGTTGCGCAGGCGTGAGCCTCGGGTCACGGTCATGCAGGAGCGCTGATACGGCCGGCCCTGAACAGCCCGACGGGCGGGGCTAAGAAGCACTTTGGGCGCTGAGACGAGAGGCGCCCCTCCAGCGTGCGTCAAGCAGGTTATCAAGCCCTCGCAGCAGCCGGGCGCGCGCGCAGCGCCGCGCACCTGGCTGTTCAGCATGACCGGCTTGAAGGGGATGTGGGCGGCGTCGCTGGTGTCCCAGGCGCCGTTGGGCCCGCCGTCGAGCGCCTCCGTCTGGCTCACCGCTGCGCGCGCCCCACGCGCTGCCTCAGAAACCCCAACCCTACCCTGAGAGAGGTATGTTGCCTATCCGCTCTGTGCGAGCGCGCACTGAGCCACCGAGTCATGCCGCTGCTTGCACGGGGGCTTGTGACGCTTGCACTCCACAGCGATCCAGGCACAGACGCAGTGCCTCGTGCCAGCGACATCACAGGCCGCACTTGCTGTGCGGAGCCCAGCGCAGGGTCCCCAGGCAATCGGGCCGCAGGGACAGGGCGCCCGCTCGGACAGCGCGCCGCCGGGCGCCCGCACCTGGGCACTGCACCTCCGCGAACGCGCCGAGCGCGCGCCCGTGCGGCAGGCAGAGCGCGCCGGGCGCCCGCACCTGGGCACTGCACCTCCGCGAATGCGCCGAGCGCGCGCCCGTGCGGCAGGCAGAGCGCGCCGGGCGCGGCCGCGCGGTCCTGGAACGTGAGCGGTCGCCCCGTGCGGTTGTCCAGCCAGAACGGCGCGAACAGCGTCACGCGCGTCAGCGGCTGCCGCGCGCGGCCGGCCGCGCCCGCGTTGCTGTTCTCCAGGCCCAGCAGCAGCGTCGGCGGCGCCGCGCCCCCTGTCGCGCGCGCGCGCGGTGTCATCGGTGAGCCAGCCGGCCGGCCAGCACTTACCTGCATCGATGCCCGTGTCGCGTGTCGCAGCGCGGGTCCCAGCCATGACGCAGCAAGCACGCCGCGCCCAAGCGCCTCGTCATGCACCGCCGCTGCCTAGCGCGCATGCATGCCTGCCGCGCCCGCCGTCGCTGCATGACCCCTGGGTGGCTGGTGCAGCAATGCGCACCACATGGCAGGGCAGACTCGCTCCACACACCAACATGCGCATGACGTGTGGTGGCACCAAGCGTGGATGGGCTGGAACAGCTCCAGCCAGCCAGGCCCAGGGGCCTTAGTTCCCGCTGAGACATGCGCTTATCCGGTCAGGGCGTGACTGCCGTCGGGCCCCCACGCGCCGCCCGCACGCCCCGCTGGGAGCGCACTCGGCATCGGCTCGCTCGGATCCGCCCGGGCGCGCTCCCGGCTGGCGCTGCGGCGGACGCGCTCCGCGCTCGCGCGCGCCGCGGCCGCCCGCCAGTGCGCGAACACCGCCGCCTGGAGAGCGCGCCGCTCGGCGTCGCCGCCGCCCGCCGCGCCCGGCCCGCGCGCAGCCTCCCGCTCGGCCAGACCCTGGCGCGGCTCCGGCCCTAAGCCGCTGCGCTCGTGGCGGCCCCTGGGCGCCTCCGCGGCGTCTGCCGCCCGCGCGGCCGCGCCCGCCGGAGGCGGGATTGCCGCGCCGGGCGCGGGCGGGCCCGGCGCGGGGCCGAGCGGGGAGGGGCCGCGCGCGGGGGCGCCCGCCACCGCCGCGTCGGCGAGCCAGCCGCGGGGCACGCCCGCGCTGCGGGCGCGGCCGCGGTCGGGGCCGGCCGGGCCGGCGGTGCTGCTGCCGGGCCCCGCGCACGGGCTGCCCGTTTCCACATCAAGCGAGCCCGTCTCGGACGTCGCCGGCGAGGACTGCGCGCCGTCCGCGGAGGCGCTCCGGCTCTCCGCCCACACCTGCGCCCGCCCACACCATGCGCGTGCTCACCTGCACCCGCACTGGCACGACCGCACCGAGGCCTCTGTGGTGGCGGGGGGTCAGACGGGCGTGAGCGAAGCGCAGCGGCCGCGGCGCATCGCTCACCAGCCAAAGCACCCACAGAGACCCGGACAGGGCTGCCCGGTCCAGCAACCGCGTGTTTGACAGCGCAGACATCGGGCTTCCTTGCAGGCATGTGCCGCCGGCAGCCTGGAACACCCTGGACCGGGGGGACAACGATGAACATGGCGGCAAGGGCAGCCAACCCTGACCATCTGCCCACCTGCGACGACGTGCGCCCGCTGCCAGGCAGCAGCGGCGCGCCCTCGCGCTCTTCGCTCGCCCAGCGCTCGCGCAGCGAGCCCGCCAGGGCCAGCGGCGCGGGGGCGGGGGTTGGAGAGTTTGCGGCCGCGCCCGCGCCACGCACGCGGACCGGGCGCGGCGGCAGCGGCAGCCCCGCCGGGCGCAGCGGCAGCGGCGACGCCGCCGGGCGCGGCGGCGGCGGCGACGCGGGCGGCGGCGGCGTTGGCGGCGCCGCGGCGGGCGCGCCTAGGGTGGCGCTGGGTTCTGACGCCGTCGGCGTGAAGCTGATCAGCTCCACCTCGGGCGCCACGCCACGGCTGTCCGCTTCGGCGGGCATAGCCGGACGCGGGGCCGGCGCCGCAGCCACCGGCCCCGCCTGTGCGCCCTCTGCGGCGCGCGCGGGCGGCGGCGGGTGCCCGCGCCGGCCGAGCAGCTCCAGGCAGCCGCGGCCGCGGGCGGCCGCGGGCGCCGCGCGCTCCCGGCGCGCGGCCGCGTCGACGCCGGGGCCGTCGGCGGCGCCGCCGCCGTCGGGCGGCGCGCGCGGGCGGCGCAGAAGGGCGCGCGCAGATGCGCCCTGCGCGGCCGCGCGCAGCCGCGCCAGCCGCTGCGGCAGGGTGGGCGCCGGCGGCCGCAGGGGCCCTCCGGCGGCCTCCCGCAGCTCCACCTCCTTTGGCAGCCTGAGGGCGCCAGCCTTGGTACTCAATAGGGTAGGGTTCTGCAGACACCTGCATGGATAAGGGCAGGCCAAATGCTCGTAGCTGCACACCCCACTACAAGATCGTGGCACAGGGACTGCATGGTGAGCCATGCCCGATGCAGGGTGCCGGTGCGGGCGGAGAGGCGAGCGCCCAGGAGACTCAGACGCGTCGCCAGAACAACCTGCGCGGAGAGGTGCCCAGACAGCCGGAGCGAGGCCAGCATGGTTTACGATAGGGTGTGGCAGGGTAATCTGGGGCCGGTGCAGGCGGGCGCACCTGTACACGTGGCGCGCGTCCGTGAACTTCTCCCAGCGGACCTGCCCGCGGCACCAGCTCACGACGGCCCTGCGCGCAGCGCCGTGCGCCTCAACCCTAACCTGAAACCTATTCTGAATCAACTCTATGCCATGCAACGCAGGTGGCCGGCCTGTTGGCAGGGCGGGGTGCAGAGCAGGGCCGCCAGCCTGTGGCAGCGGCCGGCAGCTCTTTCACCAGGCCGAGACCGATACCCGCACAGGACCGCAGACGCGCCGCACATGTGGCCGCCACCACCCGACTCAGCACTCCACGCTGGTGGCAGTGGACGTGCTCTGGCGGGCACGTCGGCGACGCGGCCGGCGGCGGGGCGCGTCGGGGCGCAGCACTGGCCGGCCCGGGCGCCGGGCGCGCGGCGCGGGCGCACCAGTGCGTGGCGCTCAGGCCCAGCGCGGGCACAGTGACGTGGATGAGCACGTTGCAGGCCAGGTCGGCGTACACTTTCTGCCGCGCGCCCCGCGCGTGCTGCACGTCAGCCCCCGCGCGGCTGGGCCGGGCGCGGCGCTGCCAGCAGTGTGCTTGTGCAGCCCTGCTGAGGCAGGTGTGGCGCATGTGCGGGCCAGGCGCTTGCAGCGCCCGCCTCACCACAGAGGCGGATCTGAGTTCTGGGGCGGTTGCCGTCAAGCAGCAGCGCTCCCAATATCTCTGCGATCGCCCGCGTCTATGTGACCCTCATCAGAGCTCACAGCAGCAAAAGGAGGGTGACCTCTTTGTGACATCAGGTACCCTGGCAGGGCGCCAGGCAGTCCTACTGCGCGCGACACGCAGCCTCAGGCTGCATGCAGCTTCACACAAACACAGCTGGCGGTTGGCACCAGGGCGCCCGGCCGCAGCGCCGACCCCCCATTGCTTGCACGGGCCGCGCGCGGGCGCCGCGCCTGCGAGCGCCCCGGCTGCAGCGACACCAGAATCTTCTCGCGCTCGCCGCGGTACCACGCGCTGCCGAGCGCCGCCGGCTCCGCTGGCTGCGGCGAGCCGCTGCGCGATGCGCGGCCGCCGGGTGCCTCCCCCGCGGCCGCGGCCGCGCCGCTGGCCGCCGGCGCCGCGCCCGCCAGCGCCTGCTGCGCGGGGGCGAGGGCACCGCGCTGAGGCGCGGGCCAGCTGCTGCTGAGGTGCAGGGGCGCGGGAGTCTGGCACGGCGAGCATCCGTGAGGACAGAGCCGCACGGGGCGCAGCGCAGGGTCGTTCACGGCCACGGCGAGCAAGCAGGCCGCGGAGCAAAACCCAAGCCTAACTGTGCACGCGCGCGCGTGCGCTCGGACCCCCGCGCCCCGGGCGATCTGCGGCGCCTCGGCTCCCGCGCGCCAGGCCACCCCTTGCATAGCAGCTTCTGTTCACGCCACAAATCTTTCTGCCTTTTGTCTGATTCGAAGGTGGAAAATACTTATGCTTTGCAAGTTGCACTGGAGGGAGTATCTGAGGACAACAGCGCGGGGCGGCGCACGTCGGCGTCGGCCGTCAGCGTGCCGGAGAACGCGGTCTGCATCTGGCGCAGGTCGCCGCGTAGCTGGCGGCCCCACTCCAGGGGCCCCGCGCGCGGCTCCGCGCGCGCGCGCCTGATCGGGTCCACCTGACGCGCGCGCGCTGTGTGCTCGCATGCGGCATGCTGACATGGCATGCGAGCCCTGGGCGCGCGCGCACGCCTGCATGGCCGTGCGCTCGCCGCGCTGCAGCGCTTCTGGATGCCGAGGTGCGCGCAGCCAGGCGCACGTGTGCTGCAGGCGCCACGCAGGGCGGGCAGCACATGCGAGCGCTGCGGGCGGTCGGGGGTTGAAACCTCAGGCAAGGAGGTGGCGAGGCCGCGCGCTGCTGAGAGAGTGCGCGGCGGCGCAGCGCCCATGAGACCCTAATATTAATCCTACCCTATAACCTAGTACAGTGGGCGTGTGCACCGACCCTGGCCCACAGCAGAGGGTTAGGGTTGTCGGGTCAGACCAGGTGAGGCTCATACCCTGCCCATGAGCAGCTGTTGGCGCTGTTTGCGCCGACCCCGACCCTGCAAGCCCTGTCCGCGCCCGCCCTGACCCCCATCCTGCGCCAGCGAAGGCCGGCGTGCCTGCCAGATGACGAGGTCCGCGGCGGCCGGCAGCGCACCGGCCAGCAGCAGCGCGGGGGCGGGCCGGCCCCCGCTGGGGCGCGCTGGGGGGCGGGGCCGGCGCGGACGAGGGCGCCGGCGCGCCTGCCAGATGACGATGTCCATGGCGGCCGGCAGCGCGTTGGCCAGCAGCAGCGTGGGGTGCAGCGCGAGCGTGGCCTCCAGCGGCGCGACCGCGCGCTGCAGCTCGCCCGGGCCCAGCGCCTCAAAGTGCTTGAACGCGTGGAACTCGGAGTTGACCTGGCGCGCGCGGGGCGGGCGCCCGCCGGTCACGCCCTAACCCTAGGGGCTTTGCGTACAGCGCCTCAATGTGGAGTAGTGGTGCATATGGAGTAGTGGTGCACGCCCATTGGGGCGGCACCCGGACCCGAGCAGCGCAGTCGCCTGCTGAACAGCAGGCATATGCGCCCTAAGTCAGTACCCTAACTCTGCACAGACAGGCCCGACCGCCCGCCTCGGTCGCAATCAGCGAGCAGGCGGTGCAGTGGAGGCACGGGCAGCGGCGGGCGCGCGGGCGGGCACGCACCGGCGCGGGCGTGACCAGCAGGGAGCAGTGCAGGGGCAGCTGGTCGGGCAGGCCGCCGTCGTCGCGCGGCAGCGGCGCGCACTCCACCGGGCCCTGCCGGCACGCACGCGCTCATACGCAGCTTGGGTGACAAGTGTGTAGGGTAAGGGCTTGGGCTAGGTCATGATTCCATATCCCTATTGGTACGGCTTGGGAGGCACGCGCGGGGCTGACAGCGCCCCATGCACGGCGGCTGCAGTGCCGCAGCACGGCTGCAGGGCCGAAGGCGCGCCTGCGGGCGAACCCGCAGGCGGGCGGGCGGAGCGGGGCCCGGCGCGCCTGCTGCTCCTGCAGGCCGGCCACGTCCGCGCACAGGCGCACCACGTCCCGCACCGCCTCCTCGTACCCCTCCGCCGCCACAAACAGCCGCCCGCCCAGCACCGCCGTCACGGGCAGGTACACGCCTGCGCCGCCGCATGCGAGGCTCCGCACGCCTGCACAGGGTCTGCATCATCCCTGCCCCATCTTTCAACCCTGGGGCAGGCAGGCACACGCCAGCGCCGCCGCTGGAGGCCGACACCTGCCCGGCATGCCATGGCTGTGCAACCTCACGCTGTGACTGCTTCGGCCGCGCAGCGGCAGGCCCGCCAGGACACCCACCCCTGCCCGCGAACAGGCCGTGGAGGGAGCACAGGCGCTGCAAGGAAGCGCAGCTGACAAGCTGCCGCTCGGGATCCAATGTCCCTGGCCTGATGCGGCGACGGGCAAGGCCGCGGCTGCGCCGGCGCGGCCGCCCCCGGCCGCACCCTCGTCCGGGCCGAGCGGGCCGATGGTGGAGTCGGTGCGCGCGTTGGCGGGCGCGGCGCCCGCGTCGGCCGCCGGCGCGACCAGCGTCGAGATCGGCGTGTGCAGCCGGAACGTGACGCGGCGGTCGGTGCAGTTCTCCAGCCACATGCCCGAGTGCAGCGTGATGATCTTGGTGCGGCCCACCTGCGCGCCGCGCGCGCGCCCGCGGCTGTCCAGCGCACGTGCAGGCGAGCCCTAAACCTATGCCCGTTCAGCACCAGGACTCTACCAGCGCCCTGGCGTCCCCGGCCACGGCCCGCCACGCTGCTGCGCTGCAAGAGGGAGGAGGCTCCTTGCCATGGGCTGCTTGCGAACCAACCATCCTACCCTAACCCTCCACAAAACCCTAAGACAGCCCCGGCGTGTACAGCGGGCAGGGCGCCCACCAGGATGATGTCGACCACGACGGGCACGCGGTCGTTCTCGGCGGGGCTGGCCATGAGGTAGCGGTACTTGCCCACCACCGACACGCCCACGTCCTGCGCGCAGGCGCAGCCAGCAGGGGTGGCTTTAGGGTCTGCATCATGTTTTGCTCATGGACCTCAAGCTCTGCACGGGCTGGCCAACAGCGCGTCTGGCCCTGCGTGTGAATCTGAGCACCAAGGAAACGGAGGAGCAACAGAGAAGTGCCTGGCTGGCGATGCGGCGCGCCCCTGCACGCGCAAGCATTGCACAGGTTACCAGCCGCTGAATACCCCTGCGGCGGGCGGGAGGCGCGGGACGCGGCCTGCCTAGGGAGTGCGCCCCGCGCCTGCAGCGGGCACCAGTTGCCCTCGAAGTACAGGTTGATGACGTTGGCGACCTTGGCCACCGCGCCGCCCTGCGCTATATGTAGGGTTAGGGTAGGGTTTATGGTATACCATATACCCTATCCTATACACCCTAGTATTGAGGTATCCAAGGCATCCTCAAGGGCCAGTCTCCCTCACGCTTTCCACATCTCTGGTTGACAGTGTGTGTACATCCACTGCTGTCCTCGATGACATGCCCTGCATCTCCAACGCAGCAAGCGCTGCGCAGCTCCCATGGGGCCTCGGGACCGCGGCCACCGGCGGCTCCTGAGCACGGGCGCGCTGACAGCGGTGACGCGCGCGCAGGAGCTGCAATCTCACACACAACAAGTGCAGCACATGCAGCAAGTGCACAAATTTGGCTCAGTTGGGACTACACAATTGGCTCCCTGATGCCAAGGAAGGGCCGACTCCAGTGCCGCCACAACTTCATGCGGCCACTATGCAGCCTGCATGCCCGATCGGAAAACCCAACCAGCATGGCAGTCATGATGCGCACGCTGGAGGACGTCGGAGGGCAGGCGGGCGCCGGGCGGCACCTTGGAGAAGGTGCTGAGGTGGATGACGCGGCGCACGGGCTGGATGCGCAGCGTCTCGCTGTCGCCGCTCTCCAGGCAGAAGCGCCGGTGCAGGCTGGTCTCCTGCACAGCACTGCCAGCGTTCAGTGGACTGCGCGGGTGGGGCGCGCTGCGCAACGAGCTTGTCTGGCTCCCATGACGTCTCGCATGCGCACACGCCAGACAGCACACGCTGCAGTCGCGGCGCCGCCCCAATCCAAGGGGCTTGCAGCATACGGCACACAGCCAGAATGCATTGGCGTGGAGGTGACATGCGCGGGCGCGCACTGCGTCGGCGTAGTAGTAGCACCGGAGCCCCGTATGATTCTGGATCAGGTACTTCTGCGCGCCCGGGCAGCGCGCCGCTTGAGCGCCGCTACCCAGACAGGGCCTGCGACTACTAGAGCAGCATGGTTTGTGCGGGGTGTGTGCTTTTTGAGTGAGTGCACTCTGTGAACGGCGTGGCACAAGCGCCCTGGCTGCAATTTCTGCCAACTGGGGGATGCCCAAGGCGAGCATCCTCCTCTTCATGTGCCGTGGGAGACGGACAGTGCTCGGCCACCAGGGCTTTGTTCTGGACCCACATCCACAAGAATTACACTGCTGTCAGGGCGGACAGCACAACAGGGCTTTCGTAACCGCTGCAAGGCGTTCCCAGGCCCACTCCTGGGTAGGGATAGATTTAAGCATAGGGATAGGGTTAGAGATAGGTCCCCAGGCCCCACGCCTGCGGCACGCGCGCGGTGAGCGCCGCGCGGATGGCCAGCTGCTCCGCGATGGCCGGCGCGCTGGCCGCGTGCGCGGCGCGCCCCGACGACGACACCACCGACGCGGCCGGCTCGCGCGGCGGCGCGCCGGCCGCCAGCCGCGGCGGGCGCGGCGCCGCCAGCGCGGCCGCCAGCGCGCGCGCGTCGCCCAGCGCCAGCAGCGCCGCCGGGTTGAATGCCACGCTGAGGTGCTCCTCGCTGGTCACCCACAGCCGCCTGCGCCCGCGCACAGGTGTTGTCACGATGTGCGGTCATCGCGCTGCTGGCATGTTCGGCAGCATGTTGCTGGCGACCCATGGGCGCCCAAATGAAGTTGCAATGGGTGAAGCTAACGAGTGCGTCATCCTAATTTGTCTGCTGGAAACGCTTCCCACCAAGCAGCATCACTCACAACAGTGTTACGAAGCGTTTCCTGTAGACTTCCGCCACCGGCGACAAGGCCACAGCGGCGGGCCGCAGCGGCGGGCGGCAGCCCGAGGGAGCTCAGTTACGCAGTCGCTTGTCGGGCGCGCGCGCCGCTGGTGGTCGGAGCGGTACACGGCGGAGACGCGGTCCACGAGTTCCAGGCGCAGCGGCCAGGCCTCCCATGCGGCCTCCCAGCGGCTGCTGCTGTTGTTCAAGAACGACGCCCACAGGCGCAGCGACACCTGCGCCACCTGCGCGCCGCGCACCCGGCACAGGTGTCACGGCCTCCCACATGGCCTCCCAGCGCCTGCTGCTGTTGTTCAGGAACGACGCCCACAGACGCAGCGACACCTGCGCCACCTGCGCGCCGCGCGCCCTGGGGGTTGAGGCCGCGCCCGGCTCGGCCTCCCCAGGCTCGGTACGGCGTGGGTGCGTGCCGGGGCTGACGCGCCGACCGGGCCCTCCCCATGAGTCGGCAATCCCCTCAAACAGGGCGCGGGGCTGGAGGCCGCGCCGTGCATGCTTGCACTCTCACAACAATAAAGCATGGCGTGGGCTTGCGCGTGGTTAGGGTTAGGTATCCCTGCCGCGCCTGGTTGGGCGGCCGGTCGGCGAGCACGGCCTCGCGCGCGAACGCGGCGGCCAGCTCGGAGACGGCGAGCTGCAGCACGTCGGGCGCTCCGTACGTCTGCGGCTTGTCGTTGCAGAGCACGAGCGCGGCGCTGCGCATGCTGGCCATGACCTCCAGCGCGGCCGGCTGCCACGCGGCCGCCGGCCGCACCTGCGGCGCCGCCCGGCCGGCGGCTCAGGGCCAAGCCTGTGTCTCGTGCACAGCGACCGTGTTGCAAGGCCTGGCTACCGTTCCAGATGCCGTCCTGGAGGCCAGCTTGAAACGCCGTCGTGTGTCGAGTCAGCACCATGCAGCCGCGCGCGCAACTGCACATGCTGCTGCCAGACACATGGACATTGACGCTCCTTTTCTGTTACAACTCTATGCCCGCCACTCTAAAAGCCATCCCTCCCTTACAAGGGAGACGCGCCTCGGCGCTCGCGCCCTCGGCGGCGGCGCCGCCTGCGGGCGCCCCGGCGGCCACGCTGCGCGCCAGCCACGCCGCGTCGCGCCAGAAGGGCACGTGCGAGAACGCCGCGCGGCCGGCCAGGCCGCCCGCGCGCAGCGTCAGCCGCATCGATGCGGGCCGCGCCGCGGGCTGCCCCGCCGTCGGCGCGGCCTCCTCGACCGCCTGCGCGCGCGCGCGGGCGTGCCTGTGACGGGCTCGCCGCCTCCGTTGCAGCTGCATGCAGACTCGCTGCACTTGCGGTTTGCCGGTGAGGAGTGGACACGGGTGCCGCGCGGCTGTGGGTCCTCGCGCGCCTGCTCTGTTCCGGATCACCTTCGTGCAGGCCAGCCACCGTCCCAAAGACATGGCATGACGCGCTCGGCATCCAGCTGAAAAGCGGGCACCAGCCGCATGGCGGGGCAGATGGCTGCACAGTGCTCCCGCTTAGCGGCCAACTGCCCGCGCATGCCCAAGCAGGCATGCAACGCAGAGCGCAAGCACGGCAGGCCGCGGGCGCGAATGCGCACGGCGGCGTGGTGCTCCTGGTAGGCCGTCAGCAGCCCGCGCGTGCGCGGCGACGCGCGCTCCAGCACCAGCGCGTCAATGAGCGAGCCGCCGCGCGTCGCGCCGGCCGCGCCCGCGGCCTGCAGCGCCCGCAGCGCCTCGCCAGCCAGCGCGGTTGCCTCGGCTGGCTCCGGGCGCGCCCTGGCGGCGCGGCACGGCGTCAGAAGCTGCGTGGGACGGGCCGCGCGCCGCGCGGCGACCGCCCCGCGCCGCGTCGGGCCGCCCCGCGGTCCGCGCTTTGCAGCGCGCGCGACGTCTCGTCCGCCGGCGCAGTCGACTCTGCCGGATGTCGCGCGCTCCTGGCGGTGTCGCTGCTACCAGCATGGTTTGGGGCATGGTCCTGGGGCGCCTGCCTCACTCTCCGTCCTTGGTGCCGGATGCCTGCTTGCGCCCGATCGAGCCACAGTATGCATCTCGAACCCGGGTGAGTGCGCTCGGTCCCTACCCTACCCCACCCCTACGTGGATCAGACCCGCGTAAGCACGCAGGGTGGGCTGCGCGGCGCCTCATGCAGCCTGCGGTTGCCAGGCAGAGGGAGCCGCGCACGCACACCAACCGGACAGCCTGCCCCCGGCAGGAGCTCCCCCCGCGGCGCACCACTCCGCGAGGCTGTCGGCCGCGAGCGCGCGCGCGCGCACGCGGCGCCGGCGCCAGAGCCGGAAGCGGCGCTGGATGCAGACGGCCGCGCGGACGGCGCGCTCCAGGGCGCGCGCGGCGTCGCTGCGTGGCGCCTGCTCGGCCCGCCACAGTCTAACCAGGCACTCCCATGAAAGCATAGGGTTGGGGTTGATCTGCCAACACACAAAGAATGGCTACGCAGCGTTCAGCAGCACCCCAACCTTGACTAGAGACCCGGCCAGGGTTACTGCCGCACGGCGCAGGCAGCAGCCAGGCATGGAGGCGGGCGCGCTCGCGGCTCCGTATCCGCCCCCCTGGCGCGCCGGCGCCGCCGTGCCGCGGCCGGGGCGGGGCGGGCCGCGTGCGCCCTCATGCGTCATGCGCGCGGGGTGCCGCGCGCGCCCCGGTCATGCGCCCTTTCACGGCCCAAGGCGGGCGGGGCACGCGCCTGCGCCTCCATGCGCGCCGAGGCGCTGAGCGGCAGCAGCAGGCAGGTGACGAGCGCGTCCGGGTCGCGCACGAAGGCGGCCGCGTTGCGCAGGTCCAGGCGCAGGTCGGTGCCGCCGTCGCCGCCGGCCGCGTACGCCACGCGCAGCGCGGACGCCGTGATGGCCAGCCCGCGCTCCTCTAGGCGCCGCGCCGGCTCTGCCGGGAGCAACCGGCGCGCTCGGAGGGGCGCTGCGTCCGGGGCTGGGCAGCGCGGCGGTGTGGCGGGGCGCTTTGCAGCCCTCGGGTTCCCTGTGTGCGATTGCTCGCGCTGCTGAGCGTACGGCATCACGCTCACGGCCGAGTTGAGCCCCACGCGCTGCAATACAGGCTTGCGACCGGCCGCCGCCCGGGGCCGTGCAGTGCGCTCTGTCAAAGACATTTCCATGCGCAGAGCGCCCCGACATGGCGCGAGCTGCGGAGCTGGCAGCTGCGGCGGGCCAGGGCAGCGGGTATTGCCAAACCCTTGCAGACCCTGAACAGCGCGCACCGGCCTCGTCCATGCTGAGCGCGTGTACCAGCAGCAGCAGGTCCGCCATGGCGGCGTGCAGGTTTGCGCCGCGCGCGTCGGCGAAGCGCGCTTCCACAAACTCCGCCAGGCCGCCCTGCACGGCGCGGCGCGCCGCTGACTGTCGCGCCAGCGCGGACGCAGGGCCCACAGTGCACCTTGCTGCCTCTGCAGTCACGCTCTTGGCAAGCGGCTGCGCGCGACCTGGGTGTCGCCCGTGCCTCAAGTGCGCTTACGGTGCGCACCAGGCGCCGCTGCCCCGCCGTGTAACCCTTTGTGGCAGCCTTCCTGAGCAAGCAGGGAGCAGCGGCATACACACGGATGTAATGTCTACAAACACACATAGTATGGACACAAACAACCATAGGGTAGGGCCCTATGGTTGTTTGTGTCCCCTAACCATAACCTACCCTAACGGCGTGGAGTGAGAGGCGCCCCGCGCGCCTGGTCCAGCACGGGCAGGAAGAGCTGCGAGTTGGTCAGCAGGAAGTTGAGGTAGAGCCAGGGCGCGGGCCGCCAGGCCGGCGCCGCCGGCGCGGGCGCCGCCTGCGGCCCTGGCGCCGGCGCGGGCGCCGCGAACACCGCGGCGAGCGCCGCGCCGAGGGAGACGTCCGCTGCAAACGGCCACGCGAGCAGGCAGTGCGCGCCCTCCAGCTCCACCGCCGTCGTGCCGTCGCGCATCAGCGCGACGGCCACCTGCGCGGGCCGCCGCGCACGCCTGCTCAGCGCCCCCGCGGGCATGGAGGGTAAAAGCCTGCCCCATCCCCAGCGAGCCTGCTCAGCGCCCCCGACCATGGCCAACAAAAGCAATGTCCCTCCTAGAGCGTGCCCCACAACCCTGCGCGACCTGGTTGCGCTGGAGGCAAACTCGTGTCCGGTGCGGCCCGCACACGCGGCCCCAGCAGGCCCCTTACATGCCACCACCGCTCTGCAGCCAGGCAGCGGCGGGGGCGCGCGCCCGGACGGCCGGCGCGCGCAGCGCGGGCATGCGGCAGTCGGCGGGCAGGTGCGCGGACTCGGGCGCGGGCGCCGCGGCCGGCGCGCGCAGCAGCTGCACCACCGGCAGCTCGCCGCCGCCGCGCGGCAGCCAGCCGCGCGCAGGCACGCGCTGCATGCTGACCACCGCGGGCGCGGCGCCGGCGGCCTCGGGGCGGCCGGCCGGGCGCGCCCCCGGGGTCGGCCCGTCAAAGGACGTGTCGGCCAGCGACGGCTCCGGCTCCACCAGGCGGGGCGGCGCCGCGGGCGGCGCGGCGCTGAAGGCGCTCGGCGGCGCAGCGGCGGCGGCCGGCTGAGGGGGAGCCGCATGTGGCCCGGCGCCCGCTGACGCAGACCGCAGCGCCGGCACCGGTGTGCGCGCCGCGCCTGCTGACGCGGCGCGTGCCAGGGCGCCCGCGCGGCGCGCGAGCGGGGGGCGCCCAACGGGGCCGGACGCTGCGCCGGCCGGCGGCGGCGAGGCGGTCGGCGCGGACGCGGTGGACCGCGCGTCGCGTGGCGACGACGGCGCTGCGGAGGGCACGACCTGCACGCGCGCGCCCCCAGCATGTGCGGTGTGCCGGCATGCCGGCCGCCCGCGGGCGTGCATGCCGTGCGGCGCCGGCGCGCTGCGCTCGCTGACGGGTGCGCACGCATCCGCATCTGCACGGCGGCCTGGCAACCAGCCGCCGCGCCTGGCCATGGCATGTCATGCCATCTCAGCTGCTGCCCGTTCCCACGGCTGCAGGCGCAGGCATGCACAGGGCGCAGGCCAGGTGACGGCGCCTCAGCAGCGCCGACGCGCGGCGCCGGGTGCCCTACACGGCACACGTTTGTCCCACGGTGGCAGGGCGCGGATGGGCGTGGGGCACAGCCCCGCGGCGGTGTGCGACATTTCCGGCTGCCTTGTGCAGGCGCAGCCGCTGCCCAGTTCCTGGGCTGCATTCTGCTACCCTGCCCTGACCCTATCTTGTTGCACTTACCCTACCCTACCCCCGCACCTCGCAGCGCGCCATGGTCTGGCAGAACGCCAGGCGCAGGTCGGCCAGGCCCGCCTCGGCAGCCGAGACCGCAAGGTGCGTGCCGGCGTCGCCCTCCAGGGTCACCAGGTCCATTGTGAAGCCCTGCAGGCGCGCCTGCGCGAACGGCAGCGCGCCCGCCGGCGCGCCCGCCGGCGCGCCGGCCTGCCACGCGGACGGCTCCGCCTCGACGGTCACCTGCCGCCGCGCGCGCGCCCTGTCACAGGGGCCGCGCCGGGCGGCCTGCATGCGCATGCCTTCGCGCGGGGCGCGCAACCCTGAAGCGCTCTTGAGGAGCGGGTGGGTGGCTGCCGGGCCTGTCCCAATGGCCGTGGACTGGACACGCGCGCAACGCGCCGCCGCAGCACTCTGCCGGCAAGCGCGCGGCTCAGCTGGGCGGGCCCTCGCGGCGGGTCGGCAGCCGCGCGAGCAGCACGTGCGGGCTACCCTGGTCAGTGGCGGGCGGCCGGGGCGCGCCACAGCGGAGGGCGCGGCGGCGGTCATGACGAACGTGGCCGCGGCGCCCGCCGGCGGCCCAAACTTGAAGTTGGCATCAAAGGCGGTGCGCGGCGGCGGCAGCGGCGTGCGCGTCCACAGGCCGCGCGCGCCGGGGAACGCTGACGTCTCGGCGACGTTGCCGCGCACGATGGCCAGCATCGCGGCGACGCTGGGCGCGTCCAGGTCGGCCGCGAGCGGCCCGGACGCGAGGTGCAGGTGCATCGGTCCGCCGCGGGCGGGCGGCGGCGCGGACACCAGCGCATAGTTCGCCGCGCCCAGGAACTCGGACCTGCCGCGGACATGAGCAAGACATAATCAAGATACGCGGCCGCATAGTGGAGCACGGCGCGGGATGCTGGGCTGGAGCCGCGCGGCCCGCGCCCTGCAGGCTCGCCTGCGGCTGCGCGCCCTGGTGCGTCCTGACAGCGGCCTTTAGGCATCGGCCTTCAGGCCGTGTAGCCAGCCACGCCGGGACTGTGCCAGCAGTGGGCATGACCTCCACGCCACCAGCAAACACACACATTCACCTCACCAGCGCTTCAACGACACCCGTGCAGGTGCCGGCACCTTTCCAGCCTGGGCGACACCACCACAGGCACGCTCGCCGGACTCACCAGACAGGCCTGCTCCCGGTCGTGACTCACTCAGGGCTTCGCAAACAGCTGGGAGCGCGCGAGCGCACCGAGCGCCCACTTCGACCTGCGCCTCGGATTCCGCGGCCGCGCCGGCCGACGGCTGCACGGCGCGGCGGTGCGCGCGCGCGCAGGGCACCAGCGCCGCGCGGCTGAAGGCCAGGCGGTTGGCCAGCACGGCTACCGCGGCGCCCGCGCCGCCTGCGCCTGGACAGCGCGCGCAGTCAGCGCACGTGATGCTCTGATGCGCGAGGGCGTTGCGACATTCGCATACTAGGGTTAGTGTTAGGCTTGACCAGCCTGCCGCGGCTCAGCGCGGTTCGTAGCTCGGGGGCATCGCGGCAGTCACGATGCACGCGCCTGCATGTGCATGCCCGGCGGACATGCGCTGGCGGCCAGCACACTCCCGCACACGGTGCAGGAGCATCCTGCTGCGAGCGTGGCCGCAACATGCACTGATGCTACATCCGGCACGCACGGTGCACCTCTGGATCTTGAGGGCACACCCTCGGGGCTGACCCATCCGACATGTGGGAGAGCGAGGAGCGGTGACGGCAGGAGGGCACGCTTCGCTGGGTCAGTTGCCCCGAGTCGCGGGGGCCGCCGCGCACCGGCGTCCGAGCGCTGCCGCGCGGCGGGCGCCGCGCCGAGCTCCGCCGCGGCGCGCGCCGCCGCCGCCTCCAGCAGCACATCTGGCGCGCTGAGCGCCTTGCGCTCAGCGCCCTTGCCGCTGGCCGCGCCGCCGGCGGCGCCCCGGCCCCGCCCGCCTGCCGGCGTCGCGCGCTGGACCGCCGGCGCCGCGAACGCCGACGCCGCGGGCGCGGCCGCGCGGGCGC
>JAABUV010001869.1_pt1 | contig 29769 bp, 22 predicted proteins | sample 5559971 | NCBI WGS metagenome assembly JAABUV01 (sample SAMN10711881, study PRJNA513362) | rock metagenome | isolation source: Antarctica rocks | place: Antarctica: Victoria Land, Knobhead nord | collected 2015-12-19
CATACCAGTACAGATCACATGCAGCATGACACAGCAAGCCTTGGCGTCTGCAGCACAGCGCCTGGCCAAGCTACATGCAAAGCAAGCAGTAGACGCGTCAGGGGATCAGTTGGTCAAATTTGCTGGTCAGTCCACCATCTTCTTGCCACCAACCAGTGTATGGACATGTTTCAACCAGTCAGTCCTGCATGTTTGTTGCTGCCATGTAGCCTGCATACAGTAGCACTTAGCCCCAACAGTCATGCAGAACAAAGTTGATTGCTGGAGCATGCTGACAATCATTAGGACGTGATGTTCACACCAACAAGACCACGCGACACCCCTCTGACTGGCCCTGTGGGGTACATTTGTGATTTGGAAATGCCCCCAATGGAATGTAGATTGCAATAAGTGTTCAGCAGCTGAGAGGACGCTGCTGGCTGACAGACGGAGCTGTCATCAACACAGCTGTCAAAATTATCTGAGTTTCAAAATTTGTCATGGCTGTCACCTGCTGAGCCACTCAATAAGCATTTCATTGGCAAGCACTCATGGGCTGTAGACAAGGAATATCCCCAGTGCAGTTGCTTGCAATGACACCAAGCTGTGCCTGCAGTGGCGTACAAGAGTCGAGGCAGCTCAAGTAAAACAAAGCAAGGAGCCACCATTGCAACAGACAGTCCCCAACAGCCAGGCCTTGCCAACCGACAGCAAGCCATCACACTTGTGGCTGCTGCTGTTGAGGAGGCTGTGGTCAGTGCTGGTGGTGAAGTACATGTTGATCTGAAGCATCCACAGGTCTGCAAAAGCTTTAGGGACTCATGCTTTCCTCATAGATTGGATCTCAGATACATGGTCCCAAACATGCTCTGATCTGCAGAGCCTGGTCAATGCCCGGGTCACATGATGCATAGATATCTATGCATAGAGATGTTGTGGCACAGTACGCGGTCATGCAAGGTTGTGCTAGACTGCATGATGCATTGAAACGGACTCATGCTTGGCCAGTAGCGTCTGTTTATGAGTGAGTGCAAGCTCAAGCAGCGAATGCGCAATGGTGGGGAAACAGCAGCTCTGTGTCTTGCAGAATGCAGTTTGTGCTGCCAGTGAGCTGTTGATGATGAGCTTGTATACACTGCAGGTTGTAATTCTGGTTGAAGTGCTGCCAATTTCTGCCAGCTCATTGTGTGCAATCAGTTGGGTGCCTGCAAGCATGACTGTGCAAACACCAAAGCTAATGATCAAGCCATTGATGTCTTCACAGCCACCCACAACAACCCACACTAAGCACAGCAAAGGTCCCTTGCAGAAGCACATGTCAGGTCTTGTAGGGGAATAGCAGAGGAATGACATGCTTGGTGTAGTGGCAAATTTCGGTGAGAGCAGCGACTGCAAGCAAATCTTAACAGATCTGCCGTGTCTATGCACCCAAATTTCGACTGACGTGAAGCCGTATTCACAGAGGTCACAGAGGTATGTGAAGTGACCTCGGGAAGGACAAGACAGTGACTGATGAACAACCTTGCCATGAGACAACGTGAATGCTGAACAACATGCCGGGCCTAAATGTCTTCTTCAACTACTAGGCTCGAGATTCTGAAGTAGCAGTCGAGTCTGCACATCCACTGTTGCATCAAGATGGCCATAAGTGTGCACAAGGAAGGAGCATGGCACATATGATCTAGCGTGCTTGTTAATTTGATCAAGTCTAGCACACTGCAAGGATTTGGAAAACAGCAGAACGTATATCAAAGTCACATAAGGTCAAGACATCATTATCTATACCCAGCTGAGCATCTGTGTAATTACTTCCTGTCACGAAATTCATCTGTTCATCAAAGAGATGCTCATATTATGTGCTATGCACATAAGCATGCACATCCAAGCATCAATGACTGCTGGACACATGAAGCAGAAGATGAGGTGAACGCAATCTTGATGGGTATCAAAAATGACACAGTTTCTGCTGGCGATGCAGAAATGCTGCTGACAGCTGACGGTCTCATGACTGAGTGTGACACACATCTGATGACTGGCTGCCTCCAAACAAGAAGTTTCCTAGCGCAAGCCCCACAACTATCACACCAAAGTATCCAATGTTGAATGTCATTACTGCCAGCATCAGCAGGTATGAACAGGAGAGGTTGACTGCATACAGCAAACTATGGATTGCACGTGCTGAAGTTGGGCTCAAAGACCTGCAGGCAGCAATCAAAGTGTGACTGGGCAGGTGATCACCATGGTTCATGGTCATGATAGGATGTATACACTATTCAGGCATACCGCTTGCTGCTAGCATCATCCTCTGTCAGCTCTGCTGGTGCCTGTAGCCTGTCATACTCAGTTCCCTGAGCGTTGCTAACAAACTGTTGATGGAAGTTGTTCCTATATGCATTGAGGACCTCGTGGAAAAGGCACAGAGCAAGAAGCCCCGCACAGCTCAACAAGTACGTTCCCCAGCTGTATGTATGCCACTGCTTCAGCCATAAAGTCACAGCTGTGCTCGCCTCAAAGGACATTTGCATGCTCATATGCATAGCATTGTCCTCGCTCATGCCTGAGCCCTGAATCGTCCTAGGTGTTCTTTGTTTTGTGTTCTGCGCTGGGAGAAGATCCGCTGAGGTACTGAAGAGTCCGAACCAGACGGTGAACGTATACACAACGCAGATCAATAAGAATATCCGCACCAAGGACTTTTGACGTGACAGCACAGCCAGGATCACCTGCCACAATGCGTGTTATTGACGCGTTTACCAGCATGTGGTGGCCATCATCCTGGATTTGCCCTTCGTCAAACCCCTCTGGACGCCTACTCAGCTATAGCTGCAAAAGACTGTGCGTAAAGTTGTCACTCAATTAAGCCCACTTTATAGCCGATTAGTGCTGCTCGCTACGTCTCAAGTGCCCTCCCTTCCACCTTTTGACCTATCAGGCACAGTTACGCAGGAAGCTCGATAGCCCAACGATCACTGCATTCGCTGCACCTTTCCCAGGTGTTTCAGGACGTATATCAACGCTGATGAGCACCCACGAGGTATATGGGACTGTGTCTTGCAGACAGCTGTCTGCCACAGCCGTTTTCCACAAGACCGATGAGCAGCTGTTTTAACTCTTGGCTTCACCGCGATGCAGATCGTTTTGGGACAAAACTCTCAAACGAACGGAAATGCCCGATGTGTTGGGAAGAAATAGTTCGAAAGTGTATCCTGGTCTATGACGCTGGTCAGGAACTCGATCAACTCGGCTATAGTCTTGGCTATGCGCAGCGTACTTCGAGTTGAAACTGCAAAGCGAGCAGGCGTGCGGCCGTGATCTGCAAATGACTCAGATGTTGCATACTTATCACACAATACAGGGCAACCCAAGCTTAGTGTAAGCTAGCTGATCGGGCTGAACGTCTCTGGCAGACTGCTGCTTGGGGATGTCATAGACGTCTAAATTGCTCTTGGTGCCCAGGACGCCAAACACTACAGCTGTGCCTGCAACAACAAGCACCGCCAGAGTTGCTGGTCATCACGCAAAGGTAAGGAATTTCACCTCAGCCTCACCTTGTCAGGGCAACTATTTCTTGAATGCCCATAAGCCAGTTTGCTTCCTAATGCAGGCTGCAGTCTAGCTTGGGGCCATCCTCAGATGCTGCAGATGGGTCAAGCAGATGCATGTGTCATTTGCTCAAAGGTGAGCTTGACATTGACTCTATTAGTATAAATGATTACGGGTGCATTTGTACGAGGGGCAGTTGTGCTACAGGTCATGAAAGCAGTGTGAGTGTGGATGTGGTTGTTGTGTGGCGGGTGTGGTTGTTTGGCGCTTCTAGAGCCCGAGGTGCCAGGCAGCAAGGTTGCTGCCGGGCATGTGCGTGTGGCGCTGCCAACCCCTAGCTGTCAGGTGGGCGTGCCAAACCTCCAGTTTTGTCGTGTTCAGAGGCATGGCATCCAAGCGTATTGGAGAAATGTTGTATCTGGCTCTAATGGGCACATAATGGTACATGCACAAGCTGATGTAATGCAAGAGACAAAACACACCCAGTCTAGTGTGGGCTTCAATATGAGCTGCTGTTTGAAAGGAGCCATGCTGGAGCATGATTACAATGCAGAAGTGTTATTGATGTCATTGTGTCTTAGTGACACTTCTGCACCGTTAGCATGTTGAATCAACCTGGTCAGTCGTATGCATGTCAATAATTCAGCAGTCTGGGAATGGTGTGAAAGCATGAAACCTCAGGACATGAGCAACACTGTTCCTTTCATTTCGAGGCCTTTGTCCCAAGCTGGCAGTTGTACAAATTTACTTTGGTGATGTAACAAACACTTCTTAACGTACCTGTAATGATGTCAAAAGTACAAAGGTCACATTCCTGCCTGACCCAGGTTCCTCAACATCATGATTTGCCCTGCAACAGCGTGCCTGGCTTACATTTGTGACTTAAGGACAGTTGCTTTGCTATGCTTTGCTATGACACCTTTACATGTCTGATTATCCTGTTGCCCAAAGATGTATGCACACAGCAGGCAAGCACATGCTCTAGACCCACATATAATGTCATCAGCAAGCATCAGTCTGTAGTGGGTAAATGGGTTAAGACACATGTCTGGCATGCAAAACGCGATTGATACGGTGCCAAATTGACATCAGGACACTTGTTCACTTTAGCTACAGTACACGCTGTCATGCATTGGATTTGTGAGCTCAAGCTAGGCTGCTCAGTCTCAACTAGATAGCTGATCATGTTAGCCAGCCCAGTGATGGGTAGCAGTGCTTGCTGGATGTACAACATCTTCACTTGTATGCGATGCTTCAAGGTCAAGTCAGGCTTCAGCTTCAGCTCAACTTTGCCTTGATGCACCTCATACAAATGAAGATGATGTGCACAGCAACTGCTTAAGATTGGCTGCATGCAGTTGCATCTTGCCTTGACTCAGTGCATAGACTGTTTCAGCGATTGCAATGGCAGTTCGGTGTCTTGTATGTGCCAGCTAATGGCATTGAGATTAGATCAGCGATGCCACCTGGTATGACAGCCTGCCTATTGCAGTGTGAACAAGTCAGCACTTCTGGGTAGTGGCATTTGTCCCCAGAAGCATTCACTTGCTCGCACCAAGTGCCGCTGAAGCTTTCTAGTTTGCTACTAGAAAGCTTCAGCGGCACCTTATGCCATATTGCAGTAGTTGGTCTGGTGAAACTAAGATATGTTAAGATAATTATAATGGTACTGTGCACGCTTTCTGGCTCATGATGAGCTAGGTATGTGCAGGACAAGTCTTGTCTCTCCAGAGCAGTCTGATCTGAGCATCTCTATATGGTCTACTGATACGACAATGCTGATGCTCCACTCCGTCTGTTTTGGGAGACAAGACTGCAGAGAGATATCACCAACACCAACTGCCTGCTGCTCAATGTGAGTCATAAGTTGGCACCTCCTCTGGGCTAAATAAGCTGTCAAGTGGTAGACAACATCAACATTGTGCTGACAGAGTGAGGTATTGTTCAATGCGAATTCACAGTACCTCAACCTGCCAAACCCATATGTCAAGCCACCTGTGCAAATGTGTGCTCAACATACTCAACAAATTCTGGCAAGAAGTTGTTACATAGGCAAATTCTTTCAAGAAGTTGTTGCGTACGTAGCGCGCACGGATGTGAGTGTGTCACAGCTAGCTGCCAGGTTCTTGCCAGTAACATTGTGCTTTCCTGAGTCTGCTGGCCGGCAACAAAGCTCTTCTTTCATATGTTGTCTTGGCCGTCAGCTATTGTTAAGGACAACCAATTGTCACAGTTTCGCTCACACCAACACATTGGGCCATATATGTACAGCAAACAAAGCAAATAGCACAGAGTGCATATGTTCATGTCTGATTTGAATGTTTGATATCATGCACTGCATCTGTGAGCTCAAGCCACGCTGATCATACCTGATCAGCTGTTACACTAGAATGCTGATCAAGTTGGCAAGCCCAGTCTTGAGTTGCTGTACAAGTGCTTGTTGAGTTCACACTATGCTCTCTTGTATGCGTTGTGTCAACGTTAAGTGATGGCTTCAGCTTCACTTCACATGGATGCATCGCATTCAAACAGGGAGGCTGTACACTCAGCAAGCACAGCTGCAGTGAGTGCTTAAGCTTGGCCGCAAGCAGTTGCACTTCAAAGCATAGGGTGCTGCAGCAGTGACACCTTGTTGTGGTGTATGTGCCAGCTAATGGCATGGAGGCCAGGTTACACCAGGAGCCTGCTAGATCACTGGTAGTTGGCAGGATGACAACAGTGGTGCTGATGCAACCAGTCCTGACAGCCTGCCTACTTGGACAAAGCACATGATGATGCCTCATGAGTGCTTGCCATTCCTCGCCGGTGTGACATGTAAGATGCATATATGAGCTTTGCCGTTCTTATAACAACACAGTTGTGGCGTTTAACTACAGTTGGTTCCAGATCCAAACGTTGGGTTCAGCAGCAATCCAGCAAGACACCCTTGTCAGATGAACACAGTTTTGTGTGTTTATAGGTTACACCATGGGCTTGACCAGTAGGCCAGTGTGTGATCCAGACTTGCTGTTGAAGCTCATGGCGTGACCTACGCCACAAAAAGAAATGTGTTTTTCTGACATGGCTATCTCAACTATCTCAACTACTGGAACGCTGCATTTGGTTTCTCTGGAACTGCTCAATCAAAAGGCTGGTACTAGTGGTGAGCTTTAGTGCCACCTCCTGCCATATTGCGGCTATTGGTCTTGTGAAACAAAGAGATATCGCCAGCAACAACTGCTCAAAGTGAGCCATAAGCACTAGCCGTCGGTTGGGATGGGACAGCACAAGCACCACCAATCGTGATGTGATGACATCAAGAATGTCATAAGAGCAAAACATCAAGTGCACGGTCATAGGACTTACTTGGGTAACTTAGACTTGTTTGGGTAACCTTGTCTACCCTATTTGAGCTGTTTTGTTAGCATTTGCGCCTGTGTGATGCAACTCTAAATTACTCAGAGCTTGACCCATTGATTATGCAATGCTCAAGCACACTCTCTCACTTCAACCTGTCTCTAATATGTATGGCAAGGCTCATCAGAACTGTCGCCAACACTCCCCAGCTCTCTGACCTTTTCCAAAACTAGAACAAATAACAGTGAGTCAGTCTTGCAAATTGTATAAGAACTTGCAGTTTTTCAGGAGTTCTGGGGAGTATGTGGAACTGGGAGTTTTGTCCAAGTATGGAGAACACACAATTTTGATACTCGCTGTTATGCACACAGTGTCTTACACTTGTAGAAACTGACAGGTTTGATACTAGCTTATATCATGACTTCCAAACACACAGTCTGATATATCACAAGTTTTGCACGCTTACTGCTACAGCACAAAGAAGCCTGAGTCCTTTGGACCGTAAAACCCTGAAAACCTAAACCCTAAACCGCGCTTTATCCAGTGAAGGTTGCTTTTACGTGTTTAAACAACCATCATGCTAATTGAGAAAAGAAAAGAAAAGAATACACCTTTCGGCGTCAATTCAATGAGAAGCCAAGTATTATACATGCTAATTGACTGTTGACCTATGGTGTGACCCTCTACAAAAGCATGTAAGCACACCACTGCACTACTCATAGCACTCTGGTCATGTACTTCCTGACCTAACAATGTGTACATATGGGTTTCCAGATCTGCAGCGCCCAGACATGCCTGCATTTCTTTCAGTCTAGAGATCTCAGCTGCAGAAGAGCAAGCAGGTGAACAGTCAGCAGTCGGAGAAGAAGTCAATGCAGAGGAAATAGCCAGAATTGTCTTCTTCTTCTATTGCCGTCTGTTCATCTGCTTACGCTTCTGTAGCTAAGACAGAAAGAAATTCAGGCATGTCTGAGCGCTGCATATCTGAGCGCTGCATATCTGGGAAATTGCACAGCTTCAAGCAGCCAATCCAGGTAGCTGCATCTGAGAACTCTTTGTGTACCTTCGAGTATTTTCAGATCAGGCTACCTTGACGGTATTTGACAACAAGCAGTATGATTTTCCTGAAGCCATTTGATCATGAGGACATGGCTAGACTAGGCAAACGCAATTGCTTCCTTTCTTTGCTAGCATCAATCAACTTTTGCTCAAGCAACAAAAAAACGGCAAACAAAGCTATTTGCTGTTTGTTGATTGGCTGAGCAGCAGTTGAGCACAACATCTTGGCCTGTTAATGCGTCACATGACAGTCAACGGTAAACACATGTGCCAAATGGCAGATCGCAAAAGCATTCAAGCAGAGCAACCCATGCTTGTTGACAATGCTGCAACCGGCGCCTGGCACATCTTCACAAGCCCTGGGCAATTGGCAACAGCCCTTTGGCCTAGTGAATGACTTACTGTAGCTAAAGGCAAGACAATTGCAACTACATCACTGTGATGATGTTCAATGCCAAGCACGGATGAGGCTCAATGCCACTTAGCACTGACTACAATCTGACTCCGACCAAAGAACAGCTGTTTGAATGTCATCGGCCCATGCAAGCTTTTGCTTGCTGCTGACATGTAAACAGTTGTTGATCATGCCAGGATGTGAAAGTCTTGAACAGCTGATTGTTGATCATGTCAGTTGCAGGCTGGCATGCCCTTGCCATTGGGATAGCATCATTCAAGCAGTCTTCTCTGTCATTGATCCCCCTGGGACTTTCCTGAGATTGCCTTGCCTGACAGGTCATGGCTGACATCTTCTGTAGCTACATCCTGAGTTCATCTTGTAGGATAAACTGGAGAGGTAGGGACAGAAGCTGTCAGTGATAGCCTCAGTCGTGCAAGCACTCAATGTTCTTGAGCATAGCAACAGCCATGGCTGCGCAATACAGTGCATTACCCGTTGGCTCCAGTCACCCTTCTAGCCCCATGAGGCATGATGGTGTGTTGCACAGGCAGCTGTGATTTGTGTCGCTCCGTTGAGCACTTAAAGTAGTATCTTGGGCACCTCTGTAATGCCAAAAACAGGTTGCTCGTCTGTTTGCTGCTTGGACAGCACGTGATTATCACAAGTTGCAACGAGGTCAGCTGCCCTCAAGAGTGTCATCACTTCACAACAGCAGCCTTTGTGACTTTTCAGGCAGCTAGCGCTTCACTTTGATAGCTACTGGCGTGGTCAGCAGGCTTCGTCTATACCATTGCTGCATAGTCACCATGCTTGAGCTTGGTAGACAAGGTCACAACAGTTGCAATAAATCATGACACGCATGGCAGCATCCACACTGCAAGACTGTGGTGTTATGTTCATGTTGCACCAACTAAGATGAGGTGAAATACGCGCCCTTGACAAGCATTGTTGTAATCGTAATGCGTTCTCAGAAAGTCACGTACGTCAGCAAGTCATGTACATGACTTGATGAGATCACGTTGGGATTACAGCAGCACCATATACATGTATGCAGCGATGGGCGTTACCGCTGCACTAGCACTCACAGCTGTGCTTATCTGAGACATCAGCGTGTGTGGGTGTACCAGGAAAGCACCATGCAATGCATCGATGCCATTTCAGCTGCTTATCTTGCCATTGACTCATCTCTGAAACATTCGGGAGCCACTGCCAGTTGGGCGGTGGAATTGCGACAATCTTGCCAGATTTGCAACAGACTGCCACGACATGGCCTGCTCTAAAGGTCTGTCCATGGCACATTGAGTGCAAGCTTGACTCAATGTGCCTGTGTTGCAGCCGTTGAAGCAGGCCATTCAAGCTTGTCTCAATTGCACATTCAAAGTATAGTGGTCACTATCACTACATGGCAGGTCTGATGGTCATTGCACAATTGTGACAAGCCTTGTAGCATGTCTACTTTCTTCACGGTCTTTGGGATGTGATTGCAACTCACCCTTGATAGACCAGATTTCAACAGCGAAATATGGTTGTAGGAACTGGCAGGGGCTGTGCAACTGCCCAATGTGATCTTGTCTTGCATCCTATGAGGATGCAAAGCTACCATTGGGCGCATGGTTCTGAAGGCAACTGGACAGGTTTGATATCATGACAGCAATTCTGTCCACTCGCCTTTAGAACCATGTGCCCAATGTGAATCATGATTGTGTCGTCCTGTTTTACCCACTTGTTACATCAATGTAACAAGTGGGTCAAACATGATGACATAATCATTCTTTCTTTTAATGATCAGGCTTTAGGGGTCTGGTGAGTTTCTCGTCCTGTTTGGCCCACGTACCGCAGGATTGCTTGGCATACGGCACATAGCTTGTTGCAATGGCATTGCAGGTGACAATCATTACATATTTATCGCCTAGATATTTTACATTGTCACAGTGTCAGCCCCCACTGACTTGAAAACTCATCATCCAAAATGACAGCAGCATTTCCAAGTACATTGGTTGACTGTGCCCATGGAAAGAGATCAGTGCGGCACAGTGATGTTTTGAGGTTCATGTTCACTTGAATTGGGTGAAGGTGCATGGCCAACTTGTCAGTGGTCAATGGACTGCACATCATATTACGGTCCTTTGGTAGATTGTGAGAGCCATGCCAATGTGCTGCACGTCAGAACAACATACAAGAGCATCAGCTAATACACACTAGTTGTGTCCTGGGAATATTGCCGCTGCCCATTGGGGCTGCAAAATAGACAAACCTCTGGCAAGTGGAGACGCCTTTGCAGCAACGCAATAATTGCATAATCATGAAGCATGGTTGCAGTTCATAGTATACTGGGTGGGGTAGAAATGTTCATACAGACATGGTCATAGTTGGGTGCTTTGTCTGACGACATACAGCTTGCTGATTGTTAAGTCAGGCCGGCTGATATGCGCATCGCCATGAGCCAACAAAGCATGATCATAATGGCTTTGCCTGCAGTTGTGGTCTTGTAGTATTGGTTCTTGGCTGTGTGCATGCTGGCTTGTTTGCAAGGGCATTGAAACGCTGACCTACCCAGCTACCCACCCTCCTCACTCACTCACTCACTCACTCACTCACTCACTCACTCACTCACTCACTCACTCACTCACTCACTCACTCACTCACCCACCCACCCACCCACTCACCCACTCACCCTTCTACTCACCCACTCACTTGCAACGCAATGCAGTCAGTTTCTCTTGAGCTGGAGACTGGGCTGGAGAGCTGCTTGCAATTGTGTGTATGAGTACTGTGAAATTTCAAGTATTGTGAGATTTAAATCCAAGACTGGATGCCTGAGCACAATGAAACACTAGTTGCTAGCTGCTTGTACAGCAGTGGATACCCCCACAGGACCACCTAGCCTGTGCTTTAAGCGACTGCCTCTCAAGCAGTCGATCGGCAGTTCAATTCCCGGTTTTTCGGAAGTTGGTATATGAGCTGACGGCGGGTCAAGTAGGTACAGGCTTTGCCTGGAAACTGTATATATGCTGCGCAGCGGCCACCCCGGTCTCCGGTACCAGGGTTGCTTCGGGCTTGCACCCGGGAACGCCGAAAGGCGAAAAAGTTTTTTTTACAGCAGTGGTAGATTAATTACAGGTGGTCACATGCTGTTGCCATAGGATAACTAGATACTAGCTGCTTGTTAATTGTGGTACTTTAGTCACGGTGACTAGCCTACCACCTCTGAATAAGCGCCTAGTGTGTGGTGCTGAATGTGCTCTTGACTCAATGAGAGAACAAGACTCTGCATTGTGGTCAGTCATCCAGTCTTAAATTTCACATTTGAATTGCTCATTGTACCATACTCGTACACACAGCGGCTAGCCGTCTCCTGCCATGGCTGACTTCACCAATGCCTCCTGCATGCAGTCAGCACATGTCTTCATGTGTGCATCATAGCGTAAAACAAAATTGATCAACAAATGTTTGACTTTGGGCGGCAATCTCTCTCGCCTTCTCAATCTATCCCTTCAGTCCACCTCCTTGGGCGCACTTGCAGCAAATGTAGCAGCTATTCTCAGCCATCAACTTGTTGAACACATGCAAATGAAGTTGTTGTGGAGCCATCATGAATGATGTAAGCATGCATGAATGCGCACCTAGTAATCTGGGATCACCAATTCTAGCATGATATGAAGCATATGACATGGCATGCGCTCCAAGTGTCGCTGTTGTCTAGTGCATTGCTGCTGAATGCACTGCATCTGGCAGCACCTACATGGGCAGTCACAGCAGCAAACAGCTTTGTATACGTAGGGCTGTAACAATGTAGCCAGGCAAGTTGTGAAGCTTCAGCATGCTGCTGACAAACAAGTCACATGGCTATTTTGCGTAAACCCATAACCCTAAACCCTAAAACCCTAAACTCCAATACTGCGGCCTTTTTTGGTATTTTTAAAGGTAGCGTTTGCATGCAATCAAAATTGACATTATGATGTAGTTATGCTATACCGCCTATGTCCAATCCTAACACTACACCTGAAGCCCCTCCTAGGACTCCTATGGCTTCCCAAACAATCTTCTGAGTGCTTCAAGTTGCGGATAATCACCAGTTTATCCAGAATTTGAAGTGCTTGCAAGTTTGATTGACTGTGCTGACAAAAGCTGTGGTGGCAGGTCTGCTAAATCTTGCTCTGACTTGCCTCTGCTGTTTCTGCTTCATGGAGTCATATCCTGCCACTCTCAGCCTGTATGCAGCAACTCTGCAGAGTACAGTAAATGCTGTCGTTGCAGTTCTGGCCACACACTAGTACTAGTAAGTACCTACAACCTTGATGCATTGGTTAAGTGTGCCCATGCTCAGCCACTAGGGTGGCTCGGCATAGCTCTGAGGCTCCAGAACTACAAGACCACCGGTGCTGAAAGTGGTGAAGCAATTGTCGGAATTGCTTCTGTCACGTATCCACATGGTTGCCAATCACCCCTGATGATTCTGGACGACACTCGTCATTCGTAAACCATTCACAGATGTTTCGCAGAAGAGACTTCCTCGAACAAAACAAATGCCGGCTTTGTAGCTGTGGTGCCTGACCCATGGCTGCACCAGTTGGTTGAGCTCATGGAAAGTCATTGGCATGCTAATATTTCTATGGTGGCTGTGCTGGAGCCTTTGGTAGAGCCAGCAGATCATATTATGTTGCCATGACTGGCTCGACCAATGCCTCCTACAGATGGCTCTACTGGATGGCTGTGGATGTGATCCCACCATATTGATTGATACTCATAGTTGTACATCAGCTACTACTTCACCATTGCAATATTGCAACAATTGTTGGAAGAGCAGCAACAACAGTTCTGCATGACTGGCACAATGACTGCAAGCCTGTCTAGACTTCTTTTTCTTCCTCCTTTCTACATCATGTCAAAGATGCCATTGTGGCAGCTTCAGGCCCTGTCACATACGGCAGGTGTGATGGTCACCAATCAGTGCCCAGCATTTGCTTGCATCAATGGAAGTCAATGAATGATGCCAGCCTCTTGGCATGTCCGATGTCGTCGAAGCCAAAGTGTAATTGTAGCCTGTCCTCAACAGGAAAGCTTCTTACATACAGCAGGAGCAAATGTGGTTGGTTTGAATCAAAAAGAACAATACCTAATGTGCCGATGTTTCATGTCCCTTCAAATCACATTGCAGCCATTGGGCACAAGGTTAAGAAGGCAATTGCAGGATTGTGCTGTTATGATGTCAGACATGGCCATTGTCTAAGTCAAGACCTGTGAAGTCTGATGATGGTGTTGTCATGTTTGACCCCTGGCCATGTTCCGCAGTTGCAGGATCCACTTGAAGCGCAACACATTATGTGTCATATGCCAAGCAGCAGCCTGGACTGCTGTTGCTTAGTATTATGACACATGGTGTGATGCGTTGCAAGACTTTGCTGAGCCCAGACGCATGTATATAGCAATGTCAATACCCCACTGCAGTCCAGAGTTACGAAGTAACTACAGCACAAAAACCTGAACCCTTTGCGCCGCTGCGGCTTTAAAATGTCCATATACACCAGTTGGCTTTCTGGATAGTGCTGATTGTTGCCTAGTGCTTGTGTTGCACTGCAACACGCATTGCATGCAATATATGCTATCCAGGAGCTGCACAGCCATCTATGTATGCGATCTCTTACTGAGCGGCAGTGCTGTGTGGAACCACTTTAGTCTAGAGCAGTATTTGTGTGATGTCATGTCACTACTGACTGTCAAAAGCTAAAAGATTGCACGCAGGTGACTGGACGGCACTGTCCAAAAACTGTGCAGTATATATACGAGAGGCAAAGGAAAAAGCAGAGGCATTTTGTCATAGCAAAACTTAGCATTTCTTGTCTTGTTGATGGGGTGGCACTGCGAGACTACTGACTACAGTAAAGTACCGTTCTGTCAGTAACCTGCTTGACAGGAAGGCCTTGATCAGCATGTGCATCCCTACTGGCATCTGGACTGCTCATCTCATTGCGTACTTTGCCAGCTGCCTTCATTCATGTTTCAACACATACTTTGCTGCCAGAGCTGATTAACACTCTCATGTTAACAACTGTGAGTCTATCAATAAATCAATGATCGTTGCAGCCGTCAGGGCCTGCTAGCCCATTTGACCGAAATGCACAGTCTTCATCAAAGAACGACACAGGCAAACATAACATCATCAGAGGCTACAGGTGGAGAGACCAAAAGTGAGGCAACCAGATGTCTGACTTAGCACATGTTTAAACATTGGACACCACTGTCATAATCAATGTTAGATGCTTGCATCTACATTCAAGGCAGCTTTGCTAGCCTTGTATGCAAGTTATTGAACAACACAAACAGCTACTGGGCACTTGGCTCACCAGGTATGCAGTCTTAGCTTGAGAGGTCTGAACTTCCTTGGCATCACTGTTGCCATTTTGCAGGCCAGGCAGAGCATCCTGCATGGCAGTCTTCTGCTTCTTCTTTGCTGGTCCCTTGACTGATGAGTCTCCCTCAGCCTGGCAAAGGGAACATCATAAGGTATAAGGAGCCAACAGGGACCCGATGATGACGGGGGGGTGTTCATAGTGGCCTGCCTGCAACAGCATCCCATATACAAAGAAAATAAAGGATCTGTCACACCCACGCTGCTGTTGAACCAAATTCACAACACTCAGAGCATCACGAAAAAAGCACGTGATTCTGCGGCTGCACAGCCATCAACCAAAAAAGCATCATCATCCTCCATGACCTCTACAGATCTCAGCTCTATCCTTGTCTGCTAACAAAGCTGATCAGCTTCATGACAGTACTGTGTACAACTCAGAATAGTGCTTGACACAGGACAAGCAAAGCGCATTGCCCACAGGATTCATCTCTGGGACAGGGTATACTCCCCCTCTCATGCATTGTTCTGCTGCATGGCTTGGGTTGCGCAACTACAGTAATGAATGGTCCGTTCTGACTATGCCCACATGGGATTGCTTGACCTCACAAATTTGATGCATCAAAAGGATGCGCTGCAAGCTTGCAAGGCACCATAGTAGGCAATTAGATGCAGTGTTAGATGTGAGACTTGCAACTGGCACTCAAGTCAGTCTGTCCTGAAAGATGTCAAAGCTTCTTGGCGTATTAGCTTTAAGACTGTATGGAGGGCTGCTATCATTCGCATGATTACATCAGCAACACACTGCAGCTAGCCAGTTGTCATCTCTTGCTCCTTTTTGGTCACTGACTTACTTGCTAGTCTAGCTCTCTCCCTCACTCACTCACCTGAAACATTGTATTGTGCATGTCTCCAGCATGTCAAAACACGAGTGGCTACAAGGAGGCATGTGGAGCAACACTGGCAGAAAAGGATTTGGGTTGCCATGTGCATGCAGCGCTATGAGTGAAAGGCGGTTGTGGTCACCCAGCATGTGCTAGATGGCTGCTCAACGGTATGTGTCTTTTGCACGGCTCACCTACATGTCAGTGACTAGCACTAGCTGCAAGCACAAAGCGATGTCCCTTGACCTTTCTTTGCACAATACAGAATGACCAGTGTCCTTTCCAGGTCACCATGCCACCAGTCCTGCCATAAGCATTGTCTGAAGTTATTTTACCCAAGTATATTTACAACATTATTTGTTGTGCAGCCTTAGGGCTTGTCTGCCTGCTAGCTAGGGCCTGGCTGCCGACTCAAGATTGCATGGATCACTGATTGGGTGCATGGGATTTAGGACTTGAGGTTTAGAGCGGAATTTAGTTGCATGGCTGAATTTAGTTTATTAAGATGTCTGCAGTCTACATGCGGAAGTTCAAGGCAGTCTTTGCAAAGATCGCTGCTTTCCAGTTTCTCTATCCTGCAAGGATTGTGGACCACAAGCCTTGCAGCGAAAGGGCAGCTTGAAGGCGCCCTCTCACGACTGGCAGCCTCAAGATCATTGCAGCTACAAACGCCATTGCAAGGGTCTGCACACCCTTGCAACCTTGTGACCACATATAGACACCACGCTATATGCACTTGGTTGACTGCCTCACGGCCGCCACAAGCATGTACTGTCACTACAGGAAATGGTGACATATTACTCATACTTATCTCTGGATGACAGCGCAACCCTGTTACAAATGGTTCCTAGAGCTCCAGACCACATGAGAGGGCCAGGGCTTGGTGGTATTCAGCAACTTGCTGTCATCATGTTACACAGCGTGTAATAGAACCAATGTACACATGTCACATAAACAGTACTTATAAGCACCATGCCCAAACAATCCAGCTGCAGCAATTTCAGCGCAATGCTGTGCATGCACACGATCAAATCATATGAAGGTACCAAAAATATGTGTTCTGATATCTGCTGGGTAACGACTGGTATAACGCCAAAAGGCTTAGATTCTCTTGCCTTTTCTTGCTGCTTGAGTGTTTCAGTGAGTTGCTTTGTCCTTGCAGCTGCGCATGCGTGTTGTCTGTAATCAGTTGATGCTGCAAGCACAAATAGTTACATTGACAAACTGAAAGTCAATGCGTCGAGTTGTACTTGCAGCACCAAGTCATGATCTAGCTCTGCGCAGCGTTGATGACAGAGGTTATACAGAGCAACTGACTGGAGTAACCTAGTAAGGCGGGCCACTGCAGCATTTACAGGACACCACGTGTCATTGCCAGCTTCTGTTTCAGCTGCATGTAGAGCTTCAGTACACGCAAGCAACACTTTCACTAGGCTTGAGCAGCGCTACGGCCCGGGCTGAGCAACAAAGCGCACCCTCTCTTGGCTTTAGTCATTCGTGCCGATTGGTCTGTACTGAGGGCTATGTGCTCTCAATGGGAAGCTTATGCGCAACATCAGGCAGCTACAGTCAGCTTGCTTGAATTTGCAGCAGATGCCTCTCCACTCATGCAATAAATGCTTTATACTGCAAGGCCCAATTTCTGTGTCCTATACATCTGCCATGCATTGCACAAGCTTGCAAGTGTTTGCAGTTAGGCACAAATGCAGATTTGCCAGTTGCTCTGTCTGCAAGACTAGTGAAGCTGGTGAGCAGACCATTGCAGGTGCCATGTGTTGCCGTAAGTGTACCAAGCATCACATGTTGTACATCACTTGCGATGATTAGTCGACCAGTGTTAATGTACATGTGTGGACAAGACTTCTTCAAGACATGTACATCAAATCTGGTCAATTGGCTTTGCAGTTCTGGTGACTAACCCATGGCTGCACCAGTTCGTCGTGTCTATGAAAAACCATCTGTACTGCACAGCGTAGTTATGAGGTGCATGTTTACGTGAAATCCAGGTCTCACATGTACATACCTTGCAGCGCTTGCGTGGGCCCCTGATGCCATAGTACTAGTTGAAATTTGGGCCTCTGTGTGCTCAAAAAATTGTCAATGGATGCTGAGACCGCTGCTTGTCGCTATGTGCTTTGTCGCAATGCAACAGATGCATAGATGTATGTGCACTTTGGATGTGAACTCTCTGTGTGTCTTGGGTATCACTCTGTCAAGATCATCAGCCTTGCAAGAGCAGTGGCCAAGACATGAAGTGGGTTCATACTGCATTGTCTCCTCTACATGGCAAAGGACTGTCTTCTCGGAATTGTCAGGGTTGTGAGGCTTGCAAGTGGCAGTCAAGCCAGCAGGAGTTGTGCTCAACGGTGTCAGAGCTTTAGGCAGCCTTTGGCATGTTAGGCAGCCATGATTATCATGTGTGGATTAGTAATACAGCGCAAACTCACCCACCCACCCATTCAGCCACCCACTCACTCACTCACCCCCTTGCCCCCTCACTCTCTCACTCACTCACTCACTCAATTGCAAACCTTTCATACAGACTGAGTTGTGACTTCATAGTGTTGTGCAGGGAGCTGCATCATGATGGCTGGGAGGCACATGGAGACAGGCTGTTCAAGAAATGTTATGGGGAGGTAGCACTGCAAGCATACACCGAAAACAACCTATGGATGACCCTTGCCAGGGCTTGGCCTGCCATGCCCTATTTGGACAAGGGCCCCAGCTAAGTCCCCCGCTAGAGCACAGAGCACAGTTGTAGACTGGTAGGTACCATCCTCTTGCTGCATGAACATCCAGGCACGGCTTGTACAAACCAAACATCAACAAACGGCATGATGGCATATGCTGATCATCATAGCTGAGATGGCTGAAATGTGTGGGTGCTAAAATTTGGACAGCTGCACCTCGTGCCTGGAAGGATGCAATTGCCACGCATCCTTGATGTGTGAGGCAGTCACATCCACTCATGTGCACACAAGTACTAGGCTTGGCTACATGCTTTCTGCAACACTCTTGATAAGGTAAGATAGGGGAACCATGCTGCCACAGACATGCATGCCGTCATAGGCGCATTCTACTGATATACTTCTGTTTGCTATGAAGCCTGCACGTCAAGCTTGAGAGCTTAGGCATGTTGATGTGCAACATCCAATCAGGCACTACCCTCATTGCATGATAAGACTCTTGCGCAGAGCGTGACAGCACCTGTAGCACCAGTATGCTCAAAATACGCAGCTCAGTTGCAGCAGTTATAGCACAGTACCATGCATGCAATCAGCCCTGCAGAGCGTGGACTCTAAAAGCACAAGTCAGGCCTCATGGCCTGATCAGGCAATAACTGCCATGCTAATGCACACTTGCTTGCAAAGCTGTGAGCCTACCTGTTCTTGAATGCCAGAAGTTGCCACATGTGAAGAGCTACAGTTGATGAACGCAAACATAACAGAAGAATGCGTTAGCGTCGGAATCTGCTGCTGGAGTAAGAATGCGGCTAGGACAGCTTGTTTTGCACATACCCAGCCAAAGTGACCACAAAAGGCTCATTGCTGAACTGTTGACAGAACTGTTTTATGTGTGCTGTGCAAAGAGCAAGCACAAAGACAAGCTTGCCGACAGCAGAGCAATGGTTTCCTCTATGTTGCGCTCTGTCCTGTTTTTTTCCTAATCCTTCCCAACCTGCTAAACTCAAGGCCGACCAATGTGCTGCTGCGACACATCATTGGCAATATGTATATTTGCCTGACCACTGAAAAATTAGTAATACATAACATGAGCAGATGGTGACTCATGCCCCGTCCCAAGCGTTCGTCTTTGCATTTGCACTAGCTTCATAAGAAGCGACATGTTCAGCATAGAGTACGTTTGCAGGCAATCGAACACGCATCGATCCAGTGTGCCGGGTTGCTGGACCCGCGCCGGTACGTGGTGGCTGGCCAGCCTCGGGACAGTTCACTTGCCTTTCGAACGGCTTCGACACACGCCATGTTTGCAGTAAAGGTAATTAGCTTATATGTCGTTGGGAGTGACGCAACCCATGTAAAACAATAATGTACATGCATGTTGACTGCGTCGATGTTCCTATACAAATTTATCAGAGACCTTCGCTTGTGGGGTAAGCAACTCTGCGACAGGCTTGTGGTGTCCTGCAGACAGCTCCGGTCAGGGCAGTCGTACTGCTTGCGCTCCAAATGGGTGGCCGTACAACTCTTGGTGGTAGAACAGGTGTAGTAGGCGTGGTGGGTGGGTCGCCAGTCTGAGGGCAACATCAGACCTCTGTCCCGTCTGCAGACTCAAAACGTCATCAAGCTGCATCATGTGTCTGTTTGTCTATGATGTTCATGTGTCACTGTTATGACAGTTTCACGAAGCGAGAAACATCAGGAAAATTACCGAATTCAAGTCGAGCACAATCGCATGTGAAGCTTGCTGACGCTCGAGTACCACCGAAGGCTCCAAGCAGTCCACCTGGTATTGGCAAGCACGGCAAATAAACTGTCCAGTCGCAGCAAGCTCCAAGTGTAGGTTTGTGACATTTGTACTGTTCGTCTGCCAATACAACTACACTTCGACATATGAACAGCAATGTTGTGTGCAACATTTGCTTGCTTGGAATTGTTTTTATCACCATAAGCATGGTGTCCAGGCTGCTCCCAACTGCAGCAGGCGCACACAAGGTGTGCAATCCTTAGCCAACAGGTATGTGCCTCAGCAATGAAGGCATATGCTTGTCGCCGGCTGCTGCTTGCACACCCTGAAGGATGCATTATATAAGTGTGTGTAGTCCAAGACATGTTTGTGGACTGCAGTTTCAGACTACACACACACCAGACATGCACGATGACTTTTGCTGTGTTGCATGGTTATGCTGCAGGACAACAGGTGTAAGCATACAGAGCTGTTACGTCGTGGATTGAGCTATCAACAGTGAAGCTGTACAGACGCTCCTTTGTTGAGATAGAAAGCAACTTCTGTAGCAGATTTGACAATATAAATGACGTATGATCCAACTTGTAGTCGCCATACGGCGTGCTTGTCGACTTGAGGTTGTGCAACATATTTGGCTGTCTGTTCCAACGTAAGCAGGATATATTCAGTGTCGACACATCGTTCCGGCAACGTCATTCTTCAAAGTGATAGCCAGGTGACGCATGTTCTGGCCGAGGCTGGCGATCTTAGTGTGAAGCCTCAAAAGCCAACAACCATCGAGCCCCAGCTTGGCACTGTTGCTGAATCTGCGGCTGCATGCAAGTAGACAATGCAAGATGCAGTCAAGTCAGGTACAAGTAGACAGCTTGCCAACGTACGATCACGCCACAAACTTTAACAGTGTGACCGGCGCTTTGCAGATCTTGCATTGAAACCCGGATATAGTTTTTCATTGCCCTTGCATCCAAAATAAAGTTCTTGCGTGGTTGTGTCGCAACGCACTGCGCGCATGCTCAAATTCTATCAGCGACAGACTGCCACGCAAGCGCAAGCAATTTATGAGAAGGCTCGGTCATCGTCTTGTTGAGTGCGTTTGAGCGTGTCATGAGAGCGCAGCATGCTTGTCTGACAATAACCGTGCTGGGCTCAGGGCCGCTGCAGGCCTTGCAGGGCTGAGGCGAGGATTCCGAGTCAGACTTATCCCTGTACAACAGCTTGGCCGCTTGTGCTTACACTAGCACTTGCTACAGAACGTGCTTGTGAGAGTAACTGTGGCCTATGATCTCTCACTGCCGGTACATGCCATGCTGGCCTTAGATCCTGGTGTTTTTTGCCGCGTCTTGTGGACAGCCGCTTTCATTTTTCAACCGAGGTGTTACTGGCGCAAAAGTTGCCGAGGGTTAGCGCTCACTGGCCTCTCCTTCGTGCCTTAGGTAGTCCTGTTTAACATGCCTTCAAGAAGGCGGACCGCGGCCGCGGACACCCTGCCTTTCTCCCCGGGCCAGCAGAGCACGGAGTCGTTTGTGGTCAGGTGCGAATAGGCTGATCTGTACTTCAGAGCTCTTTTCCTGTATGTCCTGCCCTCCTGCTTGTCTGCTTTTAAATTTGGCTGTCATGCTGGTCTACTGCTGCAGAAAGCAACAGGCTACAAGTTGGGCATTAGATGGTCTTGCTAGTAGCCCAGAACTAGCACAGTGGGGTGACCAGCTGCATAGCAAACTCAGGCGCTGGCAGCACGCCTTTACCTTGGCAATGGTGGCGCTGACTATAGCTGTTTCAGCCCTTGGTTACCAGACTGCTGTATATCATTCAGGTGGGTGCTGAAGAAGTCAAGACAAGCTGCTACAGTTTTGTTTGTTGTTGGTCAGCTTTATAATTGTTGCATGCTGCCTAGATGACAGCATGACAAAGACTCTGTGTCTGGCATACATATGTTTCTAATGTCTTGCTGCATATACAGGGTCCTCACTGAGCGCCCCATTTAAGGAGAGCTTTGACATGCTCAGTGGCAACAGTCAGCAAGCTCTTCAGCAGCTAGTCACACAGGGCTCAAAACTCATTCCTGAAGGCTCATCCATCCGTGACAGCTATGACAAGCTCAGTGTCAATAGCCAGCATGCTCTCTATCATTTGGTCACCTCAGGCCTTTCTCTCCCCAGCCTGTTGCCACACGAGAAAGAGTCCAAGGACCTGCTGAGTACTAGCAACGCCGACAGCAAAGCTGACAAAGCCTCAATAGCACAGCTGACAACTGATCTGCATTTAGCACAGCAGGAGAACGAGAAGGTGACAGATCTGCTGCAGCGCTCACAAGAGGACCTCTCTATTTCACAAGGCCGTACACATGAGCTGCTGACGTCCTTGGCAAGGGTCGAGGACGACAGGTCCTTGCTGGCGAGCCAGAACGCGTACCTGCAGTCGGTTGTGGAGAAGCTCCCAGAAGCCAAGGAATGTGCTCAACAGTTTCCAGCATGTGATGAGGCTCCTCAATGTCCAGTATGTGATCATCAGCCTTGTACGGCTGAGAGCCTGTATGGCCCTTTCGGCAGTCAGGTGAGCTTGTGACGTTTCCTCATTAGACATGTCACTCGGTGCATTCAACATAGTCTGTATACTCTGCTGCTGTTGTCTCCTGCTATTGTCATCTACAGTGCCGCGGTCAGTTGGTCATGTGCATTTCTTTCATGTCACAGGCTTGAGACTGATACAATGCGCACAAAGGCTCCTGAGTCATGCTCACATTCTCTGCTATGTACCTGATAGGATTGCACAGCATAGTCTGTCAGTCTGCAGCTGAAAGTTGCATTCCTGCTCAGCAGATCACAGCTGCTTTCCCACCTGTCTGTCCTGAATTATGCAGGGCTGGTTGCTTGGAGCATTAGCGGCAGCCTTCCTTTTTTTCACGGGCTTCCTCTACTCTCCTGGCTCTGCTTTGCGCCCCCTCAAGGCAGTCTACCGCTCCTGCTTCCGGCCAAAAGCCAAGCTGCACCAGGTCAGTCGCAAGATCTCAGACACATCTGTGTCAGCCAACACAGATAGCAGCTTCTCTCGCAACACCTCCAGTGGTCAAGACAGCCTGTTGAATGGCTTATCAGACTCAGAGCTGCAACAGCGTTGGAAGGAATGCATGGAACCCACTGGCAGCCTGGGTCCAGCAGCTGCCAATGCCGTCGCAGATATGAAAGGCTTAGTTACTCCCTCTAAAAAGGTATCCCCAGCAAAGTCGCCCCCGTCGCAGGCGTCCACAGTCAAGGAGTCGCCTGCCAATGGCCTGTCTGGTCCATCAACTCCTAGGACTCTCGAGTCAGAGTCTGTTGAGTCAGAGGCAGACATGCGTGAGCAAATTGAGGCCCTGAGAGCAGTAGCCACCCAGCGTGATGGGCTGGAGAAGGATCTGAAGGTAAATATTTTGCTTGAAGATCAATTGTAGCTGTGCACATTTCTCACTTGCATATGTTTCATGTACAGCTGCTGCTGCTATGCTTCAACATGTCTGGCAAGTGCGAGGCGCCAATTGTGATGTCAATTACAACATGAGTGAGTGTCGTGGTCACCTCCATTGCTGCGCATATCTAGAATTGTGACTCTGCGGTGTAGTTTCAGGTCTTCTGTGTCTTGTTGAATGGCACGTTGAATGGAAGTGTCATTGTGACTGACTTTTCTCTGTGCACACAGCAGGCGTTTCATTCTAGCTTATGTTGTTTCCAGGTGGCCAAGGCAGATCTGTCAACCACTGAAGGCAAGCTGGCAGAGAGCACTGCAAGCCTGGAAACAGTCAAGGCAGACCTGACTGAAAAGACCAGGCATGCATCACAGCTGGAAAGCCAGGTGCAGGTTGCTCAGGATAAGGCGGCTGACTCTCGCGCAGATGCTGTTGCTGCTCAGAACAACCTGGACGCTGCAGAACACAAGGTTGCTGAGCTGACCGACAGTTTGGCTTCAGCCCAGGCCAGCCACAGTCAGGCTGTGGATGAACTGCAGCAGCAGCATGTTGATGACATTCGGGTGAGCTTTGCATGCGAGCTGTGCATAGACTGTCCTTGTCATCCATTGTGCCTAACCCAGTGTTGCTCATTTGCTTGTTTCCCTTACACAAACATCATGAACAATGTCAGGGCTGGTGCTCTCTGCTTTGTTTTGCTTGTCTGTGGTACTGTCCTGCTCTTTTGCTGCTTTGTGTCAGCTGCTCGCGCGACTAATGCAAAGTACGCTTGTGCTGATATGTGTAAACTGGACAACTACCATTCAGTCTGGTGTTCATTGGCAACTGTATGCACTGCCACATTTGCTGCAGCATAAGAGCCATGCTGTATCACAGTGTACTGTAGTGCCTGCACTGACCTGTTGCCTCACATGCTCAAAATGTCTTGCAGGCTATTCAGACCCAGCTAGCACAAGTCAAGTCAGACAACGCCATGGCCAAGTCGAGCCTCAATGAGAAGCTTGCAGAGCTTGCTGAGCTGAGTCAGCAGCTGATGGAGACCAGGTCAGTCCAGGCAGCTGCAGAAGTCACCCTTGAACAGACCAAAGCAGAAGCTGAACGCCTCAGTTCAGAAATGGCAAGTGCCACCTCTGCCAAGCAGGCTGCAGAGGCAACTCTACACCAGGTAGACACTAAGCAGCAGCAGCAAGCCCTGACGGACGCTGCTGCAGCAAAAGAGGCTGCAGACGCTGCCCTAGAACAGGCCAGGACAGATGCTGAGCTGCAGAGCCAAAACCTGGCAGATGCCAGCTCTGCCAGGGAGGCTGCAGAGTCAGCCCTAGAGCAAGCCAGGGCAGACGCTGTAGAGCACAAGCAGGATCTGGCAAACGCTATCTCTGCCAAGGAGTCAGTACAGGCAGACCTGGAGCAAGCACAGACTGAGCTTTTGGAGCAGGGCAAGGCTCTGGCAGACGTCACTGCAGCCAGAGAAGCCGCAGAAGCCAGTTCAGGGAAGGCTCAGGCTGATGCTGAGCAGCTGCAGCGAACCCTGGCAGAAGTCATTTCTGCCAGAGACTCTGCTCAGGAAAGTCTAGAGCAGACTCATGCTCACTTGAAGCAGCAAGCTCACGCACTGGCAGAAGCCACTGCAGCCAAGGACACTGCAGAAGCCAGCTTGGAGGAAGTCAGTGCTAGTGCAGAGCAGCTAGAGCAGAGTTTGGCAGAGGCTGTGCATGCCAGGGAGTCAGCAGAAGCAGTTCTGGAGCAGACTAGGGCAGGTGCCAAGCAGCAAAAGCAGGAGTTGGCAGATGCTGCCACAGCTCAGGAGGCTGCAGATGCAACCCAACAGCAGCTCAGGGCACATGTCAAGCAGCAGAAGCAGGAGCTGGCAGATGCTAAGTCAGCCACAGACAGCGCAGAAGCAACTCTAGAGCAGCTTAGGGCAGATGTCAAGCGGCAGAACCAGGAGCTGGCAGATGCTGCTTCATCTCAGGAGGCTGCAATTTCAACTCAACAGCAGCTCAGGGCAGATGTCAAGCGGCAGAAGCAGGAGCTGGCAGATGCTAAGTCAGCCGCGGGCAGTTCTGAAGCAACTGTAAAACAGTTTAGGGCAGATGCAAAGCGGCAGAAGCAGGATTTAGCAAATGCCACTTCAGCCAAGGACAGAGTAGGAGCACTTCTGGAACAAGCCAAGTCAGAGCTGGAGCGCCAGCAGCATGCCTCAAGAGATGCTTCCTCAGCAAAGGCTTCCTTGCAAGCAGCCTTAGACAAGGCCACTGCAGATGCCAAGCAGCATCAGCAGGCCTTGCAAGAGGTCACCTTTGCCAAGGATGCAGCAGAAGCAGCTGTAGAGCAAGCTCATGCACGAGCTCAGCAGCAGGAGCAACTAGTGGCAGCTGTCAGCTCAACCAAGGCCTCATTGCAGGCAGAGCTTGAACAGGCCAAGGCAGACGCCAAGGATCATCATTATGACCTGGCAAACGTTACCTTTGCCAGGGAGTCGGCAGAAGCAAGCTTGCAGCAGGCTAAGGCAGATGCTCAGGAACAGCAGCAGGCAGTCGCAAATGCCAACTCAGCCAAGGCTGATCTACAAGCAAGCCTTGAACAAGCCATGGCAGATGCTGAGCAGCAGAGGCAGTTCTTGGCAGACCTCAAGACTGGCAAGGGCAGTACTGAGGAGGCTCTTCAGCAGTCTAGTGCTGAGTGCAGCCGCCTAGCTGCACAGCTTGGTGAGGCCATCTCGGCTAGGACAGCTGCTGAGGCTGCTGTGGCTGAGAAGAGCAATGATGTGAGGACCCTGAGAGCAGAAGTAGCTGAGACCCACAGAGCATGTGAGCACTTGCAGAAGGTCATCAATGGCTTGCAAGCAGACTTGGAGTCATCAGTGAGCGCTGTACAGGTGTGTAACCCCTCCTTGCACTTCATCATGCTTGTAATTGATGTTTATGCAAATGGCTGCTGTGAGTTTGTACGAGCTCTATTTCCTGGCTGTATCAATGAGGTCCTGAATTGAGTGGTTTCATGATTGTGTGTGCCGCCAGTATGCTCACATGTGACATCAACAATCTGCATATCATTGCTTGGCACCGTGTTTCGTACAAAACACATTTGATTGTTTGTCAATGTGAGGATGGGCAGGCTGCTGCACAATTTTGAAACCTGATTGCCTTCTGTGTGGTACAGATCAATGCTACAGTGACATGGCTTTGTATCAGATCTAATCACATTCATGTTAACACAGCAGTCAAGCTGCATCAGTCAACCCTCATCAGTGAAAAGTGATGTCTTGCAGGAGGAGTTGAATGACACCTCTGATCAGCTGCAAGAAACCTTTGAGCGCAATGACGAGCTTGAGCAACAGAATGAGCAGCTGCAAAAACTGAAAAAGCAGAGAAGTGCTGAGCTTTTGGATTCTATGCAGCGGGCCACGGCTGAATATGACTCTCTGAGAGAGCAAGCAGAGAACCATGTGCACGCACTGGAATCGACCTTGGCAGAGGAACGTCATCGCATTCAGTCACTTAGTAATCAGCTGCAGGGGTCATATCTGCAGGTCCAGTCACTACAGAATGACCTTGCTGGTGCCAACGCCCACATCCAGTCTCTGCTGAGTCAGATGGACCCACAGCAAGAGGCTGGCAGGCTGCAGGTGCAGACAGGCCCCCGGGCTATGATGCACAGCAACAGCATCCCTGGGACACCTAGGCGCAGCCCTGGTTCGCCCACAGGATCAAGCAGATCCAGTGGCTCAAGGGGTTCAAAGGGTTCACGACCGACTGAATTTCTGGTGAGCTCACCCAATCTTTGCTTGACATTGCGCAATATTGTTTGATTGCATGCACTCAGACTGACTTTGTATGGTTCTGTGCCCAAAGAGCTTCATCAATCTTTGCTGTATGCTTGTGAAGAACCCTCCAAGTTTTTGTGTTTTCTGTATTTTTGGCAGTTGACTCATGCAGGACACCACCTGGCAATGCACAATCCTGTGGCAACAAGCCAGCTTCATGTGCATGTGTGTGCATGACCTGCAACCTACCTGTGTTGTCACTGTGCACACTTTCTGCGTAGACGTGTCCCATTTGCATCTTCCTCCTCCGATTTCAGCACCTTCACTTTCACTGTGGTCTCTGAAGGCACTGCATCCAAAGGCATGGCGCTGACCTGCGTCAAGCTCCTTGGCGTCTATGATCTGCAAGCAGTCCCATGGCGTCTGTGATCTGCTGTGTCTGCAGACACAGCTCGCAGACGCTCAGAAGCGCATCACTACTCTAGAAGCAGAACTGGCAGCTGCCAAGGTCACAGGCTCAAGTGCCATCCCTGCTCCATGCCTCAGATGCCTGAGTAGGGATCCTGTTTTTCACGGGATGCTTGCTCAGATAAACCGGCAGCCCAGCACCTTCTCACAAGCCTGGAAGGGCACTGGGGAATACAACGAAGTGCGATCTAAAGCCTTTGCCAGCTTCGTCAATGACTCTGGTGGCACGCCACCCAAGGTTGGATGTGTTGTGATGTTTTGCCGTTTATTTTGGCACTCAGAGAGATGCCCTAGCGAGCAGCCTCTGTGTTCAACTGACTTCAGCTGCAAGCTGAATGCATGATGTTTGAATGGCAGTCTCACCAATCCAGCAAGACAACTTCTAGCACTGTCTTTCTCATCTCAACGTCCAGCTTTGTGTCGTGTCAACTGCGTTCAGCTTAGGCTATCTTTGGCTTTTGCTCTCAGCAGCGGGCATAGTCACATGTCACCGTGTGTTGTGTATCAGCAGTGGCATTGGTATAGGGCACCTCATTGTCATGGATTGGAAATATTGCTTATGGGTGTTCATAGTTGTTGAGTGCTTTTGTGTGATCTCTTGTGATTAGCTGTCTTTGCTCATGTTGCAGCATCTCTGTTCTGCTTCTGTTTGAGTTGTATTGCTTATATACCAGGCTCAGTTGTCACTCACACATCTGTTTGAGCAGGTGCATCCTTTTGGGCATGTGGCCTGCACGCGCGCATACCTGATGGTGCCATGATTCTCATTGTCTTCTAATCCTGTTCCATTTTCAAGCACTCCAAGTTTGATCATCACGGTGTCATACAGTTGTGCATATGAGTAACATTTGACCAACACTGCATGCATGTTGCAGGCTGCTGCTTCAGCTTCCGCTAGCCTTCCAAGCCACGCTGTGGATTTAGAAACAGAGGTGTCCAGTCATGCCACTGAAGGCGCAGGAGATCTTGCAAGTCATGCTGTCCAAGATGCTCATCAGTCCATCCCCAGTCATGCTCTTGAGGATGAAGGGCTTCCCAGCTATGCCTTGGAGCATGACTTGGGCAGCCCCCAGAGCTCTGTAGGGTCATGGCGAGGCAGGCTTGATATGCACATCAACCTGGACAATGCCATTGCTCCAGAGTCAACAGCCTTGAGCCCCAGGCTGTCAAGCCCGCTCAGGAGTCTGGCACGTCACCCCCTTTCAGGCAGCCCTGCCCACCTTACCTCTGGCTTCAACACTGCCAGGACCCCCCTGAGCAGTCATGCAGTGGCTGACAGCACTGACTCAGACTCCCAGCTTTACACTGGCCAGACTCCCTGGAGCAGTCATGCGGTGGCTGACAGCATTGATTCAGACTCCCAGCTCAACACGGCAGTAACACCATTGAGCAGTCATGCTGTGAATCCCAGCTCTTCCTCTGGGTCAGGCACTGATGGAGGCTTCACACCAACCTCAATGCAACAAGAGGCCACAGGGTCCTCTGATTGAATGTACTGTTTCTGTTATGAGAGCAACAACATGATCCGCTGAAGCACAACCTCTGCATGCCTTATAGTACAGTGTCGACCTGCATTGTAGGTCTGATGTCAGATTGTCTTGTTATAGACCTTGTACATGCAATACCCAAGTGTGATATATTTTGGGACGCACAAAGCTTGTGGTTGACAGAGCCCTTGCTGTGACACTTGGGGCGTGATCTCAGATACCACAACTGTCTGGTGATTTTGAGCAATGGAATGCAATACTGGCAGTCTTTGGTGCATGTCAAACACTTTGCCATGATTCAAGAATGGCCGGCATTTTGAATGTTGTATGACAAATTTAATATTAATGTGCAGATTTCAGCAGTTACTTCCAAATACAAATGCAACTTTGTTGCATCGCGCAGCCTAACACAACCCTGCATGACTGCATACTGTGCTATAATATCTCCATGATCCAGGCGTGTTATCAGGCTCTGCAGATCAGTGCATCCTTGGGAACGTGTATCTGAAATCCAATTTATCAGACAAAGCCAGCAGTCCTAAAATGGCAACGCGCCACGTGCTCCTGACATTCTGTCTAGGCAGAAAAGAAAAGACTACACCTTTCGGCGTCAATTTAATGAGAAGCCAAG